>Ga0193752_1001098_pt1 | contig 23414 bp, 14 predicted proteins | sample H1c1metaG_FD_144924 | JGI IMG/M metagenome (GOLD analysis project Ga0193752, IMG submission 144924) | Soil microbial communities from a riparian zone of the East river system, Colorado, United States - H1c1 | ecosystem: Environmental > Terrestrial > Soil > Riparian zone | place: USA: East River...
CTCGAGGACGAGCTGCGAACGCGCGTGTGCCAGCTCGTCCTCGAGCAGCAGCAAGCGAGCCTCCAGCGTCAGCTTCCCCTCGTCCAGCTCGGCGAGTCGCGCGCTCAGCGCACGCTCTCTGGCGCTCGGCGAGATCGCCGGCTCCGGAACCGCCCGACCCGCGCCGAGCAACTGGCCCATCAGCTCGTCGACGCGAAACGTCGCGTCAGCTCGGGCGACTTCGGCCTCGACCGCCCTAGCCACGGCCGCGTCGCGCTCCTCGCGGATCGAATGAACCGCGTGCTCGCTGGCCGCTGCGGCGACCTGGGGCCCAAGTTCGGTCAGCCGAGCGCAAGCATTGCGCAAAAGCTCACTGCGCCGCTCGAGTTCCTGGGCCAATTCGCGACGTTCGCGCGTTCTTTCGAGCAAAAGTTGCTCGAGCCGTGAGAGCTCGCCAGCGGCGTCGCTGGGCTCGGCCACGGGGGGCTCCGATTCGGGAGCAGTCGGCTCGTTCCGTACATCGAACGAACCTGCGGCTTGCGGAAGAGGATCCTGCATCGTCATGCCGGGTGCGAAGGCGCGAATCATCGCCTACTTTATCCAGGTCCGCCACAAGCACGGTCTCTCAGCGAGCCTCTGGACGATCCACATGTGGGCAATCCCCACCGACCCTATTCGTGACCCGCAGCCCTGACAATTTCGCGAGTGTGCACGCCTACGTGCAGCGGCTAGCCCGCCGGCTGTGGGCAATCCACGCGCTGCGGGGCGGTGTGCTCGCGATCGGAGCCGCGACCTGCGCCGTTCTCGCGGCGGCGTTCCTCGCACCGCCCGTGCTCACGCGGAGTTCGGCGGTGCTGAACGCCGGCTGGGTCGTCGGTATCGCGCTCGCGGCGTTTGCGGTCGCGCTTCTGCCGGCGTTGCAATATCGCGGATCGCGAATCGCGCAATTGATCGCAACGCGCGATCCAGCCCTCGCAGCGCGCATGCGATCGGCGATCGAGCTGCACTCGGCACCGGTTCCGGAGTCTTCTGCAGACCTCGTCGCTGCACACCTGGCGGACGTCGAGCTTTCGCTGTCGGCACTGCCAGCCACACGCGTCATCCCGTGGCGGAAGCTCGCGCATTGGAGCCTCGCGGTCGGGTTGGGCGCCGCGCTCGTGGGTGGCGTGCTGCTGGTTCGCAGTCCGCGCGCACAATTGCTGTTGCAAGGGATGCGCACGCCCGCACCGGTGCTTCACGACGGTACGCGCGTCGCGAACGTTGCGAAGCACGTGCACATTCGCGTGTCGTATCCGAGCTATCTCGGCCGCGCCCCACACACCGTCGATGATCCGCGGACACTCGAGGTTCCGGTCGGCAGTCACCTCGAGTTGAAAGTCACGCCCGCGTTCGCCGCTTTGCGCGGCAGCCTGCGGGCACGCAGCGGCGAGGTCGCGCTCTCGCACTCGGATGACGGAACGCTCGAAGGGCGCTTCACCGCCCGCCACAGCGACAGCTATCGCATCCGGATCGAAAGTGACGGCGTCCGCTACGAAGATCCGCGGACGATCGAGCTCCACGTCGCGGCCGACACGAAGCCGAGCGTGGAGATCGAGGAGCCTGCCAACGGAGCCTTCGTAACTGCGGATGCGTCGATCGCGCTGCGCTTCGTCGCGAGCGACGACGTCGGCGTAGCTGCGGTCGACATGCACGTGCGAACCCCAGCCGGGGTCGAGCGCCAGCGGCGATTGTTCTCGGCGCTCGATGACGGCGGTTCGAAGCCGACGTTGCGCGCCGCAGTCGAGCTCGTGCCCTCTGAGCTCGGTGCGCGTGAAGGCGACACGCTCACGGTGTGGCTCGAAGCCCAGGACGAAGACGCGGTGCACGGGCCGAACATCGGTAAGTCGGCCGAGGTCAGCCTCGAAGTCACGGGCAAAGGCCGCACGCTGTCGGGCTTCATTCCGGACCTGCAGGCGATCGCCGATGCCGCGGTGGACGTGCTCGGCGATCGACTGGAGCAAGACGTCCCGGACGACTCGAAGGCCGCGCGCGCACGCTTCGCGAACGTCGAGAAGAGCTCGCGCGCTTGGCTCGCTCAGCTCGAAGCGATCTTGCAGCGCGCCGATCACGCCCAAGCTTCGAACGTCGTCGACAGCGATCAGCTCCGCGGCATCAAGCGCCGCAACCTACGTCTGCTCGGCACCGAAGCCAATCTGCACGCGACCACGGTGCGATCGAAGCCGGAGCGTCTGGATGCAGATGCCCGCGCGGTCGACGAGCTCGAACGCGACGTGCTTTTGCTCGCCGACATGCTCGCAAAAGCCCACATCGACGAAGCGCGCGTCATCGCGGAAGAGCTGCGCGGCTTGAAGCAGAAGATCGAGTCGTTGCTCGACAAGCTCGGCAAGACTCAGAGCCCGGAAGCGGAGCGCGAGTTACTCGCGGAGATTGCGAAAGCGGAACGCCGGCTCGCCGAGCTCGCACAGAGCTTGTCGCGCATGGCGACGCGCGTGCCGAGCGAGTTCGTGAATCGCGACGCGGTGCAAGAGGAGCAAGCCCAGTCGTCGCTCGGCGATCTGGAAAAGGCTGTCCGCGAGCACGACCTGCAAGCTGCAGCCAATCACCTCGATGCGCTCGCCCGTCAGATCGACGACCTCGCTGGCCAACTCGGCCAGGGCGGCCTGCGGCTCGCGGAAAACCGCTTCGGGCCGCGCGACAAGGCGCTCGCGGCGGCGCAGCAACAACTGCAGATGCTCGCGTCGGAACAAGATCGGCTGGCGGGTCGGTCGGCCGAGGTCGCGCGCGGAGCACAAAACCGAGCGCCGGGCAGTAACGGCGCCGAACGCGCGCGCCAGCTCGCACCGCAAGCAGAAGCGCTCGAGCAGCAAGTGTCGAAGCTCGCATCCGAGCAGCAAGGCTGGCAGTCGGCCGCCATGAGCCGCGCGCAGGAGCGTCTGCGCGATGCGCACGCAGCCTTGCGAACGGGCGATTTGGCGCGCGGCAAGGACATGGCGGAAGCGAGTGAGCGCGGGCTCCAAGAAGCGAGCGGCGAGCTCTCCGCCGAAGCCAGCATGTTCCCCGGCCACAACGGTGAGACCGCCGAGCGCGCGCGCCGCGCCGAACGCGCGCGCCAAGACGCAGATCGCTTGTCCGAAGCGATCGCGCAGGCGATGCCGCCGGCAGCAGATCACATGACTGACGCCGAGCGTAACCGCTTGAAGTCGGACGCCGACCCGCAGCGCAAAGCCGGCGAAGCGGCGCGCCAGCTCCAAGATCAGTTTTCAAAGGGCCCCGACGGGCTGCCGCTCTCTCCCGAAACTGCCGATGCGCTCGAAGAAGTGCGCGGCTCGATGCGCGACGCGGCCAAGGCGCTCGAGGACGGCAAGGTCGATCAAGCCGCACAAGAGCAGCGCGCAGCGGCCGAACGTTTGCAAAAGACCGCCCAGCAGCTCGCGAAGAAACAGGGTGCAGCCATGGGCGGCGGCGGTGAGCGCAATGGTGGCGACGGTGCGCGCGCGGAAGCTCCGGTTCGGATCCCCGGTGAAGGCGATTGGAAGGGCCCGACCGAGTTGCGGCGCAAGTTGCTCGACGCGATGCACGAAGCGAGTCCCACCGGCTTCGAAGCCGCAGTCGAACGCTATTACGAGGAGCTTCTGCGGTGACCCGACACCTGCGCTGGGTTGGGCTGTGGACTCTGCTCGTGTGCGCGCCCGTCGCGGCGCAGTCTGCGTCGGAGCAGAAAACACTCGCCCGCGCGAGTGATCTGATCGAAGCGCTCCACGTGAGCGAGGGCGAGCAGCTATTGGCTTCGTTGCCGAGCTCACCGCAAGTGCTCTATCAGCGCGCGCTCGCGGCGTTTTATCACGGGGATTACGCGAGCTCGGTTTCCTTCATGGACGAGGCGGTGTCGGGCTTGGGCCATGGGCGCGCGCCGAAGCCATGGCTATCTACACGCGAGCTCGTGCAAGCGACGCGCGAGCTCACTCAGGACTATCAGAGTGCGACCTCGCCGGATGGCCGCTTCGTCGTGCTGTTTCCGCGCGGCGAAGACGCGGTGCTCGTGCCGTACGCGCTCGACGTGCTCGCGAGCATGGATCGCACGCTCGCGGGAATCCTTGGGACTTCCGTACCGGGGCCGATCCGGCTCGAGGTGTACGCCTCTGCGGCAGCGCTCGCGCAAGTGAGCACGTTGACGCTCGAACAGATCGAGACGTCGGGCACCGTCGCGCTGTGCAAGTGGAACCGATTGATGATCACCTCGCCGCGTGCGCTGGTTCGCGGCTATCCCTGGGCGGATACGATCGCGCACGAGCTCACGCATTTGTACTTGTCGTACGTGACCGAGGAAAAGGCGCCGGTCTGGCTGCAAGAGGGCACGGCGAAGTTGCTCGAGCGGCGCTGGCGAAAGACCGGTGGGGAATTCGAGCTCGATCCGACATCGCGCGGGTTGCTCGAACGTGCGACTCGCGATGGCAAGTTGCTCGGATTCGAGCAGCTGCATCCTTCGATCGCGCTTCTGCCGTCGCAAGACGACGCGACGCTCGCGTTCGCACAAGTCTCGACCTTCATGAACAGCTTCGTTGCGGCGCACGGCGAGCTCGCGCTGCGCCACGGGTTTGCAAACGTGCGTGCAGGGCAAGATGCTCGGGATGCGCTCGCGCAAGCTTCGGGTGGATCGTTCGGCGATCTCGAGCGCAGCTGGCGCGCCGGGTTGCCGCGCACTCGGGAAGAGCCCGCCCCGCGGAAACTGGCGCGCCGATTCCGTGCGACGCAAACCGATGCGCCGGACGAAAGCCAGGACGTCGCGGCGAGCGAAGCACGCCGGCATTTGCGCCTCGGCGATCTGTTGTTCGGGCGGCGTCGCGTGCGCGGCGCGATGTTCGAGTACGAGAAGGCGCAACATGCCGACGCAGACGATCCGATCGTCGCCGCCCGCCTCGCACGCGCGGCGCTCGAGGCGGGCGATCCGGCGCGTTCACTCGCAGCGGTCGAGCCGTTGTTGCTGCGCTATCCGGAGCACGCACCGACCCATGCGGTACGCGGAGCCGCTCTGGCCGAGCTCGGTCGCTCCGATGAGGCGCGAACGGCTTTGATGGAAGCGATTCGGATCAATCCGTTCGATCCGGATCCGCACTGCCGGCTCGCACGCATCGCGCAGTCCAGCGGAGACCAACGGATCGAACGCGAGGCGTGCGACACGTTGCGAGGGCTCTGAAACTAAAGCTTGAGGAACGGAGCGATCGCGAGCGGACCCTCGCCTTCTGCTCCGAGCGCATTTGCCAGCGCGTGGACGTTGAGGTCTCGCGGTGCCAGCTGCTTCGCCCGTGCGATCTCGTCGCGCGCCATGGAGCGCTCGCCCACCGCCGCAAATTGAACCGCGTTCAGGTAGTGGATCGCCAAGAGCTGACGCAACGTCTCGGGTTCGGCGACCGCAGTCGGGCCCAAGTCGCGGTAGAGCTGCGCGTACGTCCGCTCGAGGCGCGCTCGCCTCGCCGCCGCTGCCGGCTGCGGGGCCCCGGCTTTGACTCGGTGTAACAAGTGCGAAGGCGCGAGCGCGGGTAGGCACGCCGGCGGAACGCGCACGTCCAGCTCGACGTAGACACTTCGCGACGTCGCTTGCGCGGCGAGGTCCTCGCAGCGCAACACATCCCCTTTCAAGTACCCATCGACGAGCTGCTGTAGGCCCGGCGATCGCGCCAACAGCGCGTCGCGCATCCCCGGGTGCGTGAGAAACGGCACCGGCACCTGCGCGAGGTCGGGTCGCACTCGCTCCACCGCGTCCAGCTCCCAGTGCCGAAACACGGTCTGCGGCATGGTCTCCACCACGACCGCCCGAGCCGGCAAGCTCCGCAACCGCTCTTCGTCGAGACTGTCGGTCGCGTGAAAGTCCGCGAGCGTCGAGCGTTCGAGCGCATACGTGAGATTGAACACCGCGAGCACTGGCAAACCCCAGGTCAGGTGCCGGCTCCACGGCGCGAGATCGACCCCCTTCGCGACGACCAACTTCGCAAACGCGGCGAGCTGTGTCGCGAGCTCCGCCACGGACGACCCAGCCAAGATGCCGAGCACGAGCAACGCCGGCCCGAAGTACCCGAGCACGTCGGGGTTACTGCGAACCGGCCCGAGATACGCCCGCGCAACGAGAATCGGCGCGAGCACGAGCAACAGAAACAGCCCGGCCAGGCGCGCAGTCCGGATCCGCAACAACACGTAGAGCCCGACCACAGCCGCCAAGAGCGGCAGGGCGCGAAAGCTCTCGGTCAGAAGCACCACGACGTCGGCGAACCGCTCCGCGAACGGTTGGGTGGTCTGCGTCGCAGCACCGTGCTGATAGACGCGTGCGCTCACCACCCACACGAATCGCGAAAGTGAGTCGGGCTGGCCGAGGTTCGCTGCCAGCGCGCGCGCCGCTCGCAGCGGCAGATAGGCGTACGTCGCAAGCCCGAGCAACCCGAGAAGCCCCGCCCCGAGTAAACACCGCAACCGGCCGCTTCGGATCAGCACGAATGCCGGTACGAACATCGCCGGCACCACAAATAGGGCGGTGAAGTGGTGATTCGCGAGCCCCAACCCGAGCGCCAGGCACGCTGGCCCGGCGTAACGTGCCGCATGCACGCGCGGCTCGCCGTTGGCCCGCTTCGCCCGCGCGAGAAAGCTCGCGACTCGCTCGACGATCACGCTCGTGCACAAGGTCTGCAGCGCGTAGACCTCGGGCCGCACGGCTTGAAACCACAACCCGTACGTGAATGCGCTCAGCCACGCAGCGAACACCGCGCAGGGCCAGCGCAGCACATTCGGCACGCCTTGCAGTTTCAGCACCTCGGCGCTCGCGCGGCACGTGAATAGACAAGCGACTGCCGTCGCGAAGGCTTGTCCGATCGCCACTCGAAACGGCAGCGAGCCGATCGGCAGCAACGTGAACGCTTTCCCGTACAGCTCGGTCAGCGGATGGCCGGGCGGATGCGAGATGTCGAGGCGCACTGCCGCTGCGACGAACTCACCCGAGTCCAGCCAATAGGCGTGGGCGCTACACGACAGCACGTAGGCGATCCACGGGACGCCTCCTGCGAGCCACTGCGCGAGGTTTTTTGAGCGCACGTGTCGGCTGCGTTCGCCGCGGGCGGCTGCCAGCTGCGTGCGCCAGTGTCTCGTGGCCCGAGCGCGGGCGTCAATCTGGAAACCCTCGTTGGCAACCTTACAAGCGGTCGGCTAGGGTTCTGATTCCACGCCTGCCATGGATGCACCCCTCCCAGAATCTGCGCATGACACCTCCACCCCGAGCATCTCGGACGTGGAGCGCGTCGGTCTTCTCCGCGATGCCAAGCGGCAGGTAGTCGAGCAACTGCGGCGCCGAATCGTCGGCCAGCAAGATGCGGTCGAGCTCCTGCTCGTGGCCCTATTCGCGCGCGGCCATGGCTTGCTCGTCGGCGTGCCCGGGCTCGCAAAGACATCGCTCGTCACGAGCCTCGCGCAATCACTTTCGCTGCGTTCGAATCGCATTCAATTCACGCCCGACTTGATGCCGAGCGACATCACCGGCTCGGACGTGCTCGAGCAAGATCCGGTCACCGGCGAGCGGCGCTTCCGTTTCGTACGCGGGCCGATCTTCACGAATATCCTACTCGCAGACGAGATCAACCGGACACCGCCGAAGACGCAAGCCGCGCTCTTGCAGGCGATGGAAGAGCAGCGCGTCACGGCTTCGGGCACGACGCACGTGATCGAGGCGCCTTATCTCGTGTTCGCGACGCAAAACCCGATCGAGCAGGAGGGCACCTATCCGCTGCCCGAGGCCCAGCTCGATCGCTTCATGCTGCAGATCGAGATGACCTATCCCGAGGCGGACGACGAGCTCGAGATCGTGCGCCGCAACACTTCGCCGGATCCCGGCTTGCTCACGGGCGTGCTGTCGCGCGAGACGATCTTGGATCTGCAAGCGATGGTTCGCCGCGTACCAGTCGCCAACCACGTGATCGCGCACGCGGTCGACCTCGTGCGCGCGTCGCGCCCCGCTGACGACAGCTCGTTCGACACCATCAAGCAGTTCGTGTCCTTCGGCGCAGGTCCGCGCGCGAGTCAGGCGCTCGTGCTCGCCGCCAAGGCGCGGGCGGTGCTGGATGGGCGATTCGCAGCCGAAGTCGAAGACGTCCGCGCGCTCGCGCTGCCCGTGCTTCGTCACCGCTTCGTGATGAGCTTTCGCGCGGAAGCCGAAGGCGTGAAGCCGGCGAAGATCATCGCCGAGCTATTGCAAAAAAAGCGCCCCTAAAGCGTTGAACCGCGCCCGTGACCGAACTGGCCGAACGCAAACTTCTCGATCAAGACCTCGCTGAACGCGTGTCTCGGCTCCACGTGCGAGCCCAGCGCGCGGTCGACGGCATTCGCTCCGGCATCCATCGTTCGCCGCATCGCGGCGCGAGCATGGTGTTTGCGGAGCACCGCGACTATCGGCCCGGCGACGACTTGCGCACGCTCGACTGGCGGGTGTTCGCGCGCAACGACCGCTACACCGTGAAGCACTTCGAGCAAGAGACGCACCTACGCGCTTCGCTCCTGCTCGATCTGTCGGCCTCGATGGCGTTCGACGGCGGTAAACCCGAGACCGAAAAAGCGGCGTATGCGGCGACCCTACTCGCCGCGCTCGGCTTGATTCTGCTCGGGCAAGGCGACGCAGTGGGTGCCTACGTGTTCGATGTGGACTTACGCAAGCAGCTGCCGGCTCGGAACCGTGCCGATCACTTGAGCTCGCTCCTGTCGGTGCTCGCCCTACCCCCGTCGCCGCGTACGGCTGCGCCTGCTGCACTCGCGAAGATCCTGACTGCGATCGGCGAGCACGTGGGCCGTCGTGGTTTGGTCGTGCTCGCAAGCGATTTGATCGACGACTCTCCGGACGCGCTCGGCTCGCTCTCGCACTTTGCTGCACTCGGACACGAAGTCGTAGTCTTTCAAGTCTTGCATCCGCACGAGCTCGACTTTCCTTTCGGAAACAGCCTGCGCTTCGAAGACCCGGAACACGCCGATGCGATGCTCGAGACCGACGCCGAACGCGTGCGCAAGGCCTACCGCGCCGAGCTCGAAGGCTTCCTCGAACATTGTAAGCAGCGCTGTATCTCGGCTGGCGCGCGTTATGCGTTGGCTCGCACCGACCGTCCGGTGCAAGAAGTGCTCGCGAGCGTGCTCCTGCCGATGGGGCGAAGCGGATGGGCTTAGAAGCTCCCCTCGTGCTGCTCGGGCTGCTCGCCGCAGCGCTACCGGTGTTGATTCACCGCATGCGCAAGCGCGAGCTGCCGCGGCTGGTGCTGCCGACGTTTGCGCTGCTGGCGCGTGCGACCGCCAAGAGTCAACAGCGCCGCGCGCTCTCGGATTTGCTCCTGCTCGTGCTGCGGATCGCGATCATCGCGTTCGCGTGTTTGAGTCTCGCGACGCCGTACGTGACCGCCCGCGTGAGCCTCGGCGATGGCCAACTCGGCAGCGTCGTGTTCGTGATCGACGACTCGTTGTCGATGGCGCGCGACGACGGTAGCGGCAACTTGATCAGCCAAGCGCGGGCGCGTGCGCTCGACGCACTGTCGACGTTGCCGGTGGGGTCGGAAGCCGCGATCGTGCTCGGTGGCAAGCCGGCGCGCGTGATCTCGCCGCTATCGCGCGACCTGGCGGCAGCGAAGCGCGCGCTCGCGGCGCCGCTTCCCGCGTTGCGTCGCGGTGACTTGGATCGTGCGGTGCAGCTGGGGTTGCAGCAGCTCAACGCAGCGGGCTGGCCTCACCGCAGCTTGTTCGTGCTCTCGGACTTCGCACGCGGCGGCGGGGTCGATGTTTCGTCGTTGTCGGCAGCAGGCGTTCGGTTCGCGGTCGAACGTGTGGGCACGCCGCCGACGCGTTGCAATCTGTTCCTCGAGCAAGTGCACGCTGCGGCCGATCCCGCGGAGCCCGACAAAACTTCGATTTCGGTCGCGGTGGGCTCGGCTTGTGCGCCGGGAGCGCGGGCACCGAACGACGCGCGGATCGAGGTCACAGGCCGCGGGCAGACTCTCGCGAAGAGCGACGTCGCGATGCAAAATGGTCACGCGAAGGTGTTGCTGACCGTGGCCACGCCCGATCCGGATGCGGACCCGGGTGCTCGCATTCGCTTGATCGTCGACGACGCGCTCGCAGCCGACAACGAAGCGGGTGTCGTGCTCGCGCGCGCGGATGCAGTCCGCGTGCTGATGGTGAACGGCGACCCGCGTCCGGCGAGCCGCGAGGACGAGCTGTATTACGCGTTGCGGGCGCTCACGCTCGTCCCGGAGGCATGGCTTGCGCTCTCGGTGCGGAGTGTCGATCCGCTCGCGGTCGAGCGGTCGCAGCTGCGAGATGCCGACGTCGTGGTGCTCGCAAACGTTCCGGCGCCGGAGTCCGCGTTCGCGCAGGAGCTCCAGCGTTTCGTCGAGAGCGGTGGCGGCTTGATCGTGACCGGAGGTCATCGAGTCGATGCGCAGCGTTACAACGCGGTGCTCGGCTCGGTGCTCGCGACGCACATCATCGGCACCAGAGAAGGCGCCGACGTGGGCTTCGCGGACGAGGTCGACGCGAGCTACTTGCCGGATGGAATCCTCGGGCTGCGTGAGGTGCACACGCGAGGAAGGCTGTTGCTCGAGCGAGGTGCGGAGGCTCCGCTCTCGTTTGCCGATGGTTTGCCCGCGCTCGTGACCCGGAGTGTCGGCGAAGGGCGAAGCTTGTTGTGGGCGACCACGATCGATGCGGATTGGAGTGACTTACCCTACCGGCCGGGGTTTCTGCCGCTGTTAGCTGCGATGCTGCGCGACGCGGCCGGTCCGGCTGCGGTCGCGCGAACTCCGCTGGTGCCCGGTGACGAGGTCGCGTTGCCGTGGCCGCGGCTCGGAAGTGAGCTCGAGATTCAGCGACCTGACGGCAAGCTGCAGCGATTTCCGGTGGATTCGAAGCAGCGGACGTTGCGCTACCGCGATACGGACGCACTCGGTGTCTTCGCGGTGCGCGCGATCAGCGAAGCGGGGACCGCGCGGCGTGGTGCGTTCGTGGTGAATCCCCCGGAGGAGGAGGCGGACGTAAGTCAGGGTCCGTTGCCGAAGCCCGAAGCAGCGAGCGGCGTCAACGCGCCGGTGAACGTGCATAAGCCACTCGATGCGCCGCTGTTGTGGCTGGTATTCGCGCTAGCGATGGCCGAGGGCGCGTTCCGAGTCCGCCGGAAGCAAGCCTAGTACGGCACTGACAGCGCGTCAGCCTTCGGGCCGATGCCCTTCGACGACGCGCTCGATCCCGCCCAAGTCTTTATGCGCTGTGACGTCCGTAAAGCCGGCAGCTTCGAGCCAGCCGCGCACGGTGTCTGACTGGCCCTGCCCGAGCTCGAACAGCACGGCACCACCCGGCTCGAGAAACGCGCCAGCCTCCCGGCACAATCGTTCCAAGTGCGAAAGCCCCTCGGCGCCCGACGCGAGCGCCATCCGCGGCTCGTACTGCTTGATCTCCGCCTGCAACGTCTCGATCTCCGCCTCGGGAATGTACGGCGGATTCGCAACGATGAGCTGAAAACGCCCTGCAGCCGTCAGCGGCGCCAACAAATCACCTTCGAGAAACACACAGCGCTCTGTCACCCCGTGCCGCCCGGCATTTTGGCGCGCCACCTCGAGCGCGGCCGCGGACAGGTCGGTCGCGGTCATCTGCACCTCGGGCCGCTCCGCAGCCAAAGTCACCGCGATCGCTCCACTCCCCGTGCACAGGTCCAGCACGCGTGCCGGACTCCCCGCCGGCAGCAGCTCGAGTGCACGCTCGATCAAGGTCTCGGTGTCGGGACGCGGAATCAATACCGCCGGCGTCACCTCGAAGCTGCGGCGATAAAACTCCCGCTCTCCGACGATGTACGCGACCGGCTCGCGCTTGCGCCGCCGCACGACGAGCGCTCTCACCTTTGCCAGCTCATCCGGCCCGAGCGGTCGATCCAGGTCTAAATACAGCTTCACCCGTGCGAGCCCGAGCGCCGCGCCGATCAGCAGCTCCGCATCGAGTCGCGGACTCGAGATCCCGAGGCCGCCGAAGTCCTGGGCGATCCACGCCAGCAGACTGCGAATCGTCCAAGTGCTCGGAGTGCTCGTGCTCGTCATCTCGATCGACGCCGGAGAGGTGTGGCTCAGGGGGAGCGCTTCATCTTGACCTTCGGCGCAAACCCCGCCGAAGCCAACGTTTGCCGGGCGAGCGCGATGATCTCGGGATTGGTGCCCTTCATCGTGAACGCCGCGAGCATGCCCGGCTCGATTTCGGCCAGCGTGTCCATCGCACGCTTCGCGAGCCCGCGTTTCTTCAACTGAAAGTACGTGAACACCTGCGCGCGCAGCAAGATCGACCGAACTTCGGTAAATGCCGGGTCGGCGTCGCTGTATGTATCGAGCAGCTTCTTCGCTTCTTCGGCCTTGCCCGTGCGCGCAAACGACTCGGCCATGATCGCGGCGTAGAACGCCTTGGCCTTCGGCTGCGGCTGGCGATCGAGGCGCATGTCGTCGGCGAGTGCTCGCGCTTCTTTGATGCGGTTGTTGCGCAGGTACAAGAGCGACAACTGGGCGCGCACCTCGTCTTGCACGACCATCGGCGCCTTTTTCAGGTCGATCGCTTCGAGCACCTTCAGCGCTTCGTTGGGATCGGTTGCAGCCAACAGCTGCGCCTGCGCCACGGCTTTCATCGCGTCACTGCCACCGCCGGCGCCGAGCTCTTCGATCGCTCGCTTGCGACCTTCCGCGTCGGTCGCACCCTTCATGATTTCGAGGATGGCGCGCTGCCGCCTCGTCATCCGCCACAAGTACAATCCGAAGCCGATGGCGGCGGCCGTCAGCACCCCCATCACGATCAGGCCGACGTACCCGATCCACTGCATCGCCATGACGGCGGTGACCCAAAGCACGGCGAACGCGCCGCCGATCTGCCCGATCGTCTTCCACTTGATTTGCGGGGTCTCGATCTGCGCGAGCGCTTCCGCAGGGTCTCTCGGTGCGAACGAGCGCTTCTTGGGATTGGCCACGGCGGGGGAACTACCCCGTCCGTCGGGCGCGGGCAAGCCGGTCGTAGCCCAGTGCGACCGCCGCGCTCGCCGCAACTACGAAAACGGCGCCGATGACGGCCCAGCCGGGTCCGAGCCGCGGGCCGATCCAGGCTGCGAGGCCGACGCCCTGTCCGTAGACCAGTAGGACGTGAAACACGTAGAGGACCAGGGTGTGCTGCGCGAGTGTCGCGACCAGACTCGGCACCACCTTCAGGCGCTCGCCTGCAAACCACAGGATCCAGCACACGGCGAGCACCCCGGCGTGCCGCGAGGCGTGGTCGGTCAACACGCGCGGCGCACCGCACGCCACGAGCGTGAGCGCGAGCAAGCTTGCCAATGCCACGATCGCAGCTAGCCGAACGCCCAGCGAGCGCGGAATGCACGAAATGCCCAGGAAGCGGTTTCCAGCTGGCGCGGCACCCATCCTCACAGCCGCGCCGCACGCGAAACCCGCAAACACGTGCGCGGCCCACGGCGTGAGCGGAAACAGCGATCCACCAGTCGGCGTCAGGTACGCGAGCAGCGGTCGCAACGGTCCGGTCGCGCCGAGCTGGTTGGCAAGCGGTGCGAGCGCGAAGAGCCCGACGGCGATGGCGAGCGCCGCCCCCACGCGTGCTCGCGGGCTCGAGACGAGCGCCCGCAGCGCTTCGAGCAACAGCATGCTCACACCGATGCACTGCAACACGTCGACCGCAGCGAGCTCGCGGAGCGCCCCTGCCTGCGTCGCTGGGTTCGAGCTCAGCAGCCCGACGGGCAAATGCAGCAGGTAGCCGAGGCCGACGAGCCGCGCCGCCCGCAACATGCGCCTGCGCCCACCGTTCGCAGCCGCACTCGAGCGCTCGGTCGCGAGATAGAACGACAAACCCGCCGCGAATAGAAACGCGACCGACGTCAGCCCGCGCGCGGTCGACCAGGACGCATACACGGCACCGTGCCGGAACTCGGGTGCGAGCAGCGCAGCGATGGTGTGCCCTTGCAACATCTGCAGCGCCGCGACGAAGCGCAACAGGTCGACGAACACGACTCGCGAACTAGCAGTCACGTCGCGATGCCTAACACACAATGTACGCGAACGGCCGAACGACACCCCGTTGTGCTGCAGCTATGCGCTGCATCGGCCGTGCGCATTCAGAGGTGCAACTTGACTGGCGCATCGCAATCCCGGACCCTGAATTCTCACCGTGCGTACGCGCGCATTCGCTTTTAACTGCGAGGAGTAGAGAGCCTCCGATGTCTTCAGATCGCATTGGCGAGCTACTCGTACGACAGAAGCTCATCAGCTTACAGCAGCTGCGTAAAGCCCAAGAGACTCAGCGCAAGGAAGGCACGAGTCTCGGTTACGCGCTCGCCAAGATGGGTTTCATCTCGGACGACCAGATCACCGATTTCCTGAGCCAGCAGTACAAGGTTCAGGCAGTCGATCTGAAGGAGTACGAGATCGATCCCGAGGTCATCAAGCTGATCTCGCAGGAGATGTGCGAGCGCCACAAGATCATCCCGGTCTCGCGCGCCGGCTCGTCGCTCATCGTCGCGATGGCCGACCCGAGCAACCTGCACGCGATCGACGACATCAAGTTCACGACTGGCTACAACGTCGAGCCGGTCGTCGCGTCGGAAGCGTCGATCACCGAAGCGATCGAGCGCTACTACGCCCAAGAAACCAACATCTCGTACGACGAGATCATGGAGGGCTTCGACGAAGAGGAGATCGACTTCGCCGAAGACGACCTCGACGGCGAATCGCTCGACCTCGAGCGCATGTCGGCCGACGCGCCGGTCATTCGTCTGTGTAACGCGATCCTGCTGAGCGCGATCAAGAAGGGCGCCTCGGACATTCACTGTGAGCCGTACGAGAAGGTGCTTCGCGTCCGGTACCGCATCGACGGTGTGCTCCACGACGAGATGCACCCGCCGCTGAAGCTGAAGAACGCGATCGCGAGCCGTTTCAAGATCATGTCGTCGCTCGACATCTCGGAGCGCCGGTTGCCGCAGGACGGTCGGATCAAGCTGAAGCTCGGCAAGGGCCGAGAGATGGACTTCCGCGTCAACGCGCTGCCGACGATCTGGGGTGAGAAGATCGTCATGCGCTTGCTCGACAAGGGCAACCTGCAGCTCGACATGACGAAGCTCGGCTTCGAGCACAAGCAGCTGACGGACTTTCAGGGCGCGATCCACAAGCCGTTCGGGATGGTGCTGGTCACGGGCCCCACCGGTTCCGGTAAGACCACCACGCTGTACTCGGCGCTGAGCGATCTGAACAAGGTCACGACCAACATCTCCACGGCGGAGGATCCGGTCGAGTACAACCTGATGGGCATCAATCAGGTTCAGATGCACGACGACATCGGCCTGAACTTCGCGGCGGCGCTACGCGCCTTTTTGCGCCAAGACCCAGACATCATCATGGTCGGTGAGATTCGTGACTTCGAGACCGGCGAAATCGCGGTCAAAGCCGCGCTCACGGGCCACTTGGTGCTCTCGACGCTGCACACGAACGATGCGCCGGGCACAATCTCGCGCTTGCTGAACATGGGCGTCGAGCCGTTCCTCGTGACTGCGTCCGTGAACTTGATTCTCGCCCAGCGCCTCGCGCGCAAGATCTGTAGCGACTGCAAAGTCGAGACCGAGGTCGATCAAGGCGTGCTCGAGACCACAGGCTTCCCCGAGCCGCTGATGAAGGGCGCGCGTTTGTGGAAGGGCACCGGCTGCCGGACGTGCGGCGACTCGGGCTACAAGGGTCGGATCGCGCTCTACGAAGTCATGCCGATGACCGATCGCTTGAAGGAGATGGTGCTGCAGGGCGCATCGTCGGCCGAGCTCAAGCAAGAGATGATCGCAGAAGGCGTGAACACGCTGCGCTTGTCCGGCATCAACAAGATCTTGGAAGGCACGACGACGGTGGAAGAAGTCTGCCGCGTCACCGTCTCGGATAAGAGCTGATACGGGCGTCGTTAGAACGCGTTCGATCAGCGCAGATCGCCGACGATCTGCTGACGATCGCCTCGCGTAGATCGTGATCACGATCGCGATCGCTTGCTCTCACGTGTGATCACAAAAGCGATCGCGTACTCGATCGCGCTTCTCAGCGTATGCGATCGCGGATCGCGCGTGACTCATGGGTGATCACACTTGACGCCGCTCTGAGCTGCGACGGATTGCCTTGCAGCCATCAGCTGCAACGAATCGCGAGCGCATAAGCCATCGCGCCGGAAGCGCTGAAAAGCGATTTCGCTGGGGCCGCATTTCTGCGGACCCAGATCGCGATCGCCTCCAAAAAAAATGCAAAGGCGGATTCCTCAATGATATTCATAGGATGTAGTGTAACTCTCGTGCCCTGCATGACATTTTGTGACACTACATCGCACGTCACTGATTGTCGTATCGAAGGCGATCGGTTAGCTTCTGAATCATGCGTATCAGCAACAGCTTTTCCGAAGACGAGATCCAGGTTCTCGATTTCATCACGCAGACCCTGCTTCGCGGCGGCGACCCTCGGATCGCCACCCGGAACAAAGCCTTCGGCTCCGTTTGCCGGAAGGTCATCGCGATGAAGGCGAAGGTTCACGAGCTCAAGCAGCGCCCCGCTCGTGAGGAGTCTTCTGTCGGCACAGTGGCTTCACCCGCACTCGGCCATGTGCCGGCAGATGCGGCAGAAGCTGCAGAAACCGCGGAAGCCCACGCCCACGACGACATCGCAACAGCAGTCTGACCATGCAGAACACGTCGAGCTACGCGAGCGGCTCGGTATCTGACAGCACGACGCTAGCCTTTGCGTGCAGCCACGCGCAGACGCAGCTCTTGACAGGTACCCGGCCGCTCGCGTACTCGCGCTCCCCATGCTGGTGCTTCGCGGCGGACGCGTAATCGATCCCGCGCGCGGCCTCGATGAGGTCGCCGACGTAGTTATCGAAGGCAGCCGTATCAAGCACGTGGGTCGAGGCGCATCGGCGTCGGTCGAAAAAGGTGTCAACCATGAGCACATACGTGTCGTGGATGCTACCGGCTTCTGGGTGACGCCTGGCTTCGTGGACCTCCACGTCCACTTCCGCGAGCCTGGCTACGAATATAAGGAAGACATCGCGTCGGGCCTGCGGGCCGCCGCTGCGGGTGGCTTCACGAGCGTCTGCGCGATGCCGAACACCAAGCCGGTGAACGACAACCGGGCGATCACCGAAATGATGATGGCGCGGGGCCGTGACTCAGCCGGACCGCGGCTGTACACGTTCGGCGCCGCCACGATGGGCTCGCGCGGCGAGCAGCTCACCGAGATGGGCGACCTGCGCGACGCCGGCGCGATCGGTGTGAGCGACGACGGTAAGTGTGTGATGAACGCGGCCGTGATGCGCGCCGGCCTCGAGTACGCGCGCACCTTCGACCTGCTGTTCTCGCAGCATTGCGAGGACCATCACCTCACCCACGGCGCGCAGATGCACGAAGGTGAGGTCTCGACGCGGCTCGGCCTCGCCGGCTGGCCGCGCGCCGCCGAAGACGTGATCGTCGCGCGCGACCTGATCCTCGCGGAGATGACGCGCGCCCGGTACCACGTCGCCCACGTGTCGAGCCTCGGCGCGGTGCGGCTGCTTCGCGAAGCGAAATCGCGCGGTCTGGCGGTCAGCGCCGAGGTCACGCCGCACCATTTGCTCTTGGATCACAGCGCCCTCTTGGGTTTCAACACCGCGTGCAAAGTGAATCCACCGCTGCGCGAGCCAGAAGACCTGGCGGCACTGCGTGAAGCGCTCAAAGACGGCACGATCGACTGCATCGCGACCGACCATGCACCGCATTCGTCGCTCGAGAAGGACTGCGAGTTCAGCGCAGCTTCGCCCGGCATGATCGGGCTCGAGCCGGCGGTTCCGCTCCTGCTCGATCTCGTGCGAGACGGCGTACTTTCCGCACCGCGCCTCTTCGAAGCGCTGTCGACGAAACCTGCGCGCATCGCGAAACTCGATGCCGGCACGCTCGCCGAGGGCGCGCTCGCAGATATTGCGGTGATCGATCCGGAGCGGCGCTGGACGATCAGCGCGGCTTCGCTATGCTCCCGCTCGGCGAACACGCCGTTTCTCCACCGAGAGGTCCGCGGTAAGGCCGTTTTGACCATCGTGGGCGGGCGTGTCGTCTACGAAGCATGACTCAAGACACCCCACAGGCGCACTCGAGCGGACCCAAAGCCCATTTGGTCTTGGCGGACGGCACCGCCTTTCCAGGCATCGCGATCGGCGCCCCAGGCACCACGACCGGCGAAGCAGTCTTCACGACCGGCATGACCGGCTATCAGGAAGTGCTGACCGACCCATCGTACCGCGGGCAGATCGTGACGATGACCGCGACGCAGATGGGCAACACCGGCGTCAACCTCGAAGACGCCGAGTCGGTCAATCCGCACGTCGCCGGGTTCGTGGTGCACGAGCTCGCACGGCTGTACAGCAACTGGCGCTCGCAGCTCTCGCTCGATGCGTACTTGAAGCAGCACGGCATCGTCGGCATCTCGGGCGTGGACACGCGTGCGCTCACGCGGCACTTGCGCGACAAGGGTGCGCAGTCTGCAGCTATCGGCTGCGAAGATGTCGCGACCTTACACGACCGCGCGAAGGCGGCACCGTCGATGGTCGGGCTCGATCTCACGGCGCAGGTCAGCACCGAGAAGACCTACGAGTGGCAGGGCGGGACCGGAAACTGGGCGCTCTCGAAGCCCAGTGATGCACGGTTGCACGTCGTCGCGGTCGACTACGGAGTGAAGCAAAACATCCTGCGCTGCTTGGTCGAGAGCGGCTGTCGCGTGACGGTCGTTCCGAGCTCGAGCAGCGCCGCGGACGTGCTGAAACATCAGCCCGACGGCGTGTTTTTGTCGAACGGTCCCGGCGATCCCGCCGCGGTCGAACACGGCATTCGCACCGTGCGCGACTTGCTCGGCAAGCGGCCGATGTTCGGCATTTGTCTCGGCCATCAGATCTTGTCGCTCGCGCTCGGCGGCAAGACCTACAAGCTGAAGTTCGGGCATCGCGGCTTGAACCAGCCGGTCAAAGATCTCGAGACGGGTCGAATCGAAGTCACGACGCAGAACCACGGGTTTTGCGTCGATGTGCCGTCGCTCTCCGATAAGTGCGAGCTCACGCACTTGCACTTGAACGATGGAACCTGCGAGGGCATTCGCCACCGCGAGTCCGGTGCGTTCAGCGTGCAGTACCACCCGGAAGCGAGCGCGGGTCCACACGACGCGCGCTACCTGTTCAAGCGCTTCATCGATCAGATGACTGCAGCTCGCTGAGCTGCGAGCGATCTCGAACGAGCAGCGCCGTCGATCTGCAAGTCGGATTTGCCGAAGCAAATCACTTCTTGATCCGACCGCAGGCGCCGCCACCGCCGCCGCCGGCACCGCTCTCGTTCTCGCCAGTGCCACCGCTGCTCGAGGCTGACGTCGAGCCGTTTCCACCGCTGCCGGCTTGGAGGCCGGTGCCGTCGCCGCCCGCACCGCCGTTCGTCGTGATCGTTGCGCTGCCCGTGTTGCGCGTCGCGGCTTCGAGCAGGATTGCACCGCCACTACCACCCCCGGCACCACCGCCCTCGGTGTCACAGCCATCGGCGCCGTTGCCACCGTTCGCACGGATGACTCCGGTTCCCGACACGGTCAGCGTGCCCGACGCCGTGATCTGTATCGCGCCACCACCGGCGCCGCCGGCGGAGCTGCAACCACCACCGTTACCGCCGTTACAACCACCGTAGAGCGGCGTCATGTTCGCGTTGCCGCGCACAGCGCCTCCGGAACCGTAGTTGTTGTTGTTGTCGCCTTGACCGCCGCGACCGCCCGCAGTGCCGAACGCACCACCGCCCCCGCCGCCGCCGCCCTGGGCGAACGACGCGCTTCCGGTGCCGTTGCCACCGGCGCTGCCACCACACGACCAGTTACCGCCGGCGCCCGGCGTGCTGTTGCTCGCGTTCGCGTCGATCGTTCCGTCGATCTGCACGTTACCGCGGACCGCGAACACCACCGGCCGCGAGCCGATCAGCCGCAACGTGTTGCCCGCCGCCAAGGTCAGACCCTTGAGCGCGATCACCAGCATGTCAGGGCCACCGCTCTGCGTCTGAATCACGAAGCTCGGCGCCGTACCGCACCAGTTCGAGAAGGGATTCGCATTCGAGCTGTTGATCGTGACCGTGCCGCCGCAGTTCAGCGTCGTCGTCGGCGCTGTCGTGAAGTTCAAGCTGCCGGTGTTGAAGTTGCTCTGCGTGAACGAGAAGCATGCGGCGGTCGTGCTGTTGTCGAGCGGGCAGCCGTCGACGCAGTTCGCCGCACCATCGCCGTCCGAGTCGGTGTCGGCATTGCCGCAGCCGCAGATGCCCGGGTCGAGCTTCGCCGGATCGTTGTCGCAGTTTTCCTGGCAGTCGAGCTTGCTGTCGCCGTCGCTATTCGTGTCGGCAACGCCGCAGCCGCACACACCCGCCGCGATCTTGCCGGGGTCGTTCGGGCACGGGTCGTTGCAGTCGAGCGCGCCGTCGCCGTCGCTGTTCGCATCCGCGACGCCGCAGTTGCAGACGCCCGGTACGATCTTGTTCGGATCCGACGCGCACTGATCGTTGCAGTTCGCGACCCCATCCCCATCGCCATCGGTGTCGGCCACGCCACACCCGCACTGGCCCGGGTCGGTCTTCCCAGCATCGCCCGTACACTCGTCCGGCATGACTTCGCAGATGTACGGACTCGAGTTCGTGCACACCGCGTCGTCGAACTGACCCGAAGTGTAGAGCACGCCGCAGTTGCCCGAGTTGTTCGGCTCGCCTGGCGCCCAGTTCGAGTAGCGACTCGCGATCGCGCCACTGCCGGTCTTCCAGAACGCGACGTTGCTGCGCGACCACAGCCAGGTGCCTTCGCGCGCGCTGTCGGTGGCGCCGATCCAGGCGTTGCCGGTGATCTTGCCCTTCGCGAACGTGTCTTCCGCCGCGTCTGTGATCTGCAGAAGATCGCCGCGCGCCTGCAGCTGACAGCGGCTACGCGCGTCGCTCCACTGGCGACCGGTCGGGCACACGAAGTATTCGTGTGTGCCGCTCGTGCTCCTCACGCAGCCGGTATCCGGCAAACAGGGACCGAGACCGCCGGCGCCTGGAGTGCGAATGTCACGCTCGCAGCCGTTCATGGGCGTGCCGTCGCAGTCCGCGAAGTTCGCATCGCATCCCGCAACGTTGCACTGACGCGCGCCGGCCGAGCCACCGCAGCCTTCGACTGCGTTCGGGAGGTTGCACACGCCCGCGCAGCTGCCGCAGTGGTTCGGCGCGTTCAGCTGCGTCTCGCAAGTCTTCTGGTCGTTGTCGCAGTCTGCCCAGTCGGTCGCGCAGGCTTGAACCTGGCAGCTTCCGGCGCTGCAACTCGCGGTGCCGTGGGCGATCGAGCAGGCCGAGCGGCACATGCCGCAGTTCGCCAGCGTGTTGAGCGGCGTCTCGCAACCATTCGCGTAGTTGCCGTCGCAGTCGCCGTAGCCGGCGTCGCAGTTCGCGCTGCATCCGCCCGTACCGCAGCCGAGCGACGCATGGGCCGTCACGCCATCGGCAAACTTACACTGGTAGCCACACGCGCCGCAGTTGTTCACGTCGGAGCGCAGATCGATCTCACAGCTGGCCTCGTCGCGGTCGCAGTCGGCGCGACCCGGCATCTGGCTGCAATCTGCCGCCGTGCACACGCCACCACCACAACCCGCCTTCGTGCACGCCGTGTTGCAGGCCGCGCAGTGTGCAAGCGTATCGAGGGATTGTTCGCAACCGTTCGCGGGGTTGCCGTCGCAATCGCCGAAGCCGGCTTTGCACGACGCGACGCCACACGCGCCCGTCTCGCAGCTCGGAACCGCGTTCGGCACATCGACGCAGGCGACGCCGCAGCCAGCGCAGTTCGTGAGCGTGTTCGTCTTCGTCTCACAGGTCAGGCCGTCCACATCGCAGTCGGCGAAACCGCCAACACACTTACCGACGACGCACTGGCCTTGCGAACAGCTCGGCTCGGCGTCCGCGATCTTGCAGGCACGCTCGCAGCTGCCGCAGTGGTTCACGTCGTCCGACGCAACTTCGCAGCCGTTCAGCGGTGACTGATCGCAGTCGCGATAGCCGGCCAAACACTGCGTCACGAAACACTGCCCCGACTGACACACACTCACCGAGTGCGGTGCGGTGCAGCTGACGTCGACGTCCGAAGACTCGTCCGCCTTGCCATCGCAGTCGTCGTCGAGGCCGTTACAAGCTTCCGGGCAGATCTCGCGGCAACCGGCGTCCCCTGCGTCAGGATCGAAGTCCGGATTGGGCCGGCAGTCTTGGTGCACAGCTGCGTCGCCGCCAGCGTCGCCGGCGTTCGTCGCCCCGTCTGCGAGCGTCGCATCGGCCGACCCGTCCGAACTGTCGATCCCACCACCGCCGCCATCAGCGTCACGCAGCGTCTGCTTCGCGAGGTTCGGGTCGTAGGCAGTGCAGGCGCCCAACACGACGAACGCGGCCAAGATTCCGGGACGGACAACGTAAACTCGGCGCGAAAACACGTGCCGTTTAGGTTAGCACGTTCTGTCAGGTCCGACTGCGCGCCGGCATGATCTGACAGTTGGTGAAGCGCCGAGGGTAGTTGGACACTTACCCTCGGCCTGACTCGACTACAGCTCCGAGTCGCGCACGACCGCCTCTGCCTGCAGCCGTGAGCTGCGGGTCCTACTCGACTCACGTTTCAAGATGCGACCAGTGTGGCTTTTCGGTTCGCGCAGAATGTCTTCCGGTGTGCCCTGCGCGACGATCGTGCCGCCACCACCGCCACCTTCCGGCCCTAGGTCGACGACCCAGTCCGCGGCCAGGATCACATCGGGGTGATGTTCGATCACGAGCACGGTGTCGCCGCGGTCGACGAGCTCTTGCATCACCAACAACAAGCGCTGCACGTCCTGCCGGTGCAACCCGGTCGTCGGCTCGTCCATCACGTACAGCGTCGGACCTGCCCCGCGGGCTGCCAGCTCGGACACGAGCTTCAGGCGCTGCGCTTCGCCGCCGCTCAACGTGTTCGAAGGTTGCCCGAGCTTCAGATACGAGAGCCCGAGTCGCGACAGCAGCTCGAGCGGGCGTTTCACCTTCGGCACCGCCGCGAACAACTCCGCGACCTCGCCGACGTCCATCGACAACACCTGGCCTGCACTCACACCGCGCAACGTGACGCTGAGCGTCTCGGGATTGAAGCGAAGTCCGTCGCAGGCTTCGCACACGACGAGCGCCTCGGGTAGAAACGCCATCTCGAAACTCGTGGCGCCCTGCCCTTCGCACAACTCGCAGCGCCCACCCTTCGTGTTGAACGAGAATCGCGACGCCGCGTAACCGCGCGCGCGCGCTTCGGGTGTCATCGCGAAGAGCTGACGCAACTCGTTCCAGACGCCGATGTACGTCGCAGGAACCGAGCGCGGGG
>Ga0193752_1001099_pt1 | contig 23399 bp, 23 predicted proteins | sample H1c1metaG_FD_144924 | JGI IMG/M metagenome (GOLD analysis project Ga0193752, IMG submission 144924) | Soil microbial communities from a riparian zone of the East river system, Colorado, United States - H1c1 | ecosystem: Environmental > Terrestrial > Soil > Riparian zone | place: USA: East River...
GCAATCGATTCGCGAGGCGGTAGAACCAATGATTTTCTTCCGGGGTCTCGGTGGCGAAGACGTCGCCGTTGACCACACGAATCTCGCCAAGGGTGGCGTGCTGCGCTTCTAGCGCAGCTGAATCGGGAACGGCCGATGCGAGATCCTGGGCACTGGCCGGCAGAACAAAACAGAGAACACTCGCGGCCCGTAGGGCGCGAATCGCGCCAGCCATGATCCGGCCAAACGTGATCGGGCCACTACCGGGCCCGATCTTCGAATTCACGGCAACAGCACCGTCGAACCCGTAGTTTTGCGTGCTTCCAAATCGGTGTGAGCTTGCGCCGCGTCGCGCAGTGCATAGGTTTGACCGATATGAACGCGGACCGCGCCTTGCTCAACGACTCCAAACAATTCCTGCGCCGCGCGCTGCAATTGCGGTCGAGTTGCGACGTAGTGAAAGAGCACCGGCCGCGTCAAAAATAGCGAGCCGCGCTTCTGCAATTCGCTCGGCGCCATCGGCGGTACCGGGCCGGATGCATTACCGAACGTCACCATCATGCCGAGCGGACGCAGACAGTCGAGCGAGCGCATGAAGGTGGCCGCACCCACCGAGTCGTACACCACCGGCACGCCGATTCCTCGGGTGTAGTCTTTGGTGGCGCGAACCCAGTCGTCGTTGTCGAGCAGAACCAAATCGGCGCCGTGATCGCGCACCAGCGTGGCTTTGTCGGCATTGCCGACGATCGCGATGACGCGAGCGCCCAAATGCTTCGCCCATTGAACCAGCAGCAACCCGACACCGCCAGCCGCGGCGTGGACGACGACGGTATCGCCGTTCTTCACTCTATAGGTTCGTCGCAGCAGCGCGTGGGCGGTTAGCCCTTTCAGCATGATGGCGGCGCCCACGGAATCGCGAATGCCGTTCGGCAACTTCACGACACGTTCGGCCGGGACCACACGTTCTTCGGAATACGCGCCGGGCGTGCCAAACATGTACGCCACTCGGTCACCCACCGCGAAACCGTTGGCTTTTGGTCCGACTGCAACGACGACGCCCGCTGCCTCCCGGCCCAGCCCCATCGGCAATGGGTTGGGATAAAGGCCCGTACGTTCGTAAACGTCGATGAAATTGAGACCAACTGCGGTGTGCTTGATGCGCAGTTGACCAGGACCTGGATCACCGACAGTGACCGCTTCCCAGCGCAGCACTTCGGGTCCACCAAAAGAATGAAGACGGATGGCGTGTGACATTCGCGCATTGTAGCGCGGCGAACGCGGAGCGCTAGAGCGGCGCGACTCGCTGCGCTAGGTTGTAGGCTCTAGCCTGTAGGCTCTAGGCTGTAGGCTCGAGGTTCTAGCCAGAATAGAACCGCGCATCGCGCGCGAAGACTTCGGCCTACTTAGATGGGTCGACTTTTGTTCACGCCCAGCGCCAAACCCTATACACAAGAATGTCGGCAGATAGAAGCCGAGCATTGCGTGACTCATTTTATTGACTGGTGATTCTCCCCCGTTACCGGGGGAGAATCACCTAAAGCAAGACGCAACATCCACTCGCACTTTACTCGAGCGGAGGATCTCCTTGATCCGACTCTGACTAGCGCCTATAGGCTAGCGCTTTCTTTTCGCTAGGCTCTAGGCTCTAGCCAGAAAGGAACCGCGCATCGCGCGCAAAGACTGGGGTCTACGTAGATGGGCCGACTTTTTGCACGCCCAACGCCAAGAAACGAAATAGGAAGAATGTCACTAGAAAAAAGCCACGCATCGCGTGGCTCTTTAATTCTCCGACGAGCGATTTCCTCCCCCGTTACCGGGGGAGGATGCTCACGCAAAAGTAGGCCGCAGCATACTGTTGCGCTTCACTCGAACGGCGGCTCTCCTTATCCAACTCTGACCTAGAGCCTACAGCCTAGAGCCCAGAGCCTTCTTAAAGTGCTTGATCGTCCGTCTCACCGGTGCGGATACGCAGCACGCGCTCGAGACTGGTGATGAAGATCTTGCCGTCGCCCACCTTGCCGGTTTTCGCGGCAGTGATGATGGCTTCTACGACTTGATCGACCAACGCCTCTTTGACGGCGACTTCGATGCGAGTCTTGGGCACGAAATCCACCACGTACTCGGCGCCGCGGTACAGCTCGGTGTGACCGCGCTGGCGACCGAAACCTTTTACTTCTGTGACCGTCATGCCCGAGACGCCGATTTCCGAAAGCGCGGCGCGGACGTCGTCGAGTTTGAACGGTTTAATAATTGCGCTAATGAGTTTCATGCCCCGTGGCTCCTGTCTCGAACTGTCGGACCATTGTTGAATCGCCAGCCCCGTTTTGTCTAGTTGAGCTGGTCATTGCCGCTCTGTTGCCGAAGATCGACGACTCGCTTCCTTCTTGCTGAAGCGATCGACCGCCAATCCGATAACAGTTGCGTGCCACCCGATAATGCAGCTTTCGTGCCGCAGGGTGGTGCATCCCGACTCCCCCCGAATCTACTCAATTCCTTGCGGCGATTCGGGTGAGCGGCCTTGGATTGTAGCTGTTAGCGCACCGATTTGGCGCGATCGTTTCAGGTAAATGCGCAGCGGTGGTGCGAGGTGGTCCTGCTAGCCACTGAGCCCGAGGAATTGCGCTTCGATCAGCGATTCAATCAAGAGCTCTGCGTGACCGGGCGGAACCGGTGTCGATTGATTGAATCCCTGTTGTTCGCCATCGAGGTCATCCAGATTAGCTGGGCGAGTTTTTAGGGCGAGTTGGGACAAGTGGCGCAAAGTCACTGGGACGCGGACTTCGAGACCCATGCGTCGATCGACAACCAAATCGATTTCGAAAATGCGCTGCCCTGCTGCACGCGCTGCCTCAATGGAAGATCGGTCATGAATCAACGTGAAGAATGGCATGCTTCATTTGTAAGTTAGCCAAAGTCTCAAGTGCGGTGAATTCGAAGACTCGAGCGATCGCTCGTAGCTCTGGCCAGCTTACCAGCGGCCAGTCAGCCAGTTGGCGCGCGTAGCGCCAGACAGGATAAGCTCAATGAATTCGCGCGATTGCTCATAGCTCTGACCAGTTTGCCAGCGGCCAATCTACCAGCGGCCAGAGTGTCTTCTCATGTCTGCCACTTGTCTCATTGTCGGCGCCGGTCACGCGGGCATTCAGACCGTCGACGCCCTGCGGCGCGAAGGATTTACGGGGCGTCTGGTGTTGATCGGCGATGAAGCGCATTTACCGTACCAACGCCCGCCTCTTTCGAAGAAATTCCTGGCTAATGAGCTGCCTATTGAGCGCATGGCGCTGCGTTCGGCAGCATTCTTCGAGCAACACAGCGTCGAACTTAAACTCAGCGCTCACGTTACTCGGCTAGATGCGCAGACCCAGACCATTGCTTTAGAGGATGGTGCGCAGTTGAACTACGACCACTTGGTCCTGTGTCTGGGCAGCAGAGTGCGCAAGCTTGCGTGCCCCGGCGCGGAACTCAACGGCGTTCACTACCTTCGCACGCTCGACGATGTGATTGGAATTCGTACCGAATTGGTGGGCGCAAAGAAACTCGTCATCGTCGGCGCAGGTTATATCGGCCTCGAGATTGCCGCGACCGCCAGAGCGATGAACGTAGACGTTGTGGTTCTTGAAATGGCCGACCGATGCCTGAATCGAGTGACGTCGCCGATGGTGTCCGAGTTCTACGCCAAGCGACACGCGCAGGCTGGCGTTCGATTACTGACCGGCATGCGCGTCGCAGCGCTTGAAGGCGACGGACGTGTCCGCAGCGTGCGCTGCAGCGACGGCTCGAACTTCGATGCGGATGTCGTTGTCGCCGGGATCGGCATCGTGCCGAACGTCGAACTCGCCGACGCAGCCGGACTTCGCTGCGAAAACGGCATCGTCGTCGACGAGTACTGCCGTACTTCGCAAGCCCATATCTACAGCGCGGGCGATTGCACGAATCATCCGAGCGCCCGGTACGGCTATCGGGTGCGACTGGAATCCGTCGATAACGCAGTCGAGCAAGCTCGCGTCGCCGCAGCCAGCCTCTGCGGGAAGAGCCAACCGCATGCTCACACCCCTTGGTTCTGGTCCGATCAATACGATGTGAAATTGCAGACCGCCGGATTACTTCAAGGCCACGACGTAGAAGTAGTGCGCGGCGATGCCACGTCGATGCAATTTTCGGTGTGGTACCTCAAAGGCGACGAACTGCTTGCGGTGGATGCTATCAATCGACCTGCGGATTTCATTCTTGCCAAGCGCTGGATTGCAGAGCGCAAACGATTGAACGCGGATCTGTTGACGAACACTGCTCTCGATTTGAAATCGCTGGTCTAGCAGCAGATCGTTTGCCCGCGCATAAGATGCTGGCCATGCCGAAGTGTGATCTGGAGCAAGCGGTGTTGACAGAACAACCTGCGTAGGTCTCGACTGCGCGGATAATGTCGGAAAGCTTTACGAAAGCCGAAAATACAGGCCTAGCTCTTTAGTCATAAGTCGCTAGCTAAGACGCTGAGTAAGCAGTGTGCACTGCCCCTAGGCATGCCTCTCGCATGACAATACGCCCACAGTTTCAGCACGAGAGTCTCAGTGTCTCAATCGGTCCGGCCCCTTCAATTTGCGGCGAACTTGCAAGCAACCTTGCAAACCACTCGGCCGCGTCGATACGGAGTGTCGGTCCTAGTCGGTGCAAGCCTACTCGGCCTCTGGTCGCTGCCGGTGCGCGCAGCCGATGTCGCCGTGCTTCATGCAGAGCCGATTGCCATCACGGTGGAAGACGGCTCTAGCATCGGGGATGTAACCGACGCGCGTAAATCGTCTTTGAGTTCTGCTACCGAGAACGCTCCGCGTCATCTCAAGTTCGATGCGTTCGGTCGCCGGTTTGCGCTCGATCTGGAAACGCACGCGGATCTGAATAGCTTCGCGTCTCAGCACGGTTCGTCCGCGATTGCACTCCGCGGGGCGTTGAACGGCAACTCGAGTTCGTGGGTGCGAATCACGCAAAGCGGCACGCAAACGCGCGGCTTGATCTGGGATGGCCACGAGCTTTACGCCATCGAGCCGGCCGGTGATTTACCTGGCAATGACAAGTCCGCGAAGGGCACAGTCGTTTTCCGCTTGAGCGACACGAAAACCGAACTGGGCCCCGATTCCTGCGGCGCTGCCGGCACCGATAAGGAACCAAGCGGCTCGGCTTATTACGCAAACTTTCGCAAGGAATTCAGCGCGGCGAAGAACGATTTCCCAGCAGCCGCTATTTCGCATCGCTTGTTGCTCTCGGCAATGGTCGATGCATCGTTCGAACAGCAGTTCTCCTCCGCCGAAGCAGCGGCGGACGCGCTGGTCGCGCGCATCAACAACATCGACGGTATTTTTACGGCGCAACTCGGGGTCGCCATCACGCTGACGGACGCCGTATCCGCGAGCTCGGCGATCGCGGCGCGCCTGTCGGCCAAGTCCGCAGCAGTGAATCGAAGTTTTTCGGCTCTGGCGTCACGCATCTATTTACGGGCCGCGATTTGGAAGGCAACACGATCGGCATTTCGTATGTCGGCGCGGTCTGCGGCACAAGTTACGGCGCGGCGTTAAGCGAATCGCGCGGTCGCGGCGCCTGGATCGATTCGCTGATCGCGGCGCATGAACTCGGGCACAGCTTCGGCGCAACGCACGACGGCAGTGGTGAGTGCTCCGACACGCCAATGACTTACTTGATGTCGCCGTCCATTGCAGGGTGGGATCGGTTCTCGCAGTGCAGCTTGAAGCGCATGAAGAGTCGCATGGAATCGGCGTCATGCCTCGTGCCCGTCCCGAAGACCGACATCGCGATTGCACAGCACCTCGGCGAATATCGATCGGCAATCGATCAGCAAGTATCTTGGTCGATGTCAGTGGCGAATTTGGGCGAGTCTGTGACGCAGGATGTGCACGTGCAAATTTACGTGCCGTCACAACTCACTATCGCCGGTCTACCTGTTACCAATGGCGTCTGCTCAATGGGCGCGGGCGTCGTCGATTGCGTGTTGACTGCGATGGCGCCGGCCGAAGTTCGCAAGATCGACCTGTCGCTGCGCGGATCGACCACAGGCACGTTCACCATTAGTGCCGCGGCGTCGGGCCCTTACGATTTCGACGTCGGCAATAACGACGGCAGCGGCAACGTCATCGTCGAAACGACCGTCGTCACGCCGACGTCGCCTACCACTACGAGTGGCTCGGGCGCGCCGCAGGTTGCAGACCAGCCGGACGGCGGTGGGGGTGCTTGGGGTGGGAGTTGGCTTTGGTTGCTCGCGGGCTTAGCGGCATTCGCGCGCCGCTTCCGCGCGGCCTAGCTCACGACCGAGTCGATCCAGCTCGCTAACGTGCCGCTATCCATCGCGCCCGATTGGCGGGCGATCTCGCGCCCGTTTTTGAACGCTATCAAGGTTGGAATGCCTCGGATCCCGAAGCGCTGCGACACGGTCGGCTCCTCGTCCGAGTTCACTTTCGCAAATCGCGCCCGCGGCTCGAAACGCTTGGCGGCTTCCTCGAATCTCGGCGCCATCGCCAGGCAGGGCCCACACCAAGGGGCCCAGAAATCGACGATCACAGGCACTTCGTTTCGTGTCACATGCTGATCGAAGTTTGCACCGCGCAGCTCGATCGGATGACCCGCAAATAGAGCTTGCCGGCAACGCGGGCATCGCGGGGTTTGATCTAACTTCGCGACGGGCGCACGAACGACAGCGTCGCAGTGGCCGCAAACAACATGAGTATGGTCCGACATCCGACCAATCTAAGGGCTTCTCCGTCGCTTTTAAAGGCTGGCGTTGAAAAGACCGGAATCCAAGGCTTGATTCGCACCTTCGCGACCACAAATAGAGTCTATCTTTCTGTGTCGGTCGGCCATGGACTTCAAGGATTACTACACACTGATGGGCGTCGCCCGCGATGCCTCGCAAGACGATATCAAGCGCGTCTATCGCAAACTTGCGCGCAAATATCATCCGGACGTCAGCAAAGAGCCCAAGGCCGAGGACAAGTTCAAAGAGCTTCAAGAGGCCTACGAAGTACTGCGCGATCCAGAGAAACGCGCCGCGTACGATAAGTTGGGGTCGCGCTGGAAAGAAGGCCAGGACTTCCGACCGCCACCCGATTGGGACTCGCGCTGGAAAGGCGGCTTCGAACAAGCACCACCCGGTGGCGCGCAGTTCAATCCAGAAGACATGGCGGGATTCAGTGACTTTTTCTCGTCACTGTTCGGCGGCGGCCGCAGCCCGTTTGGACCGAACGCTTCCGCCGGCCATAAAGCCGGTAGCCAAGACCATGTTGCGCGCATCGAAGTGCCACTCGACACCGTTTTCCGCGGCGGTCAGCAAACCATTCATATCAATGCGCCGGAGCTGAGCACGAACGGCGAGATGGTCGCCAACCCACGGACGTTGCGCATCACGATTCCTGCCGGCATCACTGATGGACAGCAAATTCGACTTACGGGTCAGGGCAGTCCTGCGCAGAACGGTGGCCGCGCCGGCGATCTATTTCTGGAGGTGCGTTTCGCGCCGCATCGGGTTTTCAGCGTGCAGGGTCGCGACGTGACACTCACGCTGCCCATCGCACCGTGGGAGGCAGCGCTAGGTGAAACCGTCAAAGTGCCGACGTTAGGAGGAGAGGTGGACCTTCGCATCCCGACGGGCGCTCGCGCGGGACAAAAACTGCGTCTAAAAGGACGCGGCCTGCCAGGGAACACGTCGACGCCAGCAGGCGATCAGTACGTGATCTTAAAAATCGTCACGCCGCCGGCCGATACGCCCGCCGCCCGCGAGCTGTATGAGCGCATGAAGAACGAACTTGCATTCGATCCGCGCGTCGAATTCGGCGAGACGGCTGGATAAGGCTTCAACGTGATCGACAGCAGCGACATCGATTCATTCGACAGTGGCGAGTTCGTAGCAATCGCTCGAATCGAACACGGTCAGTTGGCGATATTAGTCGAGATCGGGATCCTGGAACCCAACGGGTCCGAGCCTTGGCGATTCGAGCATCGCGATCTGCGCCGCCTACGATCCGCGCAAAGGCTGGTCAGAGATTTAGGGGTGAATTTGGCGGGCGCCGCGCTAATATTGGATTTGCTCGATGAACGCGCGGAATTATCCGCACGCATCGCAATGTTGGAGAGGGCGCTGGATTTGTAACCGATGCGCCCAGCTTCGATCTTTCGAGATCTTGGGAGTGCGCTCATGCTGCCGGTCTTTGCTCGCTACACGGTCCTCGCAGTTTCCGCACTTTTTGCGTTCACGCATGTCGCCGCGCAAGGTGATGCCAAAGCACCTACTGCCGAACAAGAGCGTGGCCAGATTGAGCAATGGCGCACGCAACGCGTTGCGAACCTTACCTCACCCACCGGCTGGCTCACGCTGTCGGGTCTCTATTGGCTCAAAGAGGGCGACAACACTTTCGGCAGCGGTGAAGCCAACTCACTCGTACTCAAACACGCGTCGCTTCCCGCCACTTTGGGCACGTTTCAGCTCCGCGGCAAAGCAGTTACGTTCGCGACGCGGACCGGAAGCCGCGTGACACAGGACGGCAAGGCCGTCGATCGCGTTACGATGATTTTGGATTCGGCGGAGAAGCCGACGGTATTGGAGGCGGGTTCGATTCAATTCATTGCGATCGAGCGCGCAGGCAAAATTGGCGCTCGCGTTCGCGACACTCTGCATCCAGCCCGCCGCAATTTTAAAGGCATCGATTACTTCCCGATCGATGCAAACTGGGCAATCGATGCCAAGTTCGAGCCGTATAGTCCCGCGAGGAAAATTTCTATCGTCAATATTCTCGGCATGACGGAGCCGATGGTGTCCCCGGGCGCGATTGTGTTCAGTAAGAACGGCAAACAGTATCGACTGGAAACCGTTCTCGAGTTACCTGACGACAAGGAGTTGTTCATCATGTTTGCGGACGCCACGACAGCGCGCGAAACGTACGGTGCGGGGCGTTATCTGTACATTCCGATGCCGAAGGACGGACGCACGCGCATCGACTTTCAACAAAGCGTACAACCCGCCGTGCGCCTTCACTGATTTCGCGACCTGCCCGTTGCCGCCGAAGCAAAATAGATTGGAGATGCGCGTGACTGCTGGCGAAAAGAAATTCTCGCATTAAGCCTTTTAAACGGCCGCGCCCACCAATAGGCCGATCGAATACGTGACTAGACCGGCGCCGCCGCCGATCATCAACATGCGTAACGCACCGATGAGTGCGCTCTTGCCGCTGAACAGACTTAGCGTGCCGCCGACGATCAATAGCGCGACGCTTGCAGCCACTGCCGCGATCGAGAGGCCCGTCGAACCCGCGAATCCGAGGATGAACGGGATCAACGGCACCAGCGCCCCCACAGCAAACGAGACGAATGAATAGAACGCCGCACTCCAGGGCGAACCGAGATCGTCGGGATTGAGCCCGAGTTCTTCGCGTGCGAGGACATTCAACGCACGCTTAGGATCGCGCATCAATTCGCTGCTGACTTCGCGCGCCTTTTGCAGCGTTAGGCCGCGCGCTTCGTAGATCAACGCCAGCTCCTCGGCTTCCTCCTCTGGATACTTCGCCAACTCATCTTGTTCGAGACCGATCTGATACTCGTACATCTCTCGTTGCGATCGCACGGAGGTGTACTCGCCGGCCGCCATCGATAGCGCGCCCGCCAACAATCCCGCAACACCTGTCGTGATCAATGCATCGTGGTTCACGGCGGCGCCCGCCACGCCCATCAGTAAACTAGTGTTCGAAACCAACCCGTCGCTGACGCCGAAAACGGCAGCGCGCAGATTGCCGCCCCCAAATCCTTTGTGGCGACGCCCGATGTCTCCTGCGTTGACCGGCATCGCATGTGAATGCGGCACCATGGAATCGTAAACGGATAGGCCGCGGATCTTCATTGCGGCCAACATCGGCCGCAAACGTCTTGGGCCAAATGCTTGCACTATGAGCGCCACGACGTGCGCTCGCCGCGACGGTTTGAAAGTCGCGCCGTCGTGCGGCCACTGCGCGGATTGATCTTCCGCTGCTTGGGACAGCGCCTCGAATAATCGACGAATGCGCGGATCGCTCTCCGCTTTCGCAACCACGCGATACAGCCAGGCCGACTGTTTTTCTTCGTACCAACTTTGCTGATCGCTCATGCGGCCCACCCGATGGTTGCCGCGAGCCGGTGCGCGGCTAGTGGCGCGAAGCTTCCCGAGAGCGTAGATGCTTTGCAATGCGCCTCGGTAGCGCAATTTCGAGCTGTGACTTGTCGATAAAATCGTTCGCGCCCAACCGGATGGCATCGGCGGCAAGTTCTATTTCCGCGTCGCGCGATACCATCAGGATAGGCAATTGCGTTTCGTTTGCACGCAATTCCGCCAGCAATTCCAATCCTTGCATGCCCGGCAGGGATTGTTCGAGCACCAAGCAACCGATGGACGCCTCGCGTTGAGCTAAGAATTGCTCCGCGCTCATATAACTGAAGATGTCGAGATCGATGTCGCCAAGTAACGAACGTACTCGCCGATGCGTTGCGGCGTCCGGGTCGACGATAGCTACGATAGATCGCATGGCATTCTACGAGAGGGAGCAGCCCGAGACCGAAGGTAAGACTCAGTATGGGGGCGAAAGCTTGCGCGTCAGTATCGGGTTTTGTACTTAACATCGACACGGAACTTTCCGGAGAAAGCTATTTGAGCTCACCCACTTCGAGCACCATACGGACCAGATGTGCGAGCGATGCGGCATTCATCTTTTCCATTACGTGAGCACGGTGAATTTCGACCGTGCGCTGGCTTAAATTCAAATCGCCGGCGATGACTTTATTCGCCTTACCCTGCACGACCAAATCCATCACCTCTCGCTCGCGTGGCGTCAACGATACGAGTCGCTCGCGAATGGCATTGAGTTCGCCCAGCGCGGCTCGGTTTGCCACATCCTTTTCGAGCGCTTGATTGATGCGATCCAACAGGTCCTGATCGCGAAACGGCTTTTGAATGAAGTCCACCGCGCCCGCCTGCATCGCTTCGACCGCCATCGGGACGTCACCGTGACCGGTGATGAAGATGATCGGCACGATTGCGCGCTGCTCGACAAGTTTTTGTTGTAACTCCAGGCCCGACATCCCCGGCATCCGGATATCCAGCACCAAGCAACCTGCGCGATCGTCGCTATAGCCGTTTAGAAACTCTTGCGCGGAAGCGAACGTTTCAACGGGATGCCCGACGGATCGCATTAAGAACTTCAGTGCATCGCGAACGGCAGAATCGTCGTCGACGATAAAAATCGTAGGGCGGGTGCCTTGCGTGGCTTTCATATTACTCTCGACATCGAGGATCTAAGGGAAAGACGAGTTCCGCCCGTGTCGATGTGCGTTGCCGCATCACGCATCATGCCGTCACTGGGGGTAACGAAAATAGAAAACATGCGCCGCCCTTATCGCCTGGACGGTACCACACTTTCCCGCCATGGGCGCGCACGATGGAAAGGCTGATGGCTAGGCCTAAACCGGTTCCGGCGGGCTTCGTCGTGAAGAAAGGATTGAACAATTCTTGCTGCGCGGCTTCGCTTAATCCGGGACCTAAGTCCGACACCATGAACTCGACGTCGCCGTGCTCGTCGAGGCGAGTGCGCAGATGAAGCTCGCGTCGATCGTGCGGCAACTCGGACATCGCATCGATGCCGTTACGCACGAGGTTCAGAATCACCTGTTGAATTTGTACTGCATCTGCCTGCACAAGCGGCAGACCGGCGCCCTGCTCCAATCGAATACGAATGCTGTGATGACGCGTATCTGTTTGGGCAAGCATCAGCAGATCGTCGAGCAACCGATTGGGGTCGATGGGTTCGCGACGAACCTCTCTGTTCCGCACGAACGAGCGTAAACGACGAATCACTTCACCGGCGCGCAGCGCCTGACTTTCGATGCGCTCCAACCCCTGCAACAAGTCCGGCGTCAATGCGGCACTCGGATCAGCCAACATTCTCTGACAAGCTTGTGCGTAGGTCGCGATTGCCGTGAGCGGCTGATTGATTTCATGCGCGATACCCGCAGCCATTTCACCCATGGTCGAAATGCGTCCAAAGTGGGTCAGACGGTCTTGCAGCTGGCGAACTTTATCCTCAGCGTTTTGGCGATCCGTGATGTCGCGCATGAATCCGACAAAGCGCTGGGGATCGCTGCCGCGAATCAAGCCGATAGACAGATCGACTGCAAAGTTGGAGCCGTCGCGCCGGCGCGCACGAACTTCGCGACCCGCACCGATGATATGCGGCTCGCCGCTTTGCAGCGACTGCTCCAACGTATCCTGGCCCACGCTGTACGGCTCCGAGACGAGCATGCTGAAATTCTTATCGATAAGTTCTTCTTCGCGGTAGTCGAACAACCGCTCGCCGGCTTGGTTCACAAGCTCGATCGTCCCGCGTGCATCGATGATGAACAGCGCATCGACCATGGCGTCGAGAACGCCTTGATATTCGTATTCCAGGCGCGTGGCGCGCTGCGCAGGTGTTTCCGTGCCGACGGTTTCCATCGTTTCCATCCGAACTTGTCTACGACAAAGCTATGATACACGCGAGCGGAGTACGCCCCATACGCGCGGTTACGCGCAAGCTTAAGTACATGTTCGTACGTTGGTGCTCACGTCTCTTAAAACAGTGACTACGACCCACCGCGATCGATCAATAGCCAGAGAAAGCGATGAAACGAAAGACCGTCAAGAAAAAGCGCGATGTCGAAAGGACATATGCCACGCGTCAATTCGTCGCGAAGCTGCGCCGATTCGCAGATGCGCTGGAGCGAAACCGGCCGTTTGCGATTCAGATCGGCGGCGAGCGCATCCGGGTACCGGCCCACGCTGCGTTCAACATTGAGCACGAACGCGATGGCGCCGGCGAGGAGATCGAATTTCAGATTCGATGGCGCTCCCGGCCTGAGAAATGAAGGGTCAATGCAAAATTCCGGAAACCTTGAATCGCGCACGAAACTGTATCGGCGACATCGCGTACGATCTGCGCCTGTATCGTCAGGCGCCCAGATCTACAATGACCAGGCCTACAATAGCTACGCCTATCATAGCTGGGCCTACAAATAGGTACATCATGGTCGCTCTGCCCGCATCATTAGTCTTCGTTGCCGTCATGCAGTGTTCTGCGGGGCAGCGCACATGACGGATTCTCCGATGGACCACGTGATCAGCGCACGGGCTCGCAAGATTACGAGTTCCGCGATTCGTGAAATTTTGAAAGTCACTGAACGGCCGGAAGTGACATCCTTTGCCGGCGGCTTGCCGTCGCCCGCCACCTTTCCGGTCGATCGCATCCAAGCAGCCTGCAATGCCATTCTCAGTGCTGATCCGAAAGCCGCCTTGCAATACGGCCCGACCGAAGGTTACTTGCCGCTGCGAGAATGGATAGCCGCGCGTTGCGCGGCAAGCGGCGCCAACGTTTCGCCGGAACACGTCCTCGTCACCACAGGTTCGCAGCAAGCGCTGGATCTGATCGCCAAGGTACTCGTCGAGAAGGACCGGGATCTACTGGTAGAAACCCCAACGTACCTAGGCGCTCTGCAGGCATTTTCGCTCTTCGAACCGAATTTCGTATCTGTGCCTTGCGACGACGACGGTCCTCTAATCAGGGAACTGACAGCTGCCAGCGCACGGCCGACCAGTGGCTTTTATTTGCTGCCAAACTTTCAGAATCCTAGCGGTCGCCGGATCGCTTTGGCGCGTCGGCAAGAAATCTCGGCCGCCGCGGCAGATCGCAACTTGCTCTTGATCGAAGATGATCCTTACGGCGAGCTTTCCTACGCCGGGGATCGAATGCCCAGTTTGTTGTCGATGAATCCGCCGGGAGTTGTCTACACGGGATCGTTCTCGAAAGTGCTCGCCCCGGGCTTGCGAGTGGGCTTCGCCGTTGCGCCCCCTGCAATTTTTCGCAAGCTCGTGCAAGCGAAGCAAGCAGCCGATCTTCATACACCGAGCTTCACGCAGCGCATCGTTTACGAAGTCATTAAAGACGGCTTCCTCGAGCAGCACATCCCGACGATTCGAAAATTGTACGGTGATCAGTGCCAAGCTATGTTGGCTGCGTTAGCACACTATTTTCCGAAGGAAGCTCACTACAACGTGCCGCAAGGCGGCATGTTCATTTGGGTCACGCTTCCGAAACACATCGATTGCACGAAGTTGCTCGACAAAGCCATCGCGCGACATGTTGCGTTTGTGCCCGGAGCTCCGTTCTTTTCCGGAACGCCGCAGCACAACACATTGAGACTTTCGTTTGTCACCGTGCCGGTCGAGCGAATCCAACAGGGCATTAAAATATTGGGCGAGTTGATCGCGGCAGAATTGAAAGCGTAGCTGTTGGCGAGCAGATCTATCAGGACGTCGGCGCTTAGCGCGGATCTCTAAACCAAGCCAATGGCCATTTCTCGGTGATGGCGCCCAAAGGCTTACCGGCCTGATGAATTAGATACGTGCGAGATACAAAGGGCGCGCCCTCCGGCAAATCGAAATGCGCCGCTACATCGGGCGCAGGACCTACTTGGCTGTCGACGATCTCCCGATAGGTTTCCAACCGCTCTTCCTTCCACATCAAGCCGATCGGCCGATCGGTGTTCAACAACTGTTGCTGAATCGATGTAGAGAATCGTTCGAAGACGAATACCGAATCGGCATACAGATAGTTTTGCTCGGGGCCGGCCAACAGAATTTTTCGATCGAGCAATCGAGTTGCGCCGCTGCATGTCAGCATGGCAGGCGCTTCGCCCAACCGAATCTCCTGCACGAGCTTTTTCACCCGAATCCCCTCACCTGTATATAGGGAGATCAAATCGGTCACCGTACCGTCCGTCGACAGCAAGATGCGTTGGAACAGGCTCAGGGCTTTCGGGTCGGAAATTGTCATGGGTGCGCGAGGGCCATTGGACGTAACCGGGCGATTGTACGATGCACTTCTTGCAGTGCAGTACGCAATTTTGTACGGCCCCCGATGCAAGCAAGCGGAACCGCCGCCCCCTCTCAAGGCTTCACAGTTTTTGACCGTAGCAACTCGGTCAAAGGTGGTAGCGTAAGGGACTCGCAGACCGCATTTTTTGAGCTAAATGCGGCCACTTTGTTCCGCTGCGATGTTCGGGGGTTCGTATGTTCCGTATTAAAGCCATTGCGTCAACCGGCCTCGCCGCCGCTCTCATGCTGTCCAGCATCGCCGCCCTCGCGCAAACGAAGGCCTACAAGCCACCGCGCACTCTCGACGGCAAACCCAGCCTCGAAGGAACCTGGACCAATGCAACGTTGACTGCATTGCAGCGGCCATCGAAGTTCAAAGAATTGGTCATTCCCGCCAAAGACATCGAGAAAGAAACCAGTTCGCACCCGCAAGTCGTGCGTCAATTGACCGACGACAAGCAAGACGAAACCACCAAGCTCACCGGCGGCGATCTGAACAGCGGTCGCGGCTACAACGCGTTCTGGATCGACCCGGGCATGACCTACAACCAGGTGAACGGCGAATACCGCACGTCGTTCATTGTTGATCCGCCGAGCGGACAGATTCCATTCAAGCCGGGAATGGCGCGAATGCGCCGTGGCGGCGGCGAGGGCGACAGTGGCGCGGAGCGTCCAGGCGCTTTCGACGGCCCAGAAGCCCGACCGCTGGGCGAGCGTTGCTTTTTAACGAGCGGCAGCGCGGGTCCGCCGATGATGACGTACTTGTACAACAACAACTACGAGTTCTTCCAGACAAAGGACTCCTTTGCGATTCGCGTCGAGATGAACAATTACGCGCGAGTCGTGCGAATTGGCGGCACGCATTTGCCCGCCAGCATTCGTCCGATTCACGGCGATTCGATCGGTCATTGGGATGGCGATACGCTGGTGGTCGAGACGACGAACTTCAGCCCCTATCATTCTGGCGGCATGATTGGCCTCACCGACACGGGCAAAGTCACCGAGCGCTTTACTCGCGTGTCGGCCACGCAAGTCAATTACAAGTTCACAGTGGAAGATCCGGCGCGCTATTCGCAGCCTTGGAGCGGCGAATACAGCTTCAATACCGCCGAGGGTCATGTGTACGAGTACGCATGCCATGAAGGCAATTACGCGTTGTCGGGCATCTTGTCGGGCGCGCGTGAAGCAGAAAAACGCGACGCTACCAAGAAGTAATCTGTCGATGCGGCGGCTCTCGATTGAGAGCCGCCGATAGAATTTGCCTAAGCTTAGGCTTTCAGAAAAGCCCGAATCTCAGCGATGAATTGTTCAGGCACATCCTCCTGAAGCGTGTGTCCGCCCGGCAACCCTTTGCCGCTGACTTTAACGCCGCGCTCACGCCAAATTTTCAGCACATCGTAGATGCGTCCCATTGGCGCGCGCTCGCCCCACAGGACCAGCAGCGGGCAAACGATCTTCTTATTCAAATCTGCTTCGTCGTGCTTCAAATCTATCGATGCACCCGCACGGTAGTCCTCGCACATGCCGTGCGCAAACTCCGGTGTGCTGGTGACGCGTAAGTATTCCCGCTGCACGTCGGTCGTGGCCTGCGCTTGACGCGCGGCTGCCTGAGCAACCAGTTCATTCTCGGGGCCGGGCGCGGCACGTAGATAGTTGAACCAATGAAAGTATGCCTGCACGAACTCAATGGTCACGTGCGTATATAGGTAATACGTCGGCACAATATCGATCACCGCGAGATGCGTCACTGCTTTCGGATGATCAAGCACAAGCCGATGCCCAACTCGTCCGCCGCGATCATGCCCAATGAGCGGGAAGCGGTCGTAACCGAAGTGTTTCATCACTTCGATCTGATCGAGCGCCAGTGCGCGCTTCGAGTAGTTAATGTGGTTGTCGCCGCCCTCGGGTTTACTGCTATCGCCGTAGCCGCGCAGATCCGGAATGATGACGGTATGTGTCTTGGCGAATTCAGACGCGACGAGCCGCCAAGAGATATGCGATTGCGGAGCGCCGTGAATCAACAATAGAGGCGGACCGCTGCCGCCCTTCAGGACGTTGATCGACGCGCCCGTCGTCTTCACCTCCGAGCGGGTGAAGCCTGGAAAATATTTGGCGTCGAAACCATCTTGAGCAGCGGCCGTCTCTATACCGGTTGCGGCTACCAGCGCCGCGGCCATTGCGCCTTTTAGATAGCTGCGGCGATCGTTGGATTGAATCGTCTCTTGTTCTCTGCTTTGCATGAGCTTCCCCCAAGCGTTGGTGGTCGCAAAAGTGTAGGCGCTGTGCGCCGCGAAGAGCGGAATTTCACCCGCCTACCCAAGAATTAACGCGAACGGCCTATGCGAGCACGAGCAGCAGATCCTTGGCGTCGATGGCTTCGCCCGGCTTCGTGACGACTTCGCTGATGGTGCCGTCGCGATCGGCGCGTACAGATGTCTCCATCTTCATTGCTTCGATCGTCACCAACACATCGCCGTGTTTTACCTTCGATCCCGCCGTCACGTTGACGGTGGCGACGGTCCCAGGCATCGGCGCGCCGATGTGCTGCGCATTGTTGGCTTCCGCTTTGCGACGCGGCGGCTTCAGCGCCACTTTGCCGCGGTCGGCGACCTTCACGGATCGCGGCTGTCCGTTCAATTCGAAGAACACCGTGCGCGTGCCGTCTTCATGCGGATCGCTCGCCGTTACGTAGCGGATGATCAACGTCTTGCCGCGCTCGATGTCGACTGTCGCCTCTTCGCCGGCTTGCATGCCGTAGAAGAAGATCGACGTGGGTAAATCGCGGAAACTGCCGTACTCGGCGGAATCCTTCATGTAGTCGAGGAATACCTTCGGGTACATGAGGTATGACGCGAATTCGGCGTCGTCGATTTCGCGCCCGCACTTCGCCTGCACTTCAAGTCGTGTCTTCTCGAGGTCTGTCGGCGGCAACACTTCGCCAGGCCGAGATGTAATCGGCTTCTCGCCTTTTAGAATTTTCTTTTGCAATGCCAGCGGAAATCCGCCTGGTGGCTGCCCGATGTCGCCACGGAATAATTGCACGACGGATTCCGGAAACGCCACTTCCGCTTGAGGATCGAGCACTGTTTGCGGCGTAAGCCCCGAGGTCACCATCATGATCGCCATATCCCCCACTACCTTCGAGGTGGGCGTGACCTTAATGATGTCGCCGAACATGTCATTGACTTGTGCGTAGGCGTGGGCGACTTCCGGCCAGCGAGTATCGTCAATACCGAGCGATCGAGATTGCTCACGCAAATTAGTGAACTGCCCGCCCGGCATCCCGTGCACGTACACTTCGGAAGCGCCCGCTCGCAGATCGCTTTCGAATGCTGAATAATTTTGCCGCACCTGCAGCCAGTAATCGGACAACGTGCGCAACTTCTCCGGATCGACACCCGAATCGCGCGGTCCATGACGCAGCGCTTCGACGATCGACGTGAGATTCGGCTGCGAGGTGAGTCCGCTCATGGAGTCGAGTGCGCCATCGACCGCATCGACGCCGGCGTCGATCACAGCTAAAACGCTAGCGGCCGCGATGCCGCTCGTATCATGAGTGTGGAAGTGAATTGGCAGACCGATTTCATCCTTCAGCGCCTTCACCAATGTGAATGCGGCGCGCGGCTGGCATAGGCCCGCCATATCTTTAATGCCGATGATATGTGCGCCAGCCGTTTTCAGGTCTCGCGCCAATCCCAAGTAGTACTTGAGATCGTACTTCGTACGCGATGGATCGAGCAGATTACCGGTGTAGCAAATCGCTGCTTCGCATAGGCTGCCTGATTCGAGCACCGCATCCATCGCGACGCGCATGTTATCGACCCAATTGAGCGAATCGAAGACTCGAAACAAGTCAACGCCATTGCGGGACGCCTGTGCGACGAAATACCGCACAACGTTGTCAGGATAATTCGTGTAGCCCACGGCATTCGACGAGCGCAGCAACATTTGCAAAAGCAGATTGGGCATCGCGGTCCGCAGGGCAGCGAGGCGCTCCCACGGCGATTCTTTCAGAAAACGCATCGCCACATCGAACGTGGCTCCACCCCAGCACTCCATCGAGAACAGATTCGGTGTCAAACTTGCGTAGTAAGGCGCAATACGTTCGAGGTCGCGCGTGCGAAAGCGTGTTGCCAACAACGATTGGTGGGCATCGCGCATGGTCGTATCGGTCAACAAGACACGCTTTTGTTCCAGCATCCACTGTGCGAATTTGGTTGCGCCTAATTCGTCCAGCTTTTGCTTGGTGCCGGCCGGTGGCGGCGTCAACGGTACTTGCGGCAGCAACGCTTCCGTTAAGCGTAGTGGCGCAGGGCGATTCTTCACCTCGGGGTTGCCGTTAACCACGACGTCGCCGATGAAATTGAGCAGTCGCGTCGCGCGATCGCGCTTCTGCGGGCTGCGGAATAACTCCGGCGTATTGTCGATGAACTTGGTTGTGTAGCTGCCATCTTCGAAACTAGGATGCGAAATCACTTGGTCGCAGAAGCGCAGATTAGTCACCACGCCGCGAATACGGAATTCCCAAAGAGCGCGATGCATGCGAGCAATCGCGCGCTCCGGCGTCGGCGCCCAGGTCGTCACTTTCACCAGCAATGAATCGTAGGAGCGCGTGATGATGGCTCCGGTATAGGCCGTACCGGCGTCCAAACGCACACCGAATCCAGCGGGACTGCGGTATGCGGTGATGCGACCATAATCCGGAACGAAGTTGTTCTCTGGATCTTCGGTTGTCACGCGGCACTGCAGCGCATGCGCCTGGAGACGAATATCCGCCTGTAACGGCACGCCGCTTTCCAGCGTTCCGATCGCTGCGCCTTCGGCTACGCGAATCTGCGCTTGAACGATGTCGATCCCCGTCACGGCTTCAGTCACCGTGTGTTCGACTTGAATGCGCGGGTTTACTTCGATGAAGTAGAACTTGCCGGTATCCGCGTCTTGCAGGAACTCGACGGTGCCGGCGTTCCGATAGCGCACTGCGCGCCCGATCTTTAGCGCGGCTTCGCATAACTCGGTGCGCTGGGCGTCGGTCAGAAAGAATGCGGGCGCGCGCTCGACCACCTTTTGATTCCGGCGCTGCACCGTGCAATCGCGCTCGAAGAGGTGCACCAGATTGCCGTGCGTATCACCCATTAACTGCACTTCGATATGGCGCGCACGACGCACCAGTTTCTCCAAATACACTTCGTCGTTGCCGAACGCCGATTTGGCTTCGCGCCGGGCCGCTGCAACATGATCGCGCAATTGACTCGCCTCTTCGACGATGCGCATACCGCGCCCGCCGCCACCCCAACTTGCCTTGAGCATCACCGGGAAGCCGACGACGTTAGCAAGCTTCAGTGCTTCCGCCTCATCGAAAGGCAACGGTGGCGTTGCCGGCATGACCGCGACACCGGCGCTGACGGCCAGGTTGCGCGCGGCGACTTTGTTACCCAACGTGCGCATGGTGTCCGGTGTGGGACCAATGAAGATCAAGCCGGCCGCCGCACACGCTTCCGCAAACGATGGGTTCTCGGATAAGAAGCCGTAGCCGGGATGTACGGCATCGGCACCGGCCTCTTTGGCGATGCGAACTATGTCGGCGATATCCAAGTAGGCTTCGAGCGGCGTCTTCCCCTCGCCAACCAGATAGCTTTCATCTGCCTTCATCCTGTGCAGAGAAAAGCGATCTTCTTGCGAGTAGATCGCGACGGTATGCATGCCCATCTCGGCGGCTGCTCGCATGACGCGAATCGCAATTTCGCCGCGATTGGCGATCAGAATCGTATTGATACGTCGGGTGGCTACGGCGTTGGCAGTCATACAAGAACTCGAATTAGATCGATGTGGCGATGCAGGCAGCATGCCAGTTTACCCCGAGTCTTACGCGTCTTTAAGCGCGCTCAATGGGAATCGTCGTGGCGGGCGGACTCAGCTTGTAGTGGCCGCCGCGGTGCGATTCCGAAAGGAGCCGGTCGACAAATCTTCGTATTCTTTATCCATCAAGACAGTCCGATTGCGCCCGGCGCCTTTGGCGTCATAGAGCGCCTCGTCCGCCAACTGGATGAAGCCGTAGTGACTGCGCTCGACCCTAGGAAGCACCCAGGCCGCACCGATGCTCACCGTCAATTGCTTCGACACGGACGAGGCCGCATGCTCGATGACGAGACCGGCAATGCCTTGCTGAATCTGCCGCATCTGCTCTTCCACATAATCGCGCCGCGCGTCGTATAGAACGATCGCAAATTCCTCGCCGCCATAGCGAGCGGTAAAATCCAGCGGCCGGCGGGCGCATTGCCCCAATGCCTTGGCCACATTTTTCAGGCATTCATCGCCAGCTTGGTGTCCGTAGTGATCGTTGTAGGCTTTGAAGTAATCAATGTCGACCAATAACAGTGCGACGAAGACACGTTCGCGTCCGGCTTGCTGCCAGGCCTTGTCGAGATGCTCGTCAAACATACGCCGGTTATAGATACCCGTCAGTCCGTCGCGGCAGGCCATTTCGGTGAGCAAGCGCGCTTCGAGATAATTGGTCCGATGCACTTTTTCCAGTGCATAACAAACGGTGGCTCCGACAATGTTGGTAGCGAGCAATACGACAAAATTGTAAGCCGCTTGCTCGGTGGGCAGGTTCAACATCTCCGCGCCGATCAAATAGGCGGCAAAGACAATCACGGCCGTACGTAACGCCGCGTAAAACAGAAGTCCCACCATTAGGTAGAGCGAGATGACTGTCAGTACGACGACCGCGAAAACCGACACGCCGAATCGCGATGCGACCAATGCTTCGATGACAATCGTAATGCCAAATAGCGGCGCCAACAGCTGCATCATTGGGTCGAAGACTCGTCCGTAATGACGCGTGTAGGTGACGACCAATACCGCCAACAGCGTTGGCACAATGGCCGCGACTCGGAGCGAATCCAAGCCCTCGTTCAACTCGGCGGCGAATGCGAAACGCTCTATCAGTGTGAGCGCAGCGACCAGGCCCAGTCCCAACCAAAGGTTGACGCGCATTTGGCCGCGAATAAGACCGCGATAGGCGACTCGAAACTCATTTTCGAGCGGCGCGCGAAAGCGCAGCCAAGGAAATCCGCGGCGCAATTGCTGAGCCGCCAGCGAATCGAAACTCGCGTCTGCGGGATCGAGCTGCGCGCCTACAGGTGCAACGCCTGTATCTCTGCGTGTGGACACATCTGCCATCTAGTATTTACCGAACGCAAGTTTGCGTCCTGAGTAAGGACGAAAACCTATCCATAGACGCCGTCTCTCGACCCGTCCGGCCGAACAGCAGCCACTCACTTGCCCGCTCTCAATCGCCATGCATCCATTGCGTTCTGCGATCCGCGGGAATTGTACGCGGTACGTCGGCGGGAAAAGATGAACAGTCACACGCACGCGCAAATGCATGGCGCGCAGTACGCGATCAAGTATCGGGGGCGGGGTGTATCGAGTTGCGTCTAAGGGGCCAAAAATGCCCGCTGCGCTCTACGGAACGTTCGCGATGAGATCGCGATGAACGTTCCAGATGAAATTTTGCGGTGAGATCGGTGAGCGATTAGCTTTGACGGCGGTCGCGCGCGTCCTTGATTAGCCGGCGCCACACATCGTAGGCGTCCCAACCGGTTGCGGTCATATCGGCACCTAAGCTATTCAGGCCGGGGCTATTCAAGCCGGAAGCGGGCGTCGGAGCATGGGGCAAATGGTCTTCATTTGCAGCCAAGGCCGGGCTGGATTGCATCGCCCCAAAAGCTGGGACGTTGGCATCTCTTAAGTTCTGATCGCTGGCGGTACTCACGGGCGGTTCCTGATCCGTATCTCTAATTTCTGTGATTTCATTTTGGTTTGAATCGACATTCTAGGGAGGCTCTGTGAACTTTCTATGGACGAAAGTCACACTTTTTGAGGGAAACCCCTAAGTAATTGAAATGGAAGACACTAAGCCCGTATTTTGTTAAATACGGTCAAGGGGTTACAGGGGTTTAGCGTCTCGGCGCCTGAGGGACGCCGACAAATCGCGCAGTTACGCGCTGGCGAGGTACTTAGCTAGGTACTGATCGAACCCGATCGAATCGGCGCGTTCGATGTCCGCCTGCTTCTCTAGGGAGGAGTTCGCGATTTCCGCAAACTCCTTTAGACGCGCCTCGTTGGGCGGATACAAATCGACGAAGTAAGACTTATGGAGCTTCGACATCCGAAGCGCAAAATCGACAAAGGTCTCACCGGTATCGGAGAGCTCCTTTAAAGTGCGCGCCGCAGGAGTCAGCGACACATCGTACAGCTTGGCCGATTGCACGTCGAGGGCCGCGATGTAGGGACGATCACGTTCCCCTTCATCCAGCATTTCGCAGATGCCGCGCATCTCATCCAGCAGCTCAAGCGCCCAATTACGCAAGCTGACGCCCTTACCGTCTCGCGTCAGCTGCAGACCCGGCTCGCGTCCGCGATGCGCGACGATTGCGTGATTGCTGTCCAACACGGCTTGCTCATTGGCGCCGATCGGCTGACTGTCCTTCAATAC
>Ga0193752_1001100_pt1 | contig 23396 bp, 15 predicted proteins | sample H1c1metaG_FD_144924 | JGI IMG/M metagenome (GOLD analysis project Ga0193752, IMG submission 144924) | Soil microbial communities from a riparian zone of the East river system, Colorado, United States - H1c1 | ecosystem: Environmental > Terrestrial > Soil > Riparian zone | place: USA: East River...
ACGCCCTCATCGGCGTCGAGATTGCGGGGTCGGTCAAGAACGTGATGGCACTGGCCGCCGGGATGGGCGACGGGCTCGGGCTGGGCGACAATGCCAAGGCGGCGCTCGTCACGCGCGGGCTGGCCGAGATCCGCCGACTGGGGCTCGCGCTGGGGGCCGATGCGGCGACGTTCGCCGGGCTGGCCGGGCTGGGCGACCTCGTGGTGACGTGCTTCAGCCGCCACAGCCGCAACCGGTTCTTCGGCGAGTTAATTGGCGGTGGAAAGACGCTTGCGGAGGCCGAGGCGGAGATGACGATGGTGGCCGAAGGCGTTAAGACGACGGTGTCCACCCGGGCGCTGGCGCAGAAGCACGGCGTCGTGATGCCCATCACGGAGGCCGTGTACCGCATCCTCTTCGAGGGGCTGAGCCCGCGCGCCGCCGTGGGCGACCTGATGACGCGCGACCCCAAGACGGAGCACGCCGGGAGCGAGGCTTACGCCCCGACCCTCGACGCCTCCGGGTAGCGCGGGGCCGTCCCCCCTGCGCCCCTCCCTCCCCACCATCCGCTCCCATGAACGTCGACGATCTCAAGCGCCTGGTCTCGTTCGGGGAGGGGCCGCAGATCGAGTTCAAGCAGCGCGTGCCGCGGCCGGAGCGGATCGCGCGCGAGGTGATCGCGCTCGCGAACACGCGCGGCGGCAAGGTGCTCGTCGGCGTGGATGACGACGGCGGGCTCGTGGGGGTGAAGGACCCGGATGAGGAGGTGTTCGCGCTCCGCGACGCGCTCGACCAGTTCTGCGAGCCGCCGGTGACGCTCAACGTGGAGGGCGTGCGCGTGAGCCGCCGCCGCGAGGTGCTGGTGGTGGACGTGCCGGAGAGCGCGCAGAAGCCGCACTTTCTGGTCGAAGAGCCCTCGGGCGACGGCGCGGGCGGCCCGCAGGACGTGCGGCGGACGGCGTTCGTGCGAGTGGGGGAGCAGAGCATCGAGGCGAGCCGGGAGACGGTGCGGCTCATGCGCGCGGAGCGGAACCCGGTGGACACGCGGTTCACGTTCGGCGAGGCGGAGCAGCTTCTGCTGCGCTATCTGGAGCGGCACGAGCGGGTGACGGTGGCGCAGTATGCGCGGCTGTCGGGGCTCAAGGAGCGCGACGCGTCGCACACGCTGGTGCTGCTCACGCGCGCCCGTGTCCTCCGGCACCACCCGGAGCCGGGGGAGGACTTTTTCACGGCGGCGTAGGGAGCGCGCTTCGCGCGCGACCGCAGACGGCCGACCGCCGACCGCCGTTGATATGGGGTAGGAGGCTGAGAGGGTGGGGGAGTAGTTGTAGGGGCGTGTGGCACACGCCCGCATTTGCCCCGGTTCAGCAACCACAACAGAACAGGGCGCAGCACGCTGTGCCCTTACGGGTGTCCCAGGTTGGTCTGTGATCCATCGTCCCTTCCCGTCGGCGGTCCGCGGTCGGCCGTCTGCGGTCAGGCGCCGAAGGCGCCTCACCCTATGCCGTGGGTTGACACAGGGGGGCGGTAGCTTGCGGGACGTGGCAGGGAGGCCTGCGCGACCTACGGACCGTTATTGCAATGATCAAAGACATTCCCCTCCACGAGACCGCCCGCGAGCGCTACCTCACGTATGCGCTCTCGGTCATCACGAGCCGGGCGCTGCCGGACATCCGCGACGGGCTGAAGCCGGTGCAGCGGCGGATCCTCTACGCGATGGGGACAAACCTCCGGCTCACGGCAGACGCGCGTCCCCGGAAGTGCGCGACGATCGTCGGCGAGTGCTTTGTGGCCGGCACGCGCGTATCGACGCCTGCGGGACTCGTCCCGATCGAGTCGCTGGAGATCGGCGACCTCGTGCATACGCAGTCCGGCGTACGTCGCGTGACGCAGACGTACGTCATGCCCTCGCAGTCGCTGAAGCGGGTGACGCTTCGGGATGGGCGAGAACTCGTCTGTACGGCAGGCCAGGAGTTCAAGGTGCTGACCGAATCACTCGATGTCGTCTGGCGGCGTGCCGACGCGCTAGCTCCCGGGGACTTCGTGATCTGCCGGAGCGCAGAAGGCGAGACTGCGGAGGGCCTCGACGAGGAGCGCGCCTACCTCGCGGGCCTTTTTCTGGCCGACGGGTGGGTTGATCGTTCCGGTCGGGGCGAGGACCGGATCTGCATTGGGGGCGTTGAGCGCGCGCCGCTAGACCGGGCCGCACGGGCGATCGCTAACTGGACGGGGGTAACGCCCTCGGTTGTGGAGCGAGACGGGTTCTTCACCCTGCGACTCTCGCGGAGTGCGGCAAATGCCCGCATCCTCGATCACTTCGTCTGGCGGGACAAGCGGGCCGCGACCATCCGCGTTCCCGAGGCGCTGTTCTCGGCCTCGCGGGCTGTGCTCGGGGCTTTCGTGTCCGGCTTTATGGATGGGGATGGGACGGTCCACAGCACGCGGGCCGTGCTCGCGCTCACCAGCACGTGCGAGCCGTTCCTGCGGGATCTTCAGGTCATCCTCCACCGCGCGGGCGTTTTCGCACGCCTCGTCTCGTACGCGACCGTGGCGGCCCCTGCCCATCACCGGACAGAGTGGGCGCTCGAGATCGACGGGCACTCCCTGCGCTGGCTGGCGCCTGATCTCGACCTCACGCATCCGGAGAAGCGTCGTCGGCTGGAACGCGCGGTCGTGCGAGATACGAAGCAGGAAACGGCCCGGCTACTGCCGCATCTCGGTCGGGCGGTGCTCACGGAATTTAGTGAGCGCCACCTGGGGGGAGGCTGGTACGAAGGGCGCGACGGGAGCCGGGTGCGTGCCGGGCTCCGGTATCCGGACGGGACGAAGCTTCGATACAGCCGGGGGCTGGCTGATACGTTCCGGCTCCACGGGCCCCAGCTGGAAACGCTCGGCGTCAGGGCGAAGATGGAGGCGATCGGTTCGCGCTATCTCGACCGCCTCGGGGCGTGGGAAGAGGCGGGCGTGTCGTTCGCCGAGGTCCGCTCGGTCACGGCGGCACCCGACGAGATCACCTTCGACGTGCAGGTGGAAGGGGATCACGAGTTCGTCGCCGGTGGCGTGGTGGTCCACAACTGCATGGGCAAGTACCACCCGCACGGCGATACGGCCATTTATGACGCGCTGGTGCGCATGGCGCAGCCGTTCGCGCTGCGGGCGCCGCTGGTGGACGGGCACGGCAACTTCGGCTCGCTCGACGGCGACAACGCCGCGGCGATGCGTTACACCGAGGCGCGGCTGACGGCGCTGGGGGCGTCGTTCCTGGAGGAGATACGCAAGAACACGGTGCCGTTCCGCCCGACGTACGACGGGGTCCTCTCCGAGCCCGTCGTGCTGCCGGCGACGTTTCCGAACCTGCTCGTCAACGGCGCGCAGGGGATCGCCGTCGGGATGGCAACGAGCATCCCGCCGCACAACCTGGGTGAGGTGATCGACGCGTGCCTCCGGCTCATCCGGAAGCCCTCGGCGACGGTGGCCGACCTGATGGAGTCAGTGCTCGCACCGGACTTCCCGACAGGCGGGCGCATCCTGAACAGCGCCGAGGAACTGCGGCGGATCTATGAGACCGGCGACGGGGCGATCGACCTGCGGGGGGAGTACGAGCTGGAGGGGAAGAACCACATCATCCTCACCTCGATCCCGTACGGGCTCTCGAAGTCGGACCTGATCGAGAAGATCGCCGACCACATCCGGGCGGGGCGGGTGCCGCAGATCATCGACATCCGCGACGAGTCCACGGAGGACGTGCGGGTGGTGCTGGAGCTGAAGAAGGGAGCGAGCGCGGAGGCGGCGATGGCCTACCTCTTCAAGCACACCCCGCTCCAGAGCCGCTTCCACGTCAACCTGACGTGCCTCGTGCCGACGGACAACCCCGAGGTCGCCGCGCCGCGGAAGGTGAACCTGCGCGAGGCCATCCAGGCGTTCCTCGACTTCCGATTGGAGACGGTCACGCGCCGCATCCAGTACGACCTGGAGCAACTGGAGAAGCGGATCCACATCCTCCGCGGCTTCGCGCTCATCTTCGACGCGCTCGACGAGGCGATCCGCATCATCCGCGGCTCGAAGGACAAGGACGACGCGAGCAAGAAGCTCCAGAAGCGGTTCGGGCTCGACGACATTCAGGCCGAGGCCGTGCTGGAGACGAAGCTCTACCGGCTGGCGAAGCTGGAGATCGACGCGATCCTGAAGGAGCTGGCCGAGAAGGAGGCGAAGGCGGCCGAACTCCGTGCGCTGCTTGCAGACGAGGCGGCCCGGTGGAGCCTCATCCGGCAGGAGCTCCGAGTGCTGAAGGGCACCCACAACAGCGAGCGCCGGTCGACCGTGGCCGGGCCCGACGTGGTGCTGGAGTACACGGCCGAGGACTACATCGTGCAGGAGGACGTGTACGCCCTCGTCACCCGCGAGGGGTGGGTGAAGCGGCAGCGCTCCTACACCGACCTCGCGAGCGTCCGCGTGCGTGAGGGCGACGAGGTGGGCTGGGCGCTCGCGTCTAGCACGCGGTCCACGCTGGGGGTGTTCACGAGCGCGGGGAAGGTGTACACGCTCCGCGTGGACGCGCTCTTGCAGACCTCGGGCCACGGCGAGCCCATCCAGAAGCACTTCGATTTCGAGGACAAGGAACGCGTGGTGGGCGTGATCTCGTTCGACACGCGGCTCCTGCCCACGGGCGTGACGCCCGAGTCGAACCCCGAACTCTTCGGGGGCGACGGCGCCCCGCCCGACGAGGCGCTCTCCGGCCCCTACGTCGTGGCCGTCTCGACGGACGGGCAGTCGGTGCGGATGCCGCTGGCGCCGTTCCTCGAGGTGTCGAACAAGAACGGGCGGACGTACATGCGCCTCGCGCCGAAGGAGCGCGTGGCGAGTGCGGCGCTCGCGAAGGGCGACGAGAACGTGTGCCTGGCGTCGAAGCAGGGGCGCGCGCTCATCTTCCCGGTGGCGCAGATCCCGGTGTTTCGGAGTGCGGCCAAGGGCGTGATCGCCATGCGGCTCCAGGACGGCGACGACCGCGTGCTGGGGATCGCCGTGGCCGACGCGGCGCGTGACGGGCTTGTGGTGGAGACGAGCCGGGGGCGGACGGAGATCGTGCGGACGACGAAGTTCGAGGTGACGAACCGCGGCGGGAAGGGGCGCGTGGTGATCGAGCGCGGCACGTTGAAGAGCGTGAAGCCCCCGGCCGTAGAGGTCCACCTGGACGCCCGGAATTGAAGCCCTACAGCGCCTCTCAGGGGTGCCAGAGAGGTGGCAGAAGGCGGCAGTAGCTTGACCTAAAGAAAAAACACACGATGGCAGAGGTCACCTATACCGGCGCATCCATCCAGGTCCTGGAGGGCCTGGAGCCCGTCCGCAAGCGGCCGGGCATGTACATCGGGGGCACCGGCAAGTCCGGGCTCCACCACCTCGTCTGGGAGATCGTCGATAACGCCGTGGACGAGGCCACGAACGGCTACGCCACGCTCATCGAGGTGACGCTCCACGCCGACGGCAAGACGATCTCTGTGGCCGACAACGGCCGCGGCATCCCCGTCGACATCCACCCGGTCAAGAAGAAGCCGACGCTGGAGGTCATCCTGACCACGCTCCACGCCGGCGGCAAGTTCGACGGGAAGAGCTACGTCACTTCGGGCGGGCTCCACGGCGTGGGCTCGTCGGTGGTGAACGCGCTCTCGGAGGAACTCATCGCGCAGGTGAAGAGCGGCGGGGCGCTCTATGAGCAGCGGTTCTCGCGCGGCGTGCCGGTCACGAAGCTGAAGAAGCTGAAGGACAACGTGCGCGGGACGGGCACCACCATCACGTTCCGCGCCGACCCCGAGATCTTCAACGAGACGGCGCTCGACATCGCGCTGATCCGCGAGAACCTGGAGGTCAAGACGTACCTCAACGGAGCGCTGCGGATCGTGCTGAAGGACGAGACGTCGGGTGAGCGCGTGGAGCTTCAGCACGAGGGGGGGATCGCGGAGTACCTCGACTTCCTCGTCAAGGACGCCGGGACGCGGCGCGTGCACGACGAGCCGTTCGTGCACCGGCAGGACGAACTCTCGGACGGGGCGCGCGTGGAGGTGACGTTCCTCTGGACCGAGGCGCCGAAGGAGCGCGTGGTGTCGTTCGTCAACGGCATCCCCACGCGCGACGGCGGGACGCACGAGCAGGGGCTCAGGGACGGCGTCACGCGCGCGGTGCGGACCTACATCGACACGCACGAGCTGGGCCAGAAGAAGCTGGAGCTGACGGCCGACGACGTGCGCGAGGGGATGATCGCGGTGGTGAACCTCTACCACGTCGACCCCCAGTTTCAGGGCCAGACGAAGGAGAAGCTGAACAACCCGGAGGTGCGCGGCGTGGTGACGGCGGCGTTCCGGACGGAGTTCGAGCGCTGGCTGAACGCCCACCCCACGCTGGCCGAGAGCATCGTCGCCCGCGTGATCCAGTCGGCGCGGGCGCGCGTGGCGAGCCGGGCGGCGGCGCAGCAGGTGCGCCGCAAGAGCGCCGTGAGCCACCGCCTGAACCTCCCGGGCAAGCTGGCCGACTGCTCATCGACGGACCCCGCCGAGAGCGAGCTGTTCATCGTCGAAGGGGACTCGGCCGGTGGCTCGGCCAAGCAGGGGCGCGACCGGCACACGCAGGCGGTGCTCCCGCTCCGCGGCAAGGTGCTCAACGCGGAGCAGGCGACGCGGAGCAAGGTGCTGGAGAATAAGGAACTCACCGACATCGTGGACGCGCTGGGCTGCGGGCTCGGCGAGCACCTCGACGTGTCGAAGCTCCGCTACCACCGCATCGTGCTCCTGATGGACGCCGACGCGGACGGGCACCACATCGCGACGCTGCTGCTGACGTTCTTCTACCGCTACCTCCGCCCGCTCATCGACGGCGGGTTCGTCTACATCGCGCAGCCGCCGCTCTTCCGCATCGACGCGGCGAAGGAGACGCACTGGGCGCTCGACGAGCGCGACCGGGACAAGATCGTGGGGCGGATCAAGAAGAAGAACCCCCGCACGACGGTCGAGATCACGCGGTTCAAGGGGCTCGGCGAGATGATGCCGCAGACGCTCAAGGAGACCACGCTCGACGTCGAGAAGCGCCGCCTGCTCCGCGTTGCCATCCCGGTCGGGAAGAAGATCGACACCGAGAACACCATCGCGGACCTCATGGGGAAGGACGCCTCGGCCCGCTTCCGCTTCATCACCGACCACGCCGCCGAAGCCGATGAGCTCGACGTCTGACCCCACGACTCGGGCGGAGGTGCTCCGCATCGCCGACCAGCTCCGCCGCGCCGTCGAGGGAGCGAACTGGTCGGGCCCCAACCTCCGCAGCCTGATCGACAGCGTGACCCCCGAGGTGGCGCTCGCGCGGCCCTTCGCAGGCGCGCACACGATCGGTGAGCTGGTGGCGCACACAGCGGTATGGATGGAAGTGCCGGTGCGGCGGTTCCTGCAGGGGGAGGCCTACGACCCGCCGCCCGCGCTGGACTGGCCCGCCGTGGAGGGCGAGGCAGGCTGGGCGGCGGCGCAGGCGCGGCTGGACGCCGCCTACGGCGCGCTGCTCGCGGCGCTGGACACGCTCACGGACGACCAGTTGGGCGAGGGAACGCCGGGGAAGAGCTACACGACCTACGTGCTCCTCCACGGTGTCGTCCAGCACACGCTCTACCACGCGGGGCAGATCGCCCTGCTCAGGAACGCCGTTGCAGCCGGCTGAGCCGGCGGCGCAGGAAGAGTGAGGCGGGCGGAGCACCGACGAGGAGGACACCCGTGAGGACGACGAGCGCGCCGAGGATGCTCCCGGCGTCCGGGTGCACGTCGAAGACGAGCATGCTCCACGCGAAGGCGAAGAGGATCTGGACGTAGCCGACGGCCGTCGCCCGCCCGGCGGGGAGGCGGTGGAGCCCGTACGTGAGCGCGACCTGCCCCACGAGCGTCATGCCCCCGGCGGCGGCGAGGTAGGCCCACGTCTGCGCGTCCGGCATGGCCCAGCCGCCGAGGGCGAAGGGGAAGGCACCGAGCGCGCCCACGGCCGAGAGCCAGAACACGATGACGAGGGGGGCGTCGGTCGTGCGCAGGCGCCGGACGAGAGTGTAGGCGATGCCCGAGAGGACGGAGCCCCCTACTGCTGCGAGCACGCCGATCCCTTCGAGGGCGCCGTCGGTGCCGAAGAGGAACGACGGCCGGGCGACGAGCAGCACGCCCGCCAGCGAGAGCGCGATGCTGCCCGCCACGCGGGGGCCCACCCGCTCGCCCAGGAGGAGCGATGCGGTGAGGGCCGTCCAGATGGGGGCGGTGTAGTGGATGGTCGTCGCGTCGCCCAGCGGGAGACGGCCGAGGGCGAAGTAGAGGAGGCTCAGCGCGGTCGAGCCGATGGCGGCCCGCGCGAAGAGGAGCGGCCGGTTCACGCCGCGGGCAGGGAGGCCGCGGCGGTGGAGGAGCCCGTAGGTGACCGCCGCCATGAGGACGGAGCGCGCGAAGACGATCTCCATCGTCGGCAGCGTGTGCGCGGCCAGCTTGACGAACAGGCTCATGCCGCTGAAGCCGAGCGCGCTCAGCACCATCAGCCAGAGGCCCGCGGATGCCGGGCCCGTGGCCGACGGCAGCGGCGACACGGCGCCCGCTACGGCGGCACCGACAGCGAGGTCGGCGGCCGGTGCGGCGGTGTCGGGGCCGGGGGAGGATGGCGGTGGCATGGGGACGGCGCGGTGGGTCGTGCGGACCCTCCGTAACCGCCTAACTTCCGCACGGTCTGTTACTATCCCCCCTATGCGCTCGTTTCTCGTCCTCCCCCTCGCTCTCCTCGCGCTCAGCCTGTTCCCCTCGCGAGGTGCGAGCGCCCAGGAGCGGGCTCCCGAACGCTACGTGGAGGTACGGCTCTCGGCCGCGAGCCCGGACGCGCTACGCGCCGGGCTGGACGCGGCGGGCGTGCAGCTCGACCACGCCGCGTGGGACCGCAGCGGCGCCACGCTCGCGCTCCGTACGGTGCTGAGCGCGTCGGAACTCGCCGCGCTCCAGGGTGCGGCGGTGGGCGTCGAGGTGCTCGACGCGGACGTGGCGGCGACGTACGCGCAGCGGGCGGCGGCGAGCCAGGCGCGGGCGGGCGGATGCCCGACGACGCCGTACCCCGTCACGGGCTCGATGGCCTGCTACCCGACCTATGCCGAGGTGCTGGCGATCCTGGACCAGATGCGCACCGAGTACCCCGGGCTCATCACCGTGCGGACCTCCATCGGGCAGACGGGGGAAGGGCGCGACATGTGGATGGTGGAGCTTTCGGACAACCCCGGCGTGGACGAGGGGGAGCCGGAGGTGCTGTTCACAGCGCTCCACCACGCGCGCGAGCCGGAAGGCATCGTGACCGTGCTCCACTACCTCTGGGACCTGCTCGAAGGGTACGGCACCGATCCGGAAGCGACGTACCTGCTGCGGAGCCGGCGGATCTACGTCGTGCCGATGATGAACCCGGACGGGTACGAGTACAACCGCACAGAGAGCCCCGGGGGCGGGGGGATGTGGCGGAAGAACCGGCGGGTCAACGGGGACGGCTCCTTCGGCGTCGACATCAACCGCAACTACGGGTACCAGTGGGGCATCAGCAACAACGGCTCGTCCCCGACGCCCGGATCGGACACGTACCGGGGGCCCTCGGCGTTCTCGGAGCCCGAGACGGCATCGCTCCGCACCTTCCTGGCGACGCGGCAGGTGCGGACGGCGCTGAACTACCACACGTTCTCGAACCTCCTCCTCTGGGCGTGGGGTTACACCGCGACGCTGTCGCCCGATGAGGCGACGTACGCGCGCTACGGCGGTCCGATGACGTCGGTGAACCACTACGCCGCGGGGCCGGGCTACACGACGATCTACCCCACGAACGGGGGCTCGGACGACTGGATGTACGGGGACCAGACGACGAAGCCGAAGATCTTCGCCTACACGCCCGAGGTGGGCGGGGATGGGGACGGGTTCTGGCCCCAGCCCGAGCGCATCCTGCCGCTGGCGGAGGAGAACCTCCTGATGAACTACCTCATCACATGGTACGCGGGCGGGCGCGTCGAGGAGGACGGGGGCGCGTACGAGGAGGCGGCCGGGACACCGGGGGCGAACGGGTGGGTCGATCCGGGCGAGACGTTCCGCGTGGCGTACGTGCTCCGCAACGTCGGCCAGGCCGGTACGGGGCCGGTGACGCTCGCGGTGACGAGCACGAACGCAGCCCTGGTGCCCGTGGCGGCGGGAACGATGGGGCCGGTGACGCTCGCGCCCGGGGACTCCGTCCCGCTGGAGGCGTTGACGTTCCGGGTGGCCGAGGGCACCGCGCCGGGCATACTGGAGGGGCTGAAGGTTGTGGTCGGCTACGAGAACGGCACGCTGCCCGTGGAACTGGCGCTGCCTGCCGTGGCGGTCGGGACGCCCATGGCCGTGCTGAGCAACGACGCCTCCTCGCTCGCGGGGTGGACGGCGGCCGGCGGGTGGGGGCTCTCGACGACGACGTACGTGTCCCCGCCCTCGTCGTTCACCGACAGCCCGTCGGGGAACTACCCGGCCAACGCCAACACCTCGCTCACACGGACGACGCCCATCGACCTCTCGGGCGTCGCCAACGCCCGGCTCCGGTTCAACACCCGCTGGGACATGGAGGCGCAGTACGACGGCGGGCAGGTGCTCGCCTCGACCGACGGCGTGACGTGGACACCGCTGGAGGGCCGTTACACGGTGCCGGGGAGTGGGCAGGGCGCACAGGAGCCGGGCGAACCGGTGTACCAGGGAAACCACCCGGCCTGGGTGGAGGAGGTCGTGGACCTTTCGGCCTACGTGGGCCAGCCGGCTTTGCGCCTCCGGTTCGCATTGCGCTCGGACGGGTTCTCGGAGGAAAACGGGTGGTTCGTGGACGACATCCGCGTGGAAACGCTCATCAACGGCGCGACGACGGACGGGGAAGCCGGGCCCGAAGGGGTGGCGTTCCGCCTCGACGCGCCCATGCCGAACCCCTCCACGGCCGCGACCACGGTGGGCTTCTCGCTCGACACGGCAGGGCCCGTCGTGCTGGCGGTCTACGACGCGCTCGGGCGGCGGGTCGCCACGCTCGCGGAGGGCGACCTCGGGGCCGGGCGGCACACGGTCACGTGGGACGGCGCAGGGGTCGCGCCGGGCGTGTACGTGTTGCGTCTGGCCTCCAGGGCACAGGTGGCGACGCAGCGGCTCACCCGGCTCCCGTAGCGCACCGTGCAAGCGGGCTGACAGAGGCGGCGGGCACGTGTCTCGCCGCCCCTGTTAGCCCACGAAGATGAGGGCGGCGGCGATCCCGGCCATCAGGATGAGGAGGCCGAGGACGGCAACGACGACGGCCCGCACGGGCGCGCTTGCCGGGGCCGCGGGGAGCCCGGCGGCCTGGAGGACGGCGTCGCGGGCTTCGATGAGGGTGCTGCCCGTCCGGTCGCGGTAGAGCTTGATCGCGGCGATGGTGTTGCCGCTGCGGGCGAGGTCGATTACGTCGTCCGTCATGCCGGCGGGCGGGGCCACAGGGGCGGCCTCCGGGGCGGCCACCCCGGCGAACCCGGCGTTGTCCAGGGAGTGGGCGATGCGCTCGACGGCGTCTCGGGCCGTAGCGAGGTCTACGCCGGTCTCCTCCTTGAGCGCACGGATGGCCTCCAGCTTCTTGTCCTGCCGGATGAGTTCGGCGATCTGCTCAGGGGTCATGTCCGGGCGGGGCAGGAGGGGCGCCGAAAAGAAACCGTCGGCGCCCCTCCCTAGGCAACCCATCCGTCTCTACTCAATCCGGTTGAGGTGTGCAGAGCGATGGCCCAAACCAAAATCAAATCACTGTGCGATGAGGACGCGTCGGGCGGCGGAGAACGACTCGCCGACGACGGAGACGAAGTACGCCCCGGAACGGAGCGCCGACGTGCTCAGTTCGAGCTGGAGGTTCCGGCCCGCCTCGATGGCGCCGTCGTGGAGGTCGGCTACGCGGCGGCCGAGCACGTCGTAGAGCGCGACCGTGACGCGCTGGCTCTGGGTCACCGTGAGGTTCAGCGTCGCCGTCTCGCCCACCCTGGCGGGGTTCGGGTAGATGGTGCTGAGCGTGTAGGCCGCGTTCTGCGGGCCGGCCTCACCGGCGACGACGCCCGTGAGCGCGAACGGCTGGGCGTTGAAGTTGAAGAAGACGTTCCCGACGGCACGGACCATGATCCGCCCCTGCGTCGTCTGCGTGACGGGCATCGTCACGCTCTCGCTCCCGTCGTTGGGGGTGGCGGCGGCGAGGACGGTGGGGAAGGTGAGGCCGTTGTCCGAGGAGTAGAGGATGTCGACGGTGGCGGCGCTGACGGGGGCGAGGTCGGTGTTGGCCACGTTCCAGGTGATCGTCTGGAGCGAGCCGACATTGTAGGCCTGCCCGGCCGTGTTGGCGAAGGTGACGACGAACGGGCCCGCTCCGATGTTCGTGGTGACCTGCGTGGTCGCGTCGTCGATGCCGCCGCCGCCGGGGGCGTTGTCGCGGGCGACGACGCGGAAGTTCATGGTGCGGGTGCTCGTGGAGTAGTTCTCCCCGATGACGGGGGCGAGCCCGGCGAGGAGGCGGGCCCGCGCCGGGAAGGTGCGGGACGGGCTAACCGTGGGATTGAACGAGCGGAAGAGCGGGGGCGTCGACGAGGTCGGCGAGCCGGCGGCGCCGAGGTCGAACTCCTCCCAGCCGTACGTCAGCGAGCCCGGCGTGTCGTCGCCCGTGGGCGTGACCACACCGCAGGTGGAGCCGCCACCGGTGTTCGTGAACGCGACGATCTCGTCGAGCGAGACCACGTGGAAGTAGGGGTCGCTGTGCGGCTGGAGGTCCTGGGCGCCGCAGATGCCGGCGTAGGCCATGATCGTCGTGCCGCTCCCGGGCTCGTAGGCCGTCGAGGCGTTCCGGTTGCCCCCGGCGCAGCTACCCGCGTTGCCGTTGAAGGTGTGGTTGCCGCGGAACTGGTGGCCCATCTCGTGCGCCACGTAGTCGATGTAGAAGGCGTCGTTGATGGGGGTGGGGAGGCCCGTCGTGCCGCGCGCCTTGGTGGTCGAGCTGCACACGACGCCGAGGCTAGCGACGCCGCCGTCGCCCGTGGCGACGAGGTGGCCGATGTCGTAGTTCGCCGTCCCGATCACCGTCGTGATGGTGGTCTGGTTGATCGTGAGCGCGCCCGAGCCCGTGACGTTGGAGTAGGGGTCGGTCGCGGGGTTCGTGTAGACGATGAGGTCGTTGTTGGCGACGAGCACCATGCGCACGGCGACGTCGATCTCGTAGACGCCCGAGACGCGCGTGGCCATCACGACGAGGGCGGCGAGGCCGTCGGCGACGTTGGAGGCGTGGCCGGCGAGCGTGCTGTGGTAGGTCGTGTACTCCCCCGTCGCCGCGACGGCGAGGCGGTAGGTGCGGAGCTGGGTGCCGTTGGTGAGCGCGTCGCCGGCGGCGGGCGGGGTCCCCTCCCGGTCGGCCTCAACGATCTCGTTGCCGTAGGCCTGCAGCATGCGCTCCACGTCGGCCTGGAAGTCGGCGCGGTTGTAGCTGATGTAGTGCTCGTCGTCGCGGGCGGCGTAGGGGTCGACGTAGAACGCTCCCTGTCCCGAGAGGACCTGGGCACGGAAGCCGTCCGGCGTCATGCTGATGCGGACGCTCGCCGTGGGGTCCGTGATGCCGCGGCCGAGGTACGACCGGAGCTGGGGGAAGCGGGCCTGGAGGCCGGGCTCCATCACCGACGACTCGACGACCTGGAAGGTGCCGAAGCCGCCGTCGGGCAGCGGAAGGGCGAGGAGCACGCCGCCGCTGGTGTCGCCGGGGCGGGCCTCGTCGGGCGCCGCTTCGAGGAGCGCCTCCATCGCGTCGCGGTCGAGCTGGAGCGTGCGGTAGCGCTCCGGGATGATCTGCCGGCCGGCCGCGGGGCGGAGGGCCGCCTCGTTGGCGTCGGACCACATCTGCTCGGCGGCGCTCTGCGCGTAGGACGCGGGCGCGGCGGCGAAGGGGAGGAGGAGCAGGAGGCTCAGGCGGCGCAGGGCCGGGAGCGGGCGGGACGCAAAGAGCATCGGGAGCGCGTGCGGGAGGGGTGGGGCCGCACTCGCCCCGGGTGGGCGGAGGTGGCCTAAACCGAGAAGAAACGGAGGGCGCCCCCCGTGTGCAAGCGGGCCCTCATAGACGAGGGGCGCGCCGCCATCAGGCGGCACGCCCCTCGTGGACCGTGCGAGCGGGAGGCGCTTACTGCGCGATGATCACGCGGCGCGAAGCGGAGAACGACTCGCCGACGACGGCGACGAAGTACGCCCCCGGCCGGAGCGCCGCCGTGGCGAGCGCGAGCTGGAGGTTCCGGCCCGCCTCGACCGTCCCGTCGTGGAGGTCGGCCACGCGGCGGCCGAGCACGTCGTAGAGCGCGACCGTGACGCGCTGGCTCTGGGTCACCGTGAGGTTCAGCGTCGCCGTCTCGCCCACCGTGGCGGGGTTCGGGTACACCGTGCTGAGCGAGAACTCGGCCGACTCCGGGCCCGCCTCGTTGGCCACGCCGGGCTGGAGCGTGAACGGCTGGGCGTTGAAGTTGAAGAACACGTTCCCGACGGCGCGCACCATGATCCGCCCCTGCGTCGTCGCCGAGGCGGGCGTGGTCACCGTCTCACTCCCGTCGTTCGCCGTTGCCGCGGCGAGGACGGTGGGGAAGGTGACGCCGTTGTCGGAGGAGAACAGGATGTCGACGGTGGCGGTGTTGATGCCGTTGGCGTCGGTGCCGGCCACGTTCCAGGTGATCGTCACCGGGACGCCGGTGCCGAAGACCTGGCCCGCCGTGTTGGCGAAGGTGACGATGAAGGGGCCGCTCTCCACGTGCGTGACGAGCTGCGTGGCCGCGCTGGCGACGCCGCCGCCGCCCGCGGCGTTGTCACGCACCGTCATGCGGAAGTTGAGGGTGCGGCTGTCGGTGGGGTAGTTCTCCCCGATGACAGGAGCGAGCCCGGCGAGGAGGCGGGCGCGGGCCGGGAAGGTCCGCGAGGGGCTGGCCGTCGGGTTGAACGAGCGGAAGAGCGGGGGCACCGCCGTGGTCGGCGAGCCGGCCGCGCCGAGGTCGAACTCCTCCCAGCCGTACGTCAGCGAGCCCGGCGTGTCGTCGGTGCCGCTGCCGGTGAGCTCGAACGGGGTGCGGACGGGGATGTGGAAGCCCGCGGGCGACGTCGCCGTGGGGCCCGTGTTGCCGGTCGCCGACTGGACCGCGCAGCCGTTGCCGGACCCGGTGGTGGTGAACGCGATGATCTCGTCGAGCGAGACCGCGTGGAAGTAGGGGTCGCTGTTGTTCTGGGTGTTCTGGGCGCCGCAGATGCCGGCGTAGGCCATGATCGTGGAGCCGCTGCCGGGCTCGTAGGCCGTCCCCGCGTTGCGGTTGCTCCCGGCGCACGCCCCGGCGCTGCCGTTGAAGGTGTGGTTGCCGCGGAACTGGTGGCCCATCTCGTGCGCCACGTAGTCGATGTAGAACGCGTCGCCGTTGGGGGTGGGGAGACCCGTGGTGCCGCGCGCCTTGCTGCTACCGCAGACGACGCCGAGACCCGCCACGCCGCCGTCGCCGGTGGCGACGAGGTGGCCGATGTCGTAGTTCGCCGACCCGATCACCAGGTCGATGTTCGACTGGTTCGTGTTCAGCGCGGCCGAGTTCGTGACGTTGGTGTAGGGGTCGGTCCCGGGGGTGGTGTAGACGATGAGGTTGTTGTTCGCGACGAGCACCATGCGCACGGCGACCTCGCGCTCATACACGCCCGTGACGCGGGCGACCATCACGACGATCGCGGCCATGCCGTCGGCGACGTTGGAGGCGTGGCCGGCGAGCGTGCTGTGGTAGGTCGTGTACTCCCCCGTCGCCGCGACGGCGAGGCGGTAGGTGCGGAGGGTCTCACCGTTGCGCAGCGCGTCGGTGGGCGAGTAGACCGTCGCGGGCGCCGCTACCTGCGCGCCCTCGACGATCTCGTTGCCGTAGGCCTGCCGCACGCGCTCGGGGTCGACGCTGTAGTCGGCGCGGCGGTAGCTGAGGTAGTAGTCCGACGAGCCGGTGCTGTAGGGGTCGACGTAGAGGGCGCCGTCGGCGGCGAGCACCTGGGCACGGAAGCCGTCCGGCGTCATGCTGATGCGGACGCTCGCCGTGGGGTCCGTGATGCCGCGGCCGAGGTACGACCGGATCTGCGGGAACTGGGCCTGTAGGCCGGGCTCCATCACCGACGACTCGATGACCTCGAAGGTGCCGAAGCCGCCGCGCGGCAGCGGGAGCGCGAGGAGCACGCCCCCCTGAGTGTCGCCGGGGCGAACCTCGTCGGGCGCCGCCGCGAGGAACGCCTCCATGGCGGGGCGGTCGAGCTGGAGCGTGCGGTAGGCCTCCGGGATGATGAGGCGGGTGCCGGGTATGCTCCGGGCTGCGCTCTCGTTGACGTCGGTCCACATCTGCTCGGCGGCGCTCTGCGCGTAGGACGCGGGCGCGGCGGCGAGGGGGAGGAGGAGCAGGAGGCTCAGGCGGCGGAAGGTCGCCAGCGGACGTAGCGTGGGGATCATCGGGAGCGCAGGGATGGAAGGCCGACGCCGCGCGCGCGCGGGGCGGCACGCAGGCGATGAGAGGCTAAAGAAACGGCACCTTGACCCCGTTCGCAAGCGCAGCTGCCCATGTCTTGCACAGGCCAGGCGTGTGCCTGCGGGCGCCCTAACGGAGAGGGACCGTGCGGCACACGGCCTCAGGGGGAGGTAGCGCCGGGCACGTCGTAGCGCAGGAGGAGGCGGGTCTCGCCGGGGCCGAAGTGGTCGGGGGACGCCCGCTCCGTCGTGAAGCCGAGCCGGTGGTAGAGGCCCACGGCGCCCGTGTTCGCCGGGCTGGCGGTGAGGTAGACCTCACGCGCGCCGCCGCGGGCCAGCGCCTCCAGCGCGCCCAGCATGAGGGCGCCGCCGACGCCGCGCCCGCGGGCGTCGGCGGACACCGCGAGCGAGAGCACCCACGCCTCACCTTCCCGGGCGGACGGGGCGGAGAGGACGTACCCCACCACGGCGCCGCCCGCGTCGGCGACGCGGAGGCCGTCGGGCCAGAGGTCGAGGGCCTGCCTGAAGAAGAAGGCCGGGTAGACCTCGGCGCCGTACACCTCGTGATCCACCCGGGCCACGCCCGCGAGGTCGGCGGGCGTGGCCGGGCGGACGAGGGCGGCCCCGTCGCTCACGGGGCTACGCTTCGAGCGTGGCCGTGAGCGTGATCTCGGTGTTGAGCAGGCGCGAGATGGGGCACGTCGCCTTGGCGTCGGCGGCGGCAGCCTGGAAGGCCGCGTCGTCGGCGCCGGGCACGCGGGCGGTCACGTCCAGGTGGATGCCCGTGATGGTCTGGCCGGCGTCGGTCGGGCCCATCGTGAGCGTCGCCGTGGTGCGGATCTCGTCGGGGGTGAAGCCGGCGGCGCCGAGCTTGCCGGAGAACGCCATCGAGAAGCAGGCGGCGTGGGCCGCGGCGACCAGCTCCTCGGGGTTGGTGCCGGGCTCGTCGCCGAACCGCTTGGCGAAGGAGTAGTTGGTCTCGCTGAGGATGCCGCTCTGGGAGGAGATGGAGCCGGTGCCTTCCTTGAGGGAGCCGCTCCAGACGGCGGAGGCTGTGCGCTTCATGGGGTGATGGGTGGAGGAGAGGGGACGACGGGGACCATGTCGGGGCTCTCGATCCCGAGGAGGTCGACGGTGAAGACGAGGATGCTGTTCGGCGGGATGATCGGGGGCGAGCCCACGGCGCCGTAGCCCAGCTCGGGCGGGATGATGAGCTGGCGGCGGCCGCCGACGCGCATCCCGGTGATGCCCTCTTCCCAGCCCGCGACCACCTCGTGCTCGCCGATGGTGAAGGGGTAGGGCCGGTTGCCGTGGTTGGCGCTGCCGTCGAAGAAGGTGCCGTCGGGGAGCCAGCCGCCGTAGAGGACGGCGACACGGCTGCCCTCCCCGGCCTCGGGGCCGGTGCCGACGGTGAGGTCGCGGTAGTAGAGGCCGGAGGGGAGCTGTGTCGAGGCTTCGAGATCGACCTCCAGCCGTGGCGCGAAGCCCGGCGTGGCGGAGGTGTCGGGTGCAGCGGCGGTGGAGTCGGCGTCGGTGCCGCCTTCCCCACCATCGGAGGTACAGGCGGGGAGAATGAGCAGAAGAACGCCGAGGGCGAGCAGCGTGCGCGGCATGGCAGGAGCGTGGGGACAGGGCTGAAAGCTTACGGCATCGGGCGCCCCGGCGTCCGACGGGAGGGGGCGGGGCGCCCGATATAGACGCAACGCGCCCGCTGGAAGCTTCCGGCGGGCGCGTGTAACGGGTGCGGCGAGGCCGAGGGCTTACGCCGTCACGCTCGCGTCTTCCTGTATGACGCCGAAGAGGTTGCCCTCGGTGTCGCGGAGGTAGGCGAGCCAGCCGACGCCGGGCACGGGCATCCGGGGGAGTTCGACGGTGCCGCCGTTCTCCGTTGCCGTCGCCACGGTGCTGTCGAGGTCCGGCACCCTGGAGGTGCAGATGAAAGCACTGGTGCCGGTGCCGGTGAGGGCCTCCGAGCGGCGCATGAGCCCGCCGTTGATGCCGGGCTCGTCGTCGGGGCCGGTGGTGATGAGCCAGTAGTCGGCCTCACCGCCACCCCAGTTGGTGAACGACCAGCCGAGGAGGGCGGAGTAGAAGGCGATGGCGCGCTCGGGGTCGTCGGCCATGACCTCGAAGTGGGAGGGGCGGGGCATAACGGGAGGGGGTTGATGGATGGGCGTGAACGGCGGTCAGAAGCAGCCAGACGCGCCGCTTCCTTCACTTGCCAGAGCATACAGGGCCACCCCTGACGCCTGAATGTCACCTCAGCAGAGGCCGTCGGACATTACCGAAGTCGAATGATTTGAGGGGTTCGTTGGGGCGCCCCCCTTCCTCTCGTGTCAGCCTGCACAGTGGCCCGTAGGGCCGGAGTTGAGGAGCCGGAGGCCTGCGTAACAGAACCTGCGGGGCCGAGAGAAATCGCTCGGCTGAGTCTCTTCCCTTTCCCCTGTCATTCTGAGCAGAACGAAGGATCCACCTCTCCCGGGCGTTGATGACCGGGAGAGCGAAAACTCCGGCAGGCCAGCCTTCCACACTTGTCTGTGTTGCGGAAGACTGACGATGAGGCGTCAAAGGCCGGCGGCCATGAGAGGCCCCGCCTGTCTGCTCCTCAACGCAGCGGAGCGGTAGATCCTTCACTCCGTTCAGGATGACAGGAAGAGAGGGGCCTACCCCTGCTCAGCCGCTCAGGCCGCCTTAGCGGCGTCAGGCGCCGGGGTATAGCTCGCCTCCACGGCGGGCCACTCCTCTCCTTCGGGGGAGAGGTTGAACATGACGATGCGGAGGGAGTGGCCCGCGTCGGGGTAGACCTCGATGCGCCAGCCCCAGTCCGGGTGGCCGGGCACGGCGTAGGAGCCGAGGACGGAGAGGGCGCCGCCCTCCTGCGCGCGACCGGCGCAGGCCAGCACCTGCTCGCCCATGTGCCACGTGTCGATCCAGTGCGCCGTGGCGACCTCGTCCTTCTTCTGGAAGCCGACGAGCATCACGCCCTCCTGCGGCTTCCCGTCATAGCGCCACGTGTAGTCGAGCCGGGCGAACCGGCCGTCCAGTAGCGGCGTGACCGTGAGCGTGCTGGGGGTGTCCACAGGGCTGCCCGTGTGGGGGTCATGCAGCGTGTTGACGCCGCGCCACGAACCAGCGCAGGCGAGGAGAGGGGCGAGGGCCATAGGCGCGATGAGAAGTGTGATCGCAAGCTCCTGACCCCCTGTGACAACTAGGAGGCACAGCAGAAGCCTTAAAATAAAAGTTATAAGTAGATGATATAATGGATGCATTAAATATACTCATACTTATTATCTATATAGATAATTGTGTAGGATATGAACGTATTCAAAAAGCTTATCAATTAAGCTCTTGGCTTCTTCTTCGTGTGGTATATCAATCTCCCAAGTTCTGATCATAAGTTGCAAAGGTCTCAGAGCCATCCAGTATACATGATGATTTGGATCTAGATCCATTCTGGAAAATTGGCGTAATATTCTGTCGTATAATTCAGGATACTGAGGCGAAAACTTAAATGGTTCAAGTGGAAATAAAGAAATAAGGGCTACAAATAAGCCGGATCCGAAAGTAAACTCGCCATCCTTATCAGGCATAACTCTGATGAAATTATCTGTTGCAAAGTCATCTGCTTCATTTTCTTCACGACGTATCTCTTCGTCAACAGTTATTAAAGCATGATCTAGTTCGCCGTGACCGGTCTCGTGCAAAATAGACCACAATATCGCAGCAGCAGAAATAATTGTTGCATGATCAAAAGAACTCTTATGGCCGCATAGTTCATAAGGGTATGGTTTCTTGATATTAAAGGTATAATCTCTGGCTCTGTCATACTGATCCATTGCGGAGTCTAAATCGAGACGAGCCAGAACAAAGTCTTTGAACTTTGGTTCTGCGATCCTATCGTAAACCTTAAAAGTTGCATCATAGAACACTTGGCAAAACAAGGCACAAGACCATATATTGGCAACGTGGCTTTTGGATATTCTTATCACTCCAATCTCGTCATTCTTTGTAAAGGATACTGGTCTATTATTGTGGTTTACAAAATTAACCTCATATTTCAGTTTCTTAAAATCATATTTAAAATCTCTGAGATGATCTATTATTAGTTCAATAATGTCATCAACAGATTTGCATATATGGGAATTGGGGACCACCATGCAAGTTCAGGCTTCAGGATTCGGCCTCTAATACCACGGCATCGCGCCCGAAGAGGTGCGTTAGGCCGCGCATCAACTCTGGGGAGAGATCGATGACCGCCGAGCGGGAATGGAGGCGGACGGGGCGGGGGAGGTGGTGGGTCGAGACCTCGAAGTAGAGCTTCAGGCGGCCCTTGTGCTCGTCGCACAGGTCGGCCAGCTGGTTCAGGCTCTCCGGCTCCGTCGTATCGGCGTCGATCTTCAAGACGACGGCGCGGACCATCTGCTCGCGGACGCGCCACATGGGCACCCAGTCGCGCGCGATAATCTTCAAATCGCCCTTCGCCTCCACGCGGCCCCGGATGAGCACCACCTCGTCCACGTTCAGCAGCGCGGCGTACTTCTCGTAGGCCTGCGAGAACAGCACGACCTCGGCCTGTGCGGTCGCGTCCTCGATGGTGATGAAGGCGAGCGGCTTCCCCTGCTTCGAGACGGCGCGCTTGATGGCCGTCACGATGCCGACGACGGCGTAGTCGCGCTCGGGGTCGATGCCTTCGGCGTCGGCGAGGCGGAGGTTGGCGAAGGCGCGGGTCTCGGCGGCGTAGTCGTCCAGCGGGTGGCCCGAGACGAAGAACCCCATCAAATCGCGCTCGTTGCGGAGCCCTTCGGCGCGGCTCCACTCCTCCACGGTGGGGAGGGGCGGGGCCAACTCGGCGCCGCCGTCGCCGCCGAACCCGCCGAAGAGCGACGACTGGCCCATCGCCGCGTCGGCCTGCTTCTTCTGTGCGTAGGCCCACGCGTTGTCGACGCCCGCCACAAGCTGGGCGCGGTGGCCCTCGAACATGTCGAGCGCGCCCGCGCGGGCCAGCGCCTCGATGGTCTTCTTGCCGACGGCGCGGAGGTCGAGGTCGCGGCAGAGGTGGGCGAGGTCGTCGAAGGCGCCGCCGGCCTTCTCACGCGCGGCCAGCACCGACTCGATGGCCTGCGCGCCGACGCCCTTGATGGCCGAGAGCCCGAAGCGAACCTTCCCGTGCTCGACGGTGAAGTGGGCTGAGGAGCGGTTGACGCACGGCGGCTGTAGCTCCAGCCCCGCCGCGCGCGTGGCCTCCAGCGCGATGGCGAGTTTTTTCTGATCGCTCATTTCCGTCGTCAGCACGGCGGCCATGAACTCGGCGGGGTAGTTCGCCTTGAGGTAGGCCGTGTGGTAGGCGACGACGGAGTAGGCGGCCGAGTGGGACTTGTTGAACCCGTAGCCCGCGAACTTCTCCATCATGTCGAAGACCTCCGTGGCCTTCTTCGCCGGGACGCCCTTCTCGGCTGCGCCCGCCACGAACTTGTCGCGCTCCTTCGCCATCTTCGCCACGTCCTTCTTCCCCATCGCGCGGCGGAGGAGGTCGGCGCCTCCCAGGGTGTAGCCGCCCATGACCTGCGCCATCTGCATCACCTGCTCCTGGTAGACCGGGATGCCGTAGGTGGGCGTCAGGATGCTCTCCAGCATCGGGTGGGGATACTCGACGGTCTCCTTCCCGTGCTTGCGTGCGATGTAGTTCGGGATGAGCTCCATCGGGCCCGGCCGGTAGAGCGCGTTCATCGCGATCAGGTCGTCGATGCACGTCGGCTTCAACTGGCGCATGTACTCGCGCATGCCGTCGGACTCGAACTGGAACACCGCCACCGTGTCGGCGCGCTGGAACAGCTTGTAGGTGGCCGGGTCGTCGAGGGGCACCGTGTCGAGGTCGATCTCGACCCCGTGGTTCTCCTTGATCAGCGCCAGGGCATCATCCAGGATGGTCAAGGTCTTCAAACCAAGAAAGTCCATCTTGAGCAGACCGAAGTTCTCGATCCACTTCCCGTCGTACTGCGTGGTGACGGTGTCGCCGCCGCCCGTCTTGCTCTTCTGGATGGCAACGGGGACGTAGTCCGACACCCGCCCCGGGGCGATGATGACGCCGGCGGCGTGGACCCCTGTGTGGCGGGCGGAGCCTTCGAGGACCTCGGCGTAGCGGACGAGCTTGCGGATCTGCGGATCCGGGGAGTCCCAGAGCTGACGGAACTCCGGCACGTCGGCGCGGGCGCTGGTGAGGTTCACCTTCACGCCGTCCGGGATGAGCTTGGCGATGCGGTCGGCCTCCGAGAGCGGGACGCTCAGCACGCGGGCCACGTCGCGGATGACGGACTTGGCGCCCATCGTCCCGAAGGTCACGATCTGGCAGACGTTCTCGCGCCCGTACTTCTCCACGACGTAGTCGATCACCTTGCCGCGGCCCCGGTCGTCGAAGTCGATGTCGATGTCCGGCATCGAGACGCGCTCCGGGTTGAGGAAGCGCTCGAACAGCAGGTCGTACGGGATCGGGTCGATGTTCGTGATCCCGAGACAGTAGGCCACGGCCGACCCCGCGGCCGAACCGCGGCCGGGGCCCACCGACACGCCGAGGTGGCGGGCCGCCGTCGTGAAGTCCTGCACGATGAGGAAGTACCCCGCGAACCCCATGTCCTTGATGACCTTGAGTTCGAAGTCGAGCCGCTCCCGGATGTTCTCGCCGAACTCGCCGTAGCGCTTGCGGGCGCCCTCGTAGGCGAGGTGCCGGAGAAAGGCGTCGGGGTCGGCGAAGGCGGGGGGGAGGGGGAAGTGCGGCATGAGCAGCGTCCCCATCGGGATGTCGAGCGCGCACTTCGACGCCAGCTCGGCCGTGCCGTCGAGGGCGGCGTCGACGGCCATCTCGTTCTCGAAGACGCCCTCGCGGACGCTCTGCGAGA
>Ga0193752_1001101_pt1 | contig 23386 bp, 18 predicted proteins | sample H1c1metaG_FD_144924 | JGI IMG/M metagenome (GOLD analysis project Ga0193752, IMG submission 144924) | Soil microbial communities from a riparian zone of the East river system, Colorado, United States - H1c1 | ecosystem: Environmental > Terrestrial > Soil > Riparian zone | place: USA: East River...
ATATACGCTTCGGGGATCGACGGTTGGGGTACCGAATCCCTGACGAGTTCGATGATCTCACGCTTGCCGGTCCCGTGCCGTTCGATAACGAGCTTTACCGGCGTACCGCGCGGGCCGCGCAGCAGATCACGAACCTCTGGAAATGCCTTGCCAAGAACAGGTGTGCCGTTCACCTCGACGATCTTATCGCCGAATCGCAAGCCCGCTCTATTCGCCGGAGCATTTTCAAAGGTCGCTCGAATATATGTCGCAATGACCTTTCCGTTCGGATCGCTCAGATCGCCGATCGTCGCTCCGATACCGTAATAGCGTGAGCTTTGATCCGTGCGAAACTGCTCAAATTCCTTTGCGTCGAAGTAATTAGAATGCGGATCGAGCGTGTGGAGCATTCCATCTATCGACGATTTGAAGATGTCGTTGTAATTTACCTTTTTGCCGGCGACATGATTGCTTTCGATCAGCGCAAGGGCTTCGGATACATCGACTTCGATATCTTCTGAGGATACCGTTTTTGCTGAACTGGTTGTGGTTGCTGGCGCGGTTTTAGGCTGGTTCTTTGCCACGTTCTGGCTTTGGGCCAGACCCGACACAGCGCACGCTAACGATAGTATGACGATTAAAAGGACGGAAGGACGGTTGTTCACTATTTAGATCTCCTAAATGAATTCCAGTGACCCGGAGCCTGATTAAAAAAATGATACCATTCGTTTGAGGAAAAATCGACGTAAATAGTTGCTTACGCTTGTAATTTAGCCAAACAGCCCATGTTTGGAGCATTGAGGTGTATTCGGCTAAACTTATCCGAACTCATCCTTTACATTCCCCCGGAGGCTTCCTGTTTATGCATCGTATCGTTTTTGTTCTAATCGCAGGATTGATCTTTGTCCACGCTGCGTCTTCGCAAACCAAGCTCCTTCGTTTTCCTGACATATATGGCGACAAGGTCGTCTTTACATACGGCGGAGATTTGTGGACAACACCGGCAAGCGGTGGAACCGCAACGCGTCTGACCGCTCATCCGGGCGTGGAGACCTTTGCAAAGTTTTCACCGGACGGCAAATGGATCGCCTTCACCGGCCAGTACGATGGTGATGAACAGGTTTACGTCGTTCCAGCGAACGGCGGCGAGCCGAAACAACTGACCTTTTATCCGGCAAGAGGCCCGCTCGCACCGCGTTGGGGCTATGACAATCAGGTTATGGGCTGGTCGAAAGATAACAAGATCGTCTTTCGTGGTTTGCGCGATTCATGGGCGCTGCCTATCGCCAAGCTATTTGTGGTTTCGCCGGACGGCGGCTCCGCCGATGCGCTTCCAATGCCTGAAGCAGGTTCCGGCGATTATTCACCCGATGGAACAAAGATAGTTTATTCACCCAGATCAAGGGATTTCCGACCGGAAAAACGATATGGCGGCGGACAGGCGAACGTACTTTATATATATGATGTCGCATCGGCCGATGCCTTAAAGATCTCGGACGGCCCTCGGGCCAGCCGCGACGCAATGTGGATAGGCGGCGCGATATATTACAACTCCGACAAAGACGGGAAATTCAATCTTTACGCTTACGACACGGGTTCAAAGAAGACCACACAGGTCACAAAGAATCGTGATTGGGATGTACGCTGGCCGAGTTCGGATAACGAGAACAAGATCATTTATGAGCGCGACGGCGAATTGGAAATACTCGACATAGCGTCAAAGCGCACTCAAAAACTGACGATCAACGTGCCGGACGACGGCGTTAACAAACGCAAGCGACAGATTTCAGTGGCGAATTATATTGGCGGCTATTCACTGAGTCCAAAGGGCGAGCGTGCTTTATTTTCGGCTCGCGGCGACATATTCACCTCTCCTATCGAAAAAGGCGGCGTTCGTAATCTCACCAAGTCTTCCGACGCAAATGACAGAATGCCCAGTTGGTCGCCCGATGGCCGCAAGATCGCATATATCTCAGACAAGACCGGCGAGGAAGAGATCTGGACGGTCGCCCAGGACGGTTCGGCACCGGCCGAACAGATCACCAGCGGCGGCAAGGCACAGCGTTACGCTCCAACCTGGTCGCCGGATGGAAGCAAGATCGCATTCGCCGACAAAGACGGGCGTGTCTATGTGGTGACTCTTGCCACTAAGCAGCAGCAAATGATCGCCGATGCCACGAACGGCCTGATACAAGATTACGACTGGTCGCCGAAAGGGAAGTACATCGCCTTCTCGATGCAGAACGCGAACGGCTTTTCGTCTGTGTATATATGGAATTCTGAGGACAATAAACTAACTCGCGTAACGCCAGAAATGTTCAACGCGAACAACCCGGCGTGGGACCCGAACGGCGGTTATTTATATTTTATAAGCAGCCGCGAATACGCTCCGCAGATCTCCAATTCGGAGTTTAACTACGCGACTAACCGGATGAGCCAGATCTATTCGCTGGCGCTGAAAAAAGATACGAAGAATCCGTTTCCAAACGAAAGCGACGAAGTCTCCCTAACGGAACCATCGCCGTCGCCATCTGCTTCGCCAAAACCAGTTGAGGTTGCAGAAACAGTTGACTTTGACGGTATCGAAAAGCGCTCGGCAAAGGCTCCGCTGCCTGCGGACAATTATGCTGGGCTATCTGCAAACAAAGGGCATTTGATGTATCTGGTTCAATCACCGTTTTACTATGGCCGTTCCGCTGATACGCAGACCTCGCTCCGCATTTTTTCGTTAAAAGACCGTAAGGAGACGACATTATTATCGCCGGCTTTCGGCTATACGATCTCGGCCGATGGAACAAAGCTAATGGCGCCGACGACTGGTGGTGCATTTAATCTGATCGATGCAAACCCTAATGGCGATAAGACGCGCAAAGTCGTTTCTACTGCGGGCCTGGCCACCGAGATCGATCCGGTCGCAGAATGGAACCAAATGTTCAACGAAGTGTGGCGTCGTTATCGCGACTGGTTCTATGTCGAGAATATGCACGGATTCGACTGGGTCAAGATCCGCGAAGATTATCGTAAATGGCTGCCCTACGTCGCCCATCGCTCCGACCTTAACTACGTGATCTCGGAAATGTGCGCGGAGTTGACCGTACAGCACGCATATATCGATGGCGGCGATTTTAATCTGCCGCCGAGGGTTCGTGTTGCGTTGCCCGGAGCGAGATTCGAGGCGGATAAAACTGCGGGACGCTATAAGATCAGCAAGATATTCGGCGGACAGAACGAAGAAGATATCTATCGTTCGCCGCTGACCGAAGTTGGTAACGACGCACGTGTAGGCGATTACGTTTTGGCGATCAACGGCGAAGAGGTTCGCACTGACCGCGACATTTATTCTTACCTGCGCGGCAAGGCGGACAGTGCGATCACGTTGACTCTGAACACGACGCCGTCAATGCAAGGTGCCCGAACGGTAACTATACGTCCGGTCGGCAGCGAATCTGACCTGATCTATCTCGATTGGATCGAAGGGAACCGCAAGCGGGTCGATCAGTTGTCGGGCGGACGGCTTGGGTACATTCATATTCCCGACATGGGCGCCGCAGGTATCCGTGAATTCATCAAGTGGTATTATCCGCAGCTTAAAAAGGAAGGACTTGTAGTGGATGTTCGAGCCAACGGCGGCGGCAACGTCTCGCGAATGCTGATCGAACGTCTGAGGCGCAAGGTGCTCGGGATCAATTACGCACGCGGAAACGAAGATGGCGGAACATATCCCGACGGCACATTCAACGGCCCGATGGTTGCTATCCTGAACGAAAACTCGGCGTCGGATGGCGACATTTTCCCCTATATGTTCAAGGCCGCCGGGCTGGGGTTGCTGGTCGGAAAACGAAGTTGGGGCGGCGTGGTCGGAATAACGAACCGCGGCGGCCTGATAGACGGCGGAACGGTAAATGTTCCCGAATCGGCCCTGGCAAATCCCCAAGGCCAATACATAATCGAAGGCTACGGCGTCGATCCCGACATCGAAGTCGAAAACGATCCCAAATCCATCATCGCCGGCCGCGACCTGCAACTCGAACGTGCAGTCGAAGAAGTAATGAAGAAATTAACGTCACCCGTGAAATTGCCTAGACGTCCGGCCGATCCGGTAAAGACTCAGTAGGCCAATAGGATCACACTTATGAAGAGTTTATTAATCGTAATTCTGCTTTCGATCGTTACGACGATTGTTAGCTCTCAAACGAAAGAGCGCGCGCCAATAAATTGGGAAACATATAGAATTTCCGACCAAAATATTTCAATTCATCTCCCAAAGCTTCCAACTCGTGACGATTCAAATAATGTTTGCGACGAGATCGAAACCAGACAATATTGGACATACGCAGCAAATGTCGCGTATGGGCTTCGAATTGTCTCGAAGAGCAAAGTGAAAATTCCATCTTGGTGCTCTGAAAAACGTCGATTCAATCGAGTGACATTTGATAATCGAACTAACGAGTTGGAGAGGACCGCTACGAAAATCTTAAATGCGGATGAATTGATCGAACAGTGGAACACTCAGTCGGGTTCCGTGCTTGAGAAGCGATGGATTATCGACGACCTGAAGCGGGATCGCTGGATTGAAGTTATAGTTACCGGGTATGGCCAATCGTTTGCGAAGGAATCAGATTTTCTTAAATCCGTTAAGGTCGATCAAGCCGACGAACTTGGAAAAGAAATCGGTGATGGTTCGCCCGTAACATTAGGCGACGATATTGAAACCGTTCCATTAATCCCCGCCGATTCAGTACCGAAGAATGTCGAAAGAGAACCCCTGAGAGTCATTGCCAAAGTCAAAGCTCGTTATACGGATGCAGCACGCCAGGCAAATATACAAGGAACTGTAACACTCAGGGTAGTGTTTCTATCAAATGGCGGGTTTGGCTCGATTAGTGTGATCAAAGAACTTCCATATGGTTTAACAGAACAGGCCATCGCAGCGGCCAAGAAAATAATCTTCTTTCCAGATAAAATAAATGGTGTTGCTCGTACAATTTCAAAACCGGTAACCTTTACCTTCAATATTTATTAATTAGGATGACCAACCTGCTGGAAGTAGCAAACCTTCAGACTCATTTTCCGACGCGTGCGGGGTTGGTGAGGGCGGTCAATGACGTTAGCTTTACGGTTTGCGAGGGGGAGCTGCTTGGGTTGGTGGGGGAATCGGGGTGCGGAAAGTCGATAACGGCGTTGTCGATAATGCGGCTGATATATCCACCGGGGAAGATAGCGGCGGGGTCGATAAAGTTCAAGGGCGAAGAACTGACGACTGCCAGCGACGACCGGATGCGGCAGATACGCGGCAACGACATCGCGATGATCTTTCAGGACCCGATGACCTCGCTTAATCCGGTCTTCACGGTCGGTGAACAGATAGCCGAGGCGTTGCGTCTGCATAGAAAGCTTGATAAGAAAGCGGCGTGGGCGGCGGCGATAGACGCGATGAAAGAGGTTTCCATCCCTTCGCCCGAACGCCGTGCGGACGATTATCCGCATCAGCTTTCCGGCGGAATGCGTCAGCGTGTAATGATAGCGATGGCGTTGGCCTGCGACCCGGAATTGCTTATCGCCGATGAACCGACCACGGCGCTCGACGTTACCATCCAGGCACAGATACTCGAACTTCTCGACGAACTTCGTAGTACGCGAAAGCTTTCGGTCTTGTTGATCACACACGACCTCGGTGTCGTCGCCGAAACCGCTGACCGCGTCTGCGTAATGTACACCGGTAAGATCGTCGAGGAATCAGGCGTCTATGAACTTTTCGAAGACCCCAAACACCCTTACACGCGCGGCCTTTTGAATTCCGTTCCTAAACTTTCGGTCAAGGACATTGCGAAATCAACGAGGCTGCAGACCATCGAAGGCGTCGTGCCAAGCCCGACCGAACTGCCGCCCGGCTGTCATTTCGAACCGCGTTGCTCATACCGAATGCCGGAATGTACTCAAGGCGAGATTCCATTGCTTGAACTCGACAATGATGTCAAAATACGGTGTCTTCTATTCGAAAAGAAACTAGAGAAAGCCGCAGCATGAATAAGGCATTAGCACAAAAAATTGTAAGCGTTGATGAGTACCTCGCGTTAGAGGAAAAATCAAAGGCCAGGCACGAATATTACGACGGCGAAGTGTTATTAATGGCCGGTGCGTCACGCCGTCATAGCCGAATTGCGAGCAACATCGGCGGAGAATTATATGGACAACTCAAAGGTAAATCCTGCGAGGTCCATTATGGTGATCTGCGGTTAAGAGTCAGAGAAACGCATTATGTGTATGGCGACGTTTCTATCTTTTGTGGTGAACCCGAACTTGAGGTCTATAAGGACACGGAAACATTGCTCAATCCAAAGGTCGTGTTCGAAGTTCTATCTAAATCGACTGAGGCCCGTGACCGCGGTGATAAGGCAGAGGATTATCGGCAATTGGCGAGTCTGACCGATTATCTGTTCGTGTCGCAAAACAAGATGCTTATTGAGCATTACAGCAGACAAAAAGATGGAAGCTGGAAACTAATCGAATACCGCGAACCTGACGCAAAATTGAAACTGAGTTCCATCGGATGCGATCTGCTACTTTCCGATGTATATTCCAACATTCAATTACCACAATTACGGTTGGTCTAAATTATTTAAGTGAACAACGGCCAAAAGCCAAAAGAATATACCGACCTCGTTGAGGTTCGGCATCTCGTCAAATATTTTCCCATCGAAAACAGTGACGATGTTGTAAAGGCTGTCGATGATGTTTCGTTTGATATTGTCGGTGGCGAGACTCTTGGCCTTGTGGGCGAATCGGGCTGCGGCAAATCTACCGTAGGCCGGTGCCTTCTGCGCCTTCACGAACCAACGAGCGGTGAGGTCTTATTTGAGGGGCGACATATCGTCGGCCTTTCGAATAGCGAAATGCAGGGCCTCCGCCGTGAGATGCAGATCATCTTTCAGGATCCGTATGCGAGTCTGAATCCGCGAATGAGCATTCTCTCGATCGTTTCCGAGCCGCTCAAAATACACGGGGTATCCAACAAACAGGAACGCATAGATCGTGTAGCTGACCTCCTTTCAAAGGTCGGTCTCGATCCAAAATACATGCACCGCTATCCGCACGAATTCTCAGGCGGACAACGGCAGCGAATTGGGATTGCTCGTGCCCTGGCGTTAAATCCAAAGCTGATAATTTGCGATGAACCGGTTTCCGCTCTAGACGTTTCGGTACAGGCCCAGGTCGTGAATCTGCTGCAGGACCTACAGGCGGAATTTGGATTGACATATCTGTTCATCTCACACGGCCTGGCGGTCGTCGAACATATCTCGAATCGAGTCGCGGTTATGTATCTCGGAAAGATCGTCGAGATCGCCGATTCGATCGATCTGTACGAGAATCCGCTCCATCCATACACAAAGGCGTTGCTTTCGGCCATTCCTGTGCCCGATCCAAAAAAGAAACGCGAGCGAATTGTCTTGAAAGGCGATGTTCCGACCCCGATCAATCCGCCATCGGGCTGCCGTTTTAGAACGCGTTGCCCGATAGCTATAGACGACTGTTCCAGGATCGAACCAGAACTGCGTGAGATAAGTCCCGGCCATTCGGCGGCGTGTATCAGGATCGATGGTTACTAGGCAAAAAATGTGAAACGGACAGGTTCGAACAATCGTACCTAAACCCGTAGTATCCAACAAATTAAAATTAATTCATTATTGCAGCAGCAATTACGAATACTGAACAGGAGATAACGATGGAAAATCAAGAAACCCCTGAATGGCAAGCGCCGCCGCCGCCAGAAAAGATCGTTCCGGTGAACGATCCACCACAGATGTCGGAATTGTCCACTATTTTGGGCATCTTTATTGAACCGGGAAAAACATTTGAAGATCTAAAACGAAAGCCCCGCTTTATTATTGGCTCGATAATTATCTGTTTACTTGTAACAGCCTACGCCTTCGGTCTCTACTACAAAGTCGGTGAGGCTGCGATCCGGCGCGTCGTTGTCGAACAGATAGATAAAAGTCCGCAGACGGCCTCCATGCCGCCGGAGCAAAAGAATGGGATGATCGAGATGAATCTCTCGATCCAAAGATACATTCGATACGCCATACCGGTATTCGTTTTTATCTCGTTGCTGTTAGGCGGGCTATTCTATTTTCTTGGATCTAAAGCGTTCGGTGGCAACGGCAGGTATCTTCACGGCCTTTCGGTTTGGGTCTATTCGTCAATACCGCCTACAGTTGTGGGTATGATCGCAAATTTCGCCGTTATGGCTATCAAGGCGGCGGACGAGATCGATATTACGGCAAGCCAACGAGGCGTTATTCAGGCAAACCCGAGCCTCTTTGTCGATGGCAAAGCATATCCCGTTTTGGCAACGGTGATAGGAACATTCGACTTATTCTTTATCTGGGGCTGGGTCCTGGCTGCTATCGGCCTGCGTATAACCAACAAGCTTTCCTCGGGGTCGGCTTGGGGCGTCGTGATCATTTTTGCATTGATCGGAACGCTGATGCGTGTCGTCGGTGCCTACTTCTCGGGTAATCCGAACTAAGAACGGGCGGATAATTATTCAATTTGTAGAGGCTGTCTGAAAAGGCAGCCTCTTTGTTGTTTTAATTTCCTTTTTTGATCCGTTTCGTGTGTTTCGTGGAAAAAACTCTTAAGAACCTGTCCACGAAATACACAAAAGAAGAAATAAAACACAAAAAAGATGTGTTCGGACAGTCTTTTTAGACAGCTTTTTTTATTCGTATCTAAGCGATTCGATCGGGTCGAGTCTGGCGGCTTTCCATGCCGGCCAAAGGCCGAAGATAATTCCAATGCCGACGCTGACGAAGAATCCGACGATCGGTGCCCATAGCGGAACATACGACGGCAAAAAGAGCTTTATGAGAAAAGTAAGCAGCCATCCGATCAAAAGGCCGATAACTCCGCCAAAGCCGGTCAGCGTAGCCGCCTCGATCAAAAACTGAAGAAGTATATCGGTCTGTTTTGCACCGATAGCCTTTCTGATCCCTATTTCACGCGTTCGCTCTGTAACCGAAACCAGCATAATATTCATCACGCCGATACCGCCGATCATCAGGCCGACCGACGAGATCACGATCGCTATCATCGCGACGCCAGCAATTAGAGATTGAAATTGGTCAATAATGCTTGCGGCCGTTTCCATTGCAAAATTATTAGGTTTCCCGTAATCAACCTGCCGCCGGACGCGAAGCAGGTCCTGCACGTCATCCTTTGCCTTGTCCAACATTCCTTCGCGAGCTACGGCCAGAATGAAAAGATCGTCGGCATTAGGCTTTAGCTTTAGCGCCGCACCGAGCGGCATGTAAACCACATTGCTTTGGTCATTGTTTCCGCCGCCGCCGCCGAACAACTGCTCCTTTTTCTCCAACACGCCGATAACACGAAAAGGCGTTCCGCCAATATCGAGTTCCTGGCCTATGGGTGATTCGAATGGAAAATAACTGTCAACCACTGACGAACCGATAAGGCAAACATTGGCCTTTTCGTCGCTTTCTGATTGAGCGAACCAGCGGCCTTCGAGCAGTATCTCAGAGGTTGTCTTTTCGATCTCAGGCAATGTTCCCTGAAGCTGAACAGCGGACGAAGATTTACCGTTCTTACCCGAAACGAGTATCTTCGATCCCCAAAAATTATTCGAAACATCTAGAAAGGGAACCGCAGTTTCTATCGATGAAAGATTCTTTATCGCTTCCGCATCTTCGAACGTGAGCGGCTTTCGCATACGCTCTTCACGCGTGCGGTTTCCAGTCGAAAAGCCGATGTTGAATTTATATAGAAAGATCGAGCGCGTTCCGAACGATTCGACTTCCTTTTCTATCGCAACGGTCAATCCGCTAATGATTGACGATATCAACATCACCGTGATGACGCCGACGACGACACCGAACATCGTCAAAAACGAGCGCAGCTTATTGCTCCTCAGTGTGTCGAGGGCCATCATCAGATTTTCGTAAAAACTGCCGCCTAAAAGCCTAAGCATATTAAATTAGTCCGCCCTCAGCGCCTCGATCGGGTCAAGTTGGGCCGCCTTCCATGCCGGGAATAGTCCGGCCACAATGCCGACAAGTGCCGAGACTCCGATAGCTATGACTGCCGCGTACCATGGGATCCTTGTTTGAATAAACAATGAACTGATCAAATATCCGGCCAGCACCGCGATCACAAGACCAACCAAACCGCCGATGGCAGAAAGCGTTGCGGCTTCCAAAAGGAACTGACCCAAAATATCGTTTTGACGTGCGCCAAGACTTTTTCTTATGCCGATCTCTTTCGTCCTTTCAGTTACGGCAACGAGCATTATGTTCATGATCACTATCGCTCCGACGACAAGGGCTATAGAAGGAACAGCCAGAATAATAATTGAGGTCACGCCGAACAGGCTGTCGCGAAGCCCACTGATCGCGTCAGGCGTTACAATTCCGAACGGGTCCTTTTCATCGAAAGGCGCCTTGCGCCTTAGTCGCATAAGATTGCGCGCTTCATCAACCGCATCATTGAATTGTTTGTCGTTTGCGGCGATCGCAGTGAAGTATAAATAACGGTTACCGCGAAAGCCGCCGAAATTCGAACCGAATGTCTTTATCGGAAGCTGCACAAAAGCATCCTGGGGCTGGCCGAATACGGTCCCTTTTGCGACACGTACGCCCAACACGCGATAAGGAATTCCGCTGATCGTAATTTCCTGTCCGATGGGCGAATCCCGGGGAAATAGCTTTGCGGCAACATCCGTCCCTATAAATGCGACCCGCGTTCCGTTAAGATTTTCAGATTCGGTAAAATAGCGCCCCTGTGCAACGTCGATCTTTTCGATCTCGCCCATCACTGGCTCGGCGCCATCAACGGTAACGTCGTCCATCGTATTGCTGCCGGCCCGAACGCTGCGTCGGCTTCCGCCAGCTTTTGCACCTATCTTGCTTATCACCTGCATTCGCGAACGGATGAACTCTATGTCATCGAATGTCAGTTCTTTATTCCGACGCTGTGCAGCCGCGATCGTATCGGTGTCCTTAAAATCGTCGAAATTGAACCGCTGGATCGTGAACGAATTCGAACCTATACCGGCGATCTTTTCGTCGATATAGGCATTAAAGCCCGTAAGCACCGAAAAAACGATCATAAACGCCGCAACGCCGATGATCATTCCTAACAGCGTTAAAAACGACCGCAGTTTATGGCCCCAGATGGCGGCGAGTGCAAGTTTTAGGGTTTCGGCGTAATTCATCCTTTCTTCGATGCTAAACCAACGCTAAGTGGTACGCAATAAAGAGAGAAAGGTTTTGGTTTTACTTAGACTTCTTGCTTAGAAAGAAGTTGGCGCAACGAAGCGAGATGGGCAAATATTACTATCGGCACGACCACCGTAGGAAGCAAATTGAAAGGGAAATACATTATCGCGATATTCGGAGTATCGAAATTGATCCGCTGAAGTGGTCCGGGAAATGACAGGATCGCGTTGATGACAACATTCAGCACCAGCAGCAATGCTGCGATATTCCATACGATCAGCAGCGGCCCGTTAACGGTTCCTTTTCGAAACGCGAAAAAATAAACCATCGGTGCCGTGATGCCGGAGAGAATATCAAAATTAGAACCTTCGAACGTCATCGACTGCGGGATGACATTCGCGTGGGCGAGCCAGTATAAAACCAGCTCAACAGGGATTCTAATTATGTGCAGCAGTGTAAGGATCTTCAGGGAAAGCGGATCAATGAAAGTAGTTCGGGCAAAAATAAGAAGCGCCGCGATTAAGAGCAACGTCGGAGCGGCTCCGAACGCGAATACTCTTGGAGGAACCGTTGCGAGAGTTTGATAGAAGCCGCCGAGACCAAGGACTGTCTGAAAAACCAACCAGAAGGCAATTGAGAAAAGGACTATCTTAGCGATTAGCCGTTCGCCTGGGATCTGTCGAATGGCGTAGATCAAAAAGCCGACTGCCAAAAACGTCGTAGCAATAAAAACCGGGCCGACGTACTGCGGCAGATTCTCCATTACTTGGTTTTTTCGTCTTTTTCGATCTTACCGTCGCGGATGGTTATAACGCGGTGAGCACGTTCGGCGATGTCATGTTCGTGGGTTACGACAATGATGGTGTTACCGGCCTCGTGAAGCTTTTCGAATAGTTCCATGATCTCGTAGCTCGTTTTCGTATCGAGAGCACCGGTCGGTTCATCGGCCAGGAGAATTGACGGATCGTTTACTAACGCCCGGGCGATCGCCACACGCTGACGCTGTCCGCCGGAAAGTTCGTTCGGCTTATGGCCGATGCGGTCGCCGAGTTCGACAGACTCGAGCGAATGCTTGGCACGCTCATGCCTGTCACCTGCACGCATTCCGGCATAGATCAGCGGAAGTTCGACATTGTGCAGGGCGGTCGCCCTAGCCAAAAGGTTAAATGTCTGGAAAACAAACCCGATCTCCTTATTTCGAATGCGGGCGAGTTCGTCGTCAGTCATTTCCGAAACGAGGTTGCCGTTGATCCAGTAATCGCCTTTCGACGGGGAATCGAGACAGCCGATCAGATTCATCAATGTCGATTTACCCGAACCCGACGGGCCGATGATGGCTAGGTATTCACCTTTTTCGACCTGAAACGACACATCGCGAAGGGCATGCAGTTGTTCGACGCCCATCTGATAGGTCTTCCAGATGTTCTCCATTGAGATAAGCGTGCGTTCACCCGGAGCCTTGACGGCACCATTCGACTGAACGGAGTTTGATTCTTCGTTTTCCATGAATCTGTACATCGAGTCGGACTTAGAACCCAACATGGCTAACCTATGCTCCTGCCCTGCCTTCGCCTTCCTTCTTTTCCTGTTTCTTGACGACCGTATCTTCCTTAAGTGTATTGAGAATACGGCTCGGCCCGATTATCACTTCCTGTCCCTCGGAAAGCCCTGAAATGATCTGAATATCGGATTCACCGGTAATACCTGTTTCTACAGCAACGAATTTCGCCTTGTTTCCGTCAAGAACGAATACGCCCTTTTGAGGCTTTGGACGATCTGCGGGAGCCGGAGCGTTTGCCGCCGGTGTCTCGGGCGACGAACCGCCCTCAGGTTTCTTTTCGACAATCGCCTGTAGCGGAACTGCAATTACGTTGCTCTCGATCTTTGTCGTAATGACGGCCGTCGCGCTCATGCCCGGCCTCAGCGCGGCCTGCATTTCCGGTGCGAGATTCACCAGGCGGATAACGACGCGAAATTCCTTGGCTTCCTGCACATTTATATTTACCGAAAGTCCGCCGCTGGTCTGCGATTTACCGACCGCAAGCGGTGTTTTTTGCAGCACTTCGCCTTCAATTTCTTTGTCGCCAAATGCATCGACCTTGATCTTGACTTTCTGGCCGACGGCAACTTTGTCGATCTCGGTCTCATCGACCTTGACCTCGACGTTGATCTCGGACATATCCGCGATCGTCAAAAGGGCAGTTGTCGATAATCCCGCGACGGCAAATGTTCCGACCTTTGAAGGGATCTCAGCGATAACGCCGTTAATAGGAGCGATCACTACAGATTTGTCCCGCTGGCTCTTGCTGCCTCTAAGGACAGCGGCCTGCTGATCGGCCCGCGATTGGCTCGAGTTGACGTTTATTCCGGCCGTATCGACGGCTCGACGAGCATCTTTCACCGAAACCTGCTGCTGACTGACGCGAGCATTGGCGTCTTTAATTGCGAGGGTCTGAGACTTCAATCGCGACTGAGCGTTTCGCAAAGCGATCTCTGCCTGATCGACTTTGTCCTTGGCTTCGTCAAACTGCAGTTTCGATTCAACGCCGGCTTCGAGCAATTGGGTTGTTCTTGCTAGCTCGCGTTTCGTAATGGCTAGATTCTTTTGTTCCCGGTCAACATCGGTCTGTGCCGCATCGAGGCCCTGTCGTGCGGAATCAACCGCGACCTGTGCCACGTTTAATTGCTGCATAGCGGACGAAAGACTATTTTGTGCACCACTAACCTGAGACTGCGATGAACGCACATCGTCCTGCGCCGATTGATAGGCTGCCAACTGTGCGTCGTTGCTTGATTCAAGCTGGTTCGGATCGAGCCTTACAAGGACCTCGCCCTTTTGAACGACATCGCCTTCCTTTTTGGTGATCTCTTCGATCTTGCCCTGAACCTCACTTGTAAGGTTCATGAACTGGATCGGCCTGACCTCACCCGAAGATGTAACGGTCGAACGAAGCTCAGGCTTGGACTGAAGCTTAACGACGGTCACTTCCGGTGTGTCCTTGCGTGTAGCAAAGATGCCTCCGATAATGACCAGCAAAACGAGTACGCCCAAACCGGCGCCGATAATGATCTTTTTGTTACGGCTCAGTGCCATAATGCAGCCAACCTCTCAATCTGGAATTAATAGAGTCTAAACCTGTTTAAAGCAAATTATACGTCAAATTCGCGTCAAGCCGTTTGTACGAGCCTTTAATCTCGTTTGTTTCAAAAAACTGAATGAATCAAACTATTAAGGCTTTGGTTGAACTTTTTTGACCGTACCTATACGATTCCGTTCCGACAGACTACCCGATAAGCGTCTTTTATTGTATAACTATACTGATTTTCATTTGCCGGGATTAACTTTGCAAGCAGAATGAAACAATGCCAAACATGCAAAAAGGATAACCGCGATTCAGCGCAGTTTTGCGAGGAATGCGGTACGCGATTTATCGTTGCTGCGGAGGCCGTTCCGCAGCAGGTAGAGCTTATTTCACGGCCGGTCAGCAGTCCCGGGTTTAAGGCAAGTTCAGTCACCTCGGTCGGGATTCCGCCGATCGTTGAATCGAATGGATCGAAAAAGGAATCGATCTCGAACCCATCGGATCCAACACCGGTCGGCGTACATTCTGTTCTCCTAATAGAAAGGGGCGGAGCCGCCAATACCGAATTTCCGCTTAGCGGCGAAGAATCGCAGATCGGCCGCTGGGATGCGGACAACGGTATTTTCCCCGATGTAGATCTCGATGCTTTCGATTCCGATGCAAAGGTTTCACGGCGTCACGCACGAGTGATCCATCGAAACGGCAATTTTATGGTTGAAGATCTGGGATCGACGAACGGCACATTTGTTAATCGCGGCCGGCGTCTGTTGCCCGGCAGTCCGCAGGTTTTGATTGACGGCGATGAAATTATTGTCGGAAAGACGTTTTTGAGATTTCGGATAAAGTAAATTTATAATTTAGTTCGCCTTACTTTTTTTAAGAGATGAACATTTGTCAAGAATGCGGTTCTGAGATCGCAGCCGTTGAAGCATTTTGCCCTTATTGTGGCATCAAGATCGAACGCGCCGTGGAGCCGGAGCCGGTCGCCGACGAATCGTTTGAAAGCACGATCGTAATCACGCCTGCTCAGGCGGCGAGCATGAAGGAAGAGGCCGAGTCGGATGCAGCCGTGATCGACGATCCGGAAACTGAGGCAAAACCGATCACAAGTTCGCATAGTTCCGCCCCGACGATGGAAGAGATCCCGACCCCAATGATCCTGGACTCCGGAAACGCGCGTCCGACCGATCCGGATGTCTCATTCGAAGGAATGCCGGCCTTAGTCGCGGAAACTCCTTTGGCCCGTCGCATCGAGACTGACGAACGTAAAAAGATAGATACAACTGAGACAGAGGCTGTCGTAGAAGAAACTGAGACAGAGCCCGAGACAGAGCTTGTCGTAGAAGAAGAGGAAAGCGAACCCGCTGAAACTCCCCATAATTTTGAATCAACACTGCCGCCTGTCGAAACGGTCTCAGCGGAAGTTGAACTTGCCGATGCTTCATCCGAGACTGAGGTCGAGGAAGAAGTAGTCGAAATTAAGAAGGATGTAATTCCCGAACTTGATCTGGCTCCCGAATTCATACCTGAACCCGAGCCGGTTGTCGAAGCGGTCGAGATCCCGGCCTCAGAGTTGATTACCTCCGAGACGCCACCTGTTGATGTTCCTGAACCCATCGTCGCGGATAACCCTGAGGTGCATGATATCGCCGACCCTGCCGCTGAGTTTACGCCGCCGGAACCTGAGATCGAAGCAGAGCCTGAGCCGGTAGTGGAAACGCCCGATGAACCATCAACCCTTATTTCTAAACCGCTTGGTGATCTGGAAGAGATCGTGCAGAAGCCGTCAATGTTCGATTCCGTTCGCATTGTCGAGGGAGAACCTCCCGCGCTGTCACAGTCTTTGGACAACGTAACCGTTGTTCCCGGCCGTGAAACTCCAACTCCTGATGCTCCAGTCAAGGTTACCGGCGACCCGCAACCCGAATCAGATGCAGCCGTCGGAGCCACCGGCGCGGGCCTGGGCCTGGTCGATACCGACGGCCGCAGGTCTGCCAAACTAAAGCCGCTGCTTGAAGGAACGGTACTTAATAACCGTTATGAGATCGTCCGCAAGATAGGCGGCGGCGGAATGGGAGCCGTATATCTTGCCAGCGACAATAATCTCGGCGGTGTCCTGCGGGCCGTTAAGGAAATGGTCCAGGCACACATAGAGGAAGAACAGCAAGACAAAGCGATCAACGATTTCAAACGCGAGTCGATGATCCTTTCGACGCTCGATCATCCGTCGATCCCGACCATCTACGATTACTTCTACGATGCTGACGAAGGCCGCTTCTATCTCGTGATGAAGTATATTTCTGGCGGCGATCTTGCATCAAAACTGCGATCCGCCCCCGATGGAAAGATCGACGAATTGATGGCGACCGAGTGGGCAATACAGATAACCGATGTGCTAAATTATCTGCACAATCAGCCTACAACGATCGTATATCGAGACCTTAAACCGTCGAATGTAATGCTGGACGGAAATTCGAGTCGCGTAATGCTGATCGATTTCGGCATAGCCCGGTCGATCACGCAGAAGGAAGAAAAAGGCGTAACGGCCGTCGGGACGATGGGCTATGCTCCACCCGAGCTATTCAGTGGCAATGTCGAGCCGCGTTCTGATATTTACAGCCTCGGATCGACGATGTTCCATCTTCTTACCGGAGCCGATCCACAGAGTAATCCGTTATTGATCTTCGATTTTCAAAAAAACCCGCGTCCGAGGCAGATAAATTCGCGTCTCTCAGATCAGATGGAAAGGATTTTGATGCGCACGGTCGAATACAGCGCCGAATCGCGTTACTCGACCGCCGCCGAATTAAAGGCCGTTCTCGAAGATCACCTTGCGAACGTTCGCTCCGGAAATCTTACCTACGGCGTAACGGAAGCACCAGTGTCGGTCAGCTTGGCAAATCAATCGGTATTTTGCGGTTTCTGCGGTCAGCGGATAGTCGCGACCGATATGTTTTGCGCATTTTGCGGTGCCAAACAGCCGCTCGCGCAGCAGGGCGTTCATTCCGAGATCTATCATAAGGCGCAGATGACGGCCCGGCTTGTGATCGAAGGCACGTCGGAACTTTCGGCACCGATATATGCGCTGCAAAAGGACGACAATCTTATCGGCCGCCGCGACCCGATGTCGAATATTTTCCCCGAGGTCGATCTTTCGAAATACGATCCCCAAACCAAGATCTCGCGCCGCCACGCAAAGATCTGGCGCGACGGAACAGCATATATGATCGAAGATCTCGGTTCGTCCAACGGAACGGTCGTCGAGGGTTCCACAGCTAACTTATTTAAATTGCCCGCTCACCAGCCGTACAAACTTACGAACGGTGACCGCATTAAGATCGGAGATACGCGACTTCATTTTGTCGTCGGCTAGTTTTTCGCCTATGAGTTCTAATGCAGAGGCCGTTTCGGCTCCTATCCCGGCCAGGAAAGAGATCATTGTAGATTTCGATCCGGTCAGATTACGCGCGCCGTTTTTCCTGCGGTGCGGAGCCGTTATCATCGATTATCTGATGGTTGTGATCTTTCCGGTAGCCGGCCTTGTCTTAGGCCGTTTATTTGGCGAGGACGGTGCAAAGCTGCTGAGCAGCGAGACAAATAATATCGCATGGCTCGTGGCAATATTGATCGGTGTCAGCAATGTCGTCCTGCTTCCGATGATCACCGGCCAGAGTATCGGTAAGATGATAGTCGGCATTAAGATCGTCAGGCTCTCCGGTGAACACGCGGCGATAGGAACGATAGCATTCCGTCAGACCATAGGCTATTTGATCACATTCCTAACTGCGGGCCTGGGGTTCTTTTTATCGGTTTTTGGCAGTAGAGGACGAGCGTTGCACGATCTGTTTTCCGGAACTGTCGTAGTTTACGCAAGTTCTCATATCCGTTCGTAGACAGCACCTTTTTCTTATGCCCCAACTGATCCTGAAAGACGCGAATGGGATGCCGGAAAAGGTTCCCTTGAACCGGTTGCGGACGACGATAGGCCGTTCGGCCCGTAGTGACGTCTGTATCCCTGACGCCTTCGCATCGCGCCTTCACGCCGAGATACGTCAGGAAGGCGACGGCTACTGGCTGCAGGATCTGGGATCGGCCAACGGCACACGTTATAACGGCGTGGTCGTAAAAATGCCGGTTCCGCTTTCAACGGGTGGAGAAGTACAGATCGGCGAAACACGCATTGTTTTTGACGACGAGAAGGCGAAACTATCGGGCGGCATGACGCTGATCACCGACGGAACCGAAGCGCTCGACCCGTCAAAGACGATCGCCTTCAGCCATCGAAAAAGCCCGACAACCGAATTTCTAGACGGCCAGTTCTCCAGCCGGACCGACCTTTTGCAATTAATTAGTAAGGTTGGCGTTGCATTGCTTTCAGCACGCGGACTGGATGAAACACTGGATCAGGTGGCAAGCCTTGTTTTCGAAGCCGTTCCGGCCGAACGCGTAGTAATAATGCTCGGCGACGAAACTTCCGCCGAGGGAATGGAGATCAAGGTCGCGCGTCTTCGCGGCAAAGAAGATCCGATCGAAGAGGTCCGTATCAGCCGCACGGTCATGGACGAAGTGCTCAAAAACGGTAAATCCGTTCTTACCGCCGACGCCCAACACGATCCAAAGTTTTTCAGCCAAACGATGGCACTGCAGGGAATTCGCTCCGTGCTTGCTGTGCCTCTCAGTGTCGATGAGCGAACTATATTCGGCCTCATCTATGCCGACTCGCCGACATACGAAGCAACCTTTACCGAAGAGCATCTGAATATTCTCACGACGCTTGCTTCCGTAGCGTCGATCCGTGTCGAGAATGCGTCACTGATCGACGCACGCCTTCAGCGAGAGCGCATGGAGCGTGAGCTCGAACTTGCTACTGAGATACAGCAGACATTCCAGCCTTCGTCGCCACCGATAATAGAGGGTTACGAGTTTCAGGGAATCTCGTTTTCCTGTTACGAGATCGGCGGTGATTACTATGATTTCGTGCCGCGTCATGACGGACGCATGCTTGTCGCTCTCGGCGACGTTTCGGGCAAGGGAACAGCCGCGGCACTTTTAATGTCCAGCCTGCATGCTGCGATCCACGCACAAGTCTCGGCGAAAACTCCTCTGGATGAAGCGATCACATCGGTTAACAAATATCTGGCGCAGAACACGCCGACCAATCGCTTCGTAACGCTGTTTGCCGCCGAACTTCATCCCGAAACCGGTGTTCTCAGATACATCAACGCCGGGCACAATCCGCCTCTGATCGCGCGAGCGGACGGCACTGTTATCCAATTGACCTCGGGCGGTTTTCCGTTGGGCATAATGGAAAACGGAGTTCGAGAGATGGAGGAAACGATCCTCAATCCCGGTGACGCGCTTGTAGTTTATTCGGATGGAGTTTCCGAGGCGAACAACCTCGCTGATGAAGAATTCGGCATGGACCGCCTGATCTCCGTCGTGCAGAACAACGTCAAAGCATCCGCCGCCGGAATCCGCGACAAAGTCGAATCAGCCCTCTCTGCCTTCACCCAAACCGCCCCGGCAAACGACGACATCACGCTCGTCATCGTAAAACGTATCTAATCTCCCGCAACTTGCGAATACAGCCACGCCTTTGCCATTTTCCAGTGGCGGTTTACGGTCGGTACGCTTACGCCCATAACTTCTGCCGTTTCCTCGATCGACAGGCCGCCAAAATAACGCAGCTCCACGATCTTGGCCTTGTCCGGGTCGATCGTCGCCAGTTCCTGCAGCGCGTCGTCCAAAGCAACAAGTTCGTTCGACTTGTCTTGCGAGACGATCAGTATTTCTTCTTCCAGAGGCAGTTTTTCAAACTCGCCTCCGCGTTTGTCAGCCTTATGTTTTCGGGCATGGTCCATCAGGATGCGCCGCATCACCTGCGCCGCGATCCCGAAGAAATGCGCACGGTTCTGCCACTGCACTCGATTCTGGTCGATCAGCTTCATGTACGCTTCGTGAACGAGCGCGGTCGGCTGCAGCGTGTGGTTTGAACGCTCGCGGCGAAGATAACTGCTCGCAAGCTTTCGCAGCTCATCGTAGATATGAGGCAGTATCTGGTTGACGACTTCCTTGTTGCCGTCCGTCAATTCGATCAGCATCTGCGTGATCTGGTCGGGTGCGTTTTGGCTCATGTGCTCAGGGTAAAATGGGCGATCTGCTTGCGATTATATGTAATACCCGATTTCCGCGCAAACAATGAACATTGCTGATACGGATGTCGACAAAACCTCGCGTGTTAGTTTGAAGGCGATCATCCTCGCTGTTCAAATTTAATTAAACGGAGATCAAAGATGTTCAGTAAACTCGCCTATTTCGCATTTATTATCGCAACGTTATTTTGTTCACAGACGGCTTTCGCCGATGTAAAGATCAAGTCCAAACAGACGATGAGCGGCCAGTCGTATGAAAACACGACCTATATCAAAGGTAAGCGCCAGCGTACTGAAACGATGAACGGCATGATGGTAAACATCACGCAGTGCGACCTTCGCCGCGGTGTTCAGGTCAACCCAAACGCTCGCACTTATATGGTCAATCCATTCGCGACGACGACGGAAACCGTTACAAAATCTGCGGCAGTAAAGGGCAAATCCGAACCAGTCACGTCGGGCGGCACGATAACGACCACGATCACTACAAAAGACACCGGCGAGAGCAAGCAGATGTTTGGCTACACCGCGCGTCATTTGATCATTACGATGGAAATGACATCGTCGCCCGACGCATGCGCCAAAAACGATATGAAGATGGTGACCGACGGCTGGTACATTGATTTCGAGGCCCAGTTCGATTGCGGTGACGTCTCGACCTACAGCAGCTATAACAACAATTACAAAAAGAGCGGGTGCCAGGATAAGTACTCAATGAAAACCGTCGGCACCGCAAAACGCGGTTATGCCGTTTACGAAAAGATGTCGATGTTCGATACAAGCGGCAAGGAAACAATGTCCACCGTAACTGAGGTCGTCGAGCTTTCAAAAGCTACTCTCGACGCGGGACTGTTTGACGTGCCTGCGGATTACAGCGAAGTGTCCGACCCGATGGAGATGTATTCGGCTGGCAGCCTTGGCACGTCTGGTATGCAATATCAAAAAGGCCAGACATCGTCTATGCCCTTGCCCAACGGCGATAGCTTTGGCACGAACGCACGTCCGTCGAACGATGCTCCGACAGCGAATGTTCTCGGCAACACGCTCAAACCATCAGCTGGTGCATCGTCCTCGGCCGGCCCGAAACAGTCGGGAACTATCCGAATCGGCCTCGCCGGTGTAAAGACCGGTGCCGTCGGCGAAGGGTTAAGTGCTTCCGACCTCTCGGCAGCCGTGCAAAATACGCTGGCAAGCTATCTGAAAGTGCCAAATGTTGAGATCGTGGCTCTCGAAGGGAAACTTCAGTCCGCCATCGACGCCGAGGCAAAGCAAAAGGAATGCGACTACATCGTCTATTCAACGGTCTCGCACAAAAAAGGCGGCGGCGGATTCGGCGGCATGTTTGGGCAGGCGCTCGGAACCGCAGTCGGCAGTACAGGCATCGGCCACACCGGCAGCACAGCAGGCAATATCGCCGGCCAGATCGCGACCCAAACCATCGTTGCATCGACAAATGTCGCCTCTAACGTAAAGGCTAAGGACGAGATCACACTCGATCTGAAACTGAATAACGCAGCGGGAGCATCGGCATTGGCAAAGGTCTATAAGGTAAAGGCCAAATCGAACGGCGAAGACATAATCACTGCCGCTGTCGAGCAAGCCGCTCAAGCGATCGTAACAACGATCGGCAAATAGTCACTCGGTCGAGAAGAGCGGGACAAGCCCGTCTTCCTTACGGAGACTTGGTACATTGAACGCCGTAAATAAAAGTGATCAATATACCAAATTGCAGTCCGGAAGGCGGGCTTGCCCCCGCTCTTTTACTGATTCATATCCAACCTCTTCTCCGCGATAGTTCATTGACAGGCCCAGCCGAAGCATTGCTGACATCGAGGTCGAACGCCGTCAGGTAATGGCTATGCTTATTCTCGAGATCAAAATTTAGCCGAGTTCTTTAAAGCGAGTAAGTGCGAGGAGAAATTCGGATCTTAGAGAAGCAAGAGGCTGTCTGAAAAGGCGGCCTCTTTTTTGTTTGATTTTTTTATCTGTTTCGTGTATTTCATGGAAAAAACTCTTAAAGAAAATATCCACGAAACACACTCCCTGCGAAATCGCCGCAGGATCATATCCGTATCCATCCCGCGCTTGATCAGCTTTACCGCGACCGTCTGGTCAAACTCGCCGTCAACACGCGACGCCCGATACACTGCACCCATCCCGCCGCGGCCAACCTCCGCATCAAGGCGATAAGCACCGATACGCCGGCCGATCATCGAGTTTTCGGGAATATCTTCAGTGAGGTCCATTAAACATGAGCGGATTTATGGTAAACAAGAGAGAGCAATGCCTATTCTGCCATCGCCGCCATAACCGGTCAACATATCTTGTTGACGGCGTTACAAATATGTAAATCAAACCGGGAATATGCCTTGCGTACTTCCTTCAAACGAAATAGAATTACGGACATTCCTAATCCACCTGACTCCGGAGTATCAATGACACGTACAAATCTAATTGCGTCGTTTGCAGCTATCTTACTTGCCGTCTCGGCATCATTTGCACAAGTCGATCTGGCGGCTCTCGGCGTGCCGTCGGCACAGAATTTCGACACGCTTGCGTCGGCCAGCACCAACATTACATGGACAAACAACACGACGATACCTGGTTGGTATTCCAGCCGCGTCGTTTATAACACGGGTACCGGATCGTCCAATGCCGGAGCTTTATACAGCTTCGGTGCGGCCGCTGCGTCTGACCGTGCACTGGGCGGCATTGCCTCGGGAACGACGACTACATTCTTTTGGGGTGTACGGCTTAGAAATACGACGGGTTCGCAGATCACGTCGCTGGCAATATCGTACACGGGCGAGCAATGGCGTGACGCCGGAGCGGCAACCCCTGTGGCCCACGTGATGGCTTTTGATTACCTGGTTTCGGCCACGCCGATCACCGATATCTCTGTTGGCGCTTATACAACGGCAACAGCACTGGATTTCACGAG
>Ga0193752_1001102_pt1 | contig 23383 bp, 15 predicted proteins | sample H1c1metaG_FD_144924 | JGI IMG/M metagenome (GOLD analysis project Ga0193752, IMG submission 144924) | Soil microbial communities from a riparian zone of the East river system, Colorado, United States - H1c1 | ecosystem: Environmental > Terrestrial > Soil > Riparian zone | place: USA: East River...
TTCGCGCCAGTACGACAAGGCGTGGTGCGTCGCGTCGACGCTCAACTTCCTGCGTAAGGCGGACAACGAGCAGCGGCAGTTCTTCGAGCAGTATCGGCCGGAAGGTCCGATTCGCCCGCGCAATCGTTTGACGAACGAGCGTTGGGTGAAGGACTTGCTGCACCACGACGAGGATTTCCTCGCGGGTAAGGTGTTCGAGTCCGTGACTCCGTCGCTCTTGCGGCTGCGCGCGCAGCCCGACAAGAAGTGGGCGCTCAACAAGAAGGACCTGATCCCCGACGTTACGAACACCACGGTCGCGTTCGCGCGCACGTTCGGGTTCGTGACCCAGGTGCTCAGCTTGCCGTTCGTGCCGCGATTGTTCGTGTGCCCGGATCGGCAGGGCGGGTTGGCGTGGGCGTTGACCCAGCCGCCGGCGAGCGTTTGCGGGAGCGCGCTGTTGAGCGGGCAGAATCCGCTCGACGTGATCTTCGTGGTTGCGAAGCACCTCACGTATTACCGTGGCGAGCACTACATCCGGACGATGTTCCAGACGAAGGACGAGCTGAAGCTGATCCTCGCCGCTGCGATGCAGATCGCGGGTGTGGAGATCACGGACCCGCACGTCGTCGAGTGGGCGAAGCAAATCCGGGGTCAGATGCAGCCGGCGGACGTGGAGCTGCTCAACAGCATCACGAAGCGGTTCGTCGAGAGCGGGGCGCGGACTGACATCAAGCGTTGGATGCAGTGCGTCGAGCTGACGGCATGCCGGGCGGGCTTCCTGCTCTGCAACGACTTGGAGATTGCGGCGCGCATGATCCAAGCGGAGCCGCCGGTGGGCGCAGTGGACCTGACGCCGAAGGAGAAGGTCGAGGAGCTGGTGTTGTTCAGCGTCTCCGAAGCCTATTTCCGACTCCGCGAAGCACTCGGCATCCAAATCCAAGTCGGGTAACGAACACCGACGTAGGTGTTTTACCTCTACTCGCACCGTAGTGGCGCTGGTACTCGTTCAGGCATGATCTCCTCGACGTGATTCGAGGTCCTGCCGTGACGCAGTTGCTTCGCCTCTGCGCTGCGCTCGTATTGCTCTCGTGCTCGAACGCCGAGCCGCTCGAGCCGACGCTGAGCCGCGTGTCACCTGCGCGCGCAAGCCGCTGGTTCGACACCGCGATGACGCTCAGCGGCGCCCACCTCTACGACAGCGTGAGCGTGTCGCTCGACTCGACGCGCACACCGTCGCGCGCCGCGCGCTGGCGCATTCGAGTGGGCGACCTGACGATCGATGACGTCGCCCATCCGAATCCGCAGACATTGCGATTCACGATGCCGAGTGGCTACGAGCCCGGCAATTACCCACTGACCGCGATCGCGCCGGACGGGCGCGAGGTCTCACTGGCAGGCGGGCTCACGGTCGGGGAGGGTGCGTCCGGTCTCGTGCTGTCGATCGAGTCTGCTGCTGATGGCGGCGGAGATCCGATCGGCGATCGCACGCTCGCAGCGGGCGAGCCGCTCCAGCTTTACGCCGTGTTTCGCCACTCCGATGGTTCGTTCGCGAACGGAGAGTTCGAGGTGACGTGGGAGGCAGCCGATCTGCCGCGGGCTCTCGCGAGTACGACAGGCACGTCGACCGAATTCCGGTCCGAGCTGCCGGGCCGAAGTGTCGTGACGGCTTCGCAACCCGAGGTCGATCGCGCCCAGACCGGCATCCTCGAGATCTTGCGCGGCGACGCGACCGTGGTCAGTCTCGAGGACGCACCCGGCGGTACCGGGCAACCCGTGTTCGAGGCATCGATCACGACCGATGAGTCGCTGAAGGTCTACGCAATCGCACGCGATGAGTTCGGCAACTTCGTCAGCGACATCGATGCGGACTGGCGCGCCGACGCTGCGCTCGACGCCGCAGCCGTCAGCAGCAAGTCGAGTTACGAATACGCACCGTCTCACCCCGGTTCCGGAACGCTCTACGCCGACACGTCGCTCGGCGGCGGCGAGATCGAGGTCACCGTCGAGGCAGGCCGTGCGGCGCGGCTCAACGTCGTGCCGCGCACGGCGTCGTTGAGGTCGGGTGGCTCGCAAAAGCAGTTCAAGGTCGACGCCTTCGACGCGGAAGACAACGCGACGCAAGACACGGGCGCGATCACCTGGGCCGTCAGTGACGGACCGATCACGGTTCTCACTGCGAATGGTTTGTTCGTCCCGCAGCGCGCCGGCACTGGAACGATCAGCGCGACGAGTAGCTACGGCGCGAGCGCGGAGAGCGGCGCGATCACAGTCGCGCCAGGAGCGGCCGTAACTCTGAGCTTCCGCGACCTCACGCCTCTCGAGCTGACTGCGGGCGATCCGCCGGTCCAACTCGAGGTCGAAGCGGTCGACGCCGCGGGCAATCCGACGACCGACGTCAGCACTGTGACCTGGACCGTGTCGAACGGCGATTTGACCGGTGTCGATCCTGCGACGGGTGTTCTCACACCGACGCTCACTGGCATGGGCGTGGTTCGCGCGACCTTGAACACGGGTGCCTTTGTCGAGAGTGCGGCGATCACGATTCGAGCTGGCGCCGCGGCTACGCTCGTGATCGCGCCATCCACTGCCACGTTCAACGCAGACGACTTGCCGGCGGCATTCACTGCGTCCGCGACCGACGCGTTCGGCAACTCGACCGATTCGGGCACGCTCACGTGGACCATCTCGAGCGGACCGATCGGCGAGATCGATGCGACGAGCGGTGTCTTCGATCCGAAGACCATCGGCACGGGTCGCGTGAAAGCGATGAGCAGCGGTGGTGCCAGCGGGGAATCCGACCTCGTGACAGTGACGGCCGGGCGGGCGAGTCAGCTCGCGATCGCGCCTGCGACGCTCACGACGATGCTCGGCGATCCGGCCACGACGTTCGGTGCAACTGGAACCGATGCCGACGGCAATTCGACCTCGGACCTCGGCACGCTCGCGTACACGGTCGCGAGTGGTCCGATTGCAACGCTCGACGGAACGTCCGGGGCGCTCGACCCGAGCGTCGCCGGCTCGGGCGCGATTCTAGTTGCGAGCAGCTACGGACCGACCTCGCAATCGGGCGCGGTCGTCGTGCAGGCGTATTCGTCGCAAACTAGCGTGACCGCGGTGCGCGCACCGAGCGGGCTCTGGCTCGGTTCACAAAAAGCGCGCTTCGAAGTCGACGTGACGAACGCCGGACTTCGCGAAGTTTGGGTGACCGGCGTGTGGTTGACGTTCATGCGCAACTCGACTGACGTGACCGCGCAGTACACGACTAACGGCGACTATCGCAGCCTCGATCGCATTCCTCCGCAAAGCAGCACTACGTTCTTCATCTACGCCGACGTCTCGTCCGGAGCTACGAGCGGCAGCATTGACGCGACGGCGACGGTCGAGACGTTTCATCCGACACTTCTCAGCGAGGCGCAATCCGCTCAAACCACCACGTTTGCTCTCGCAAACACGACGTTCGGTGGACTCGCCAACATCGTCGCTCCGGTGGTTCCGAACAATCGCTTGTGCAGCGGCGGCACAGCGACGTTCAACGCATCGACGAGCAACGTCACGAATGGGACCCTCTCCTGGAGATTCCCGCGGTCTGCTTCCGCCTCGACCGCAGGCGGCACCGTCACCGCCACGTACACGCAGCTCGGGAACACACCGTATTCGGTCGTGCTCACGGACGACTTCAATCGCAACAGTGCCGCGCTCTCTCAAGTGCCCATCTTCATCGGCGCCGTCAGTCCGACACCGAGCCTCAGCTATCCCACGGGTTCCTTCGTGCTGGCGTCGCCGTCGAACAACGAAGCGATCGACATGGACGACTTGCCGGACTCGAGTGCGATCGGCATGAGCGGCGCTTCGAGCGCGCGCTTGTCTCAATGTGATGGGTCGACGATTCCAGTTACGGGTCAGCGCTACGTCACGTTGTACGTCGACCGCGGCAAGATCCCGGCCGCGACCGATCAACGCTCGGATCTTCCGGGGATCCAGCGACTCCTCGAGGACGGCCCCGGCAACTTCGACGACGTCACGCTCGACAACGACTCACAGGCGCTCGAGGGCCCGGCGATGGTGTACGGCGAGTTCTGGAACCCGCAGCTGCAAACGGTCACTGCGGCGGGCTACGTGCCGTTTCGGATGACCGGCGACGACGTGCGACCTTCCGTCGTCACGACCCTACCGAACGCAGACTGCGGCATGGCATGTTTCGGGAAGACTCAACCGTGGCTCTTTCACGTCGACAAGCCGATCGATCCGTCGACGATCTCGAACGTGTTCGCAGTGCGGCTGAGTAATGCGACGTGCAGCGGCTCGGTGCAGCAGTTTTTGTCGACGACGGTGACCTACGACGCGATCACGCGGACGGTGCGCGTCGTGCCGATGAGCGTCGGCGTTCCGAGCTACGGCCTGCGCCTGACGCTCACCACTTCGATTACCGACGCGTCGGCGTCTTCGAATAACCTCAACCAGTTCCAGCGTTGTGTGGTCGTGAGCGCGCTCGCGAGTGCGGGTGTCACCGCGCGCCCCACTGTCACTGGGCCGTCGCCGCGCGCATTCTCGCCGGACGGCGATGGTGTTGCGGACACGACGAGCTGGTCGGTTTCAACCGACCTGCAGGCGCGATGGTTCGAGTTGCGCGTGCGTCGCGGCGCCACTGAAGTCTGGGGCGACATCCGATTCGTGTCCGGGGCGGCTGACACGCCGGTCAGCTGGGACGGGCGCGACTGGTCGGGGCGGATGGTTGCCAACGGCTTCTATCGCTACGACGTGACTGCGTTCAACGCGGACGGCGTCGCTTCCGCGCGCACGACCGGCGTCGTCGAAGTCGCGTCCGCAGTGCACTTCATCGGCGTGCCGCGCCGCTATTAGCTGCTAGGCGTGCTGGCCCGCTGCTGTTCCTGCAGCGGCCGCACGCTGGAAAACGGCGGCTCCGGCCGACCGAGCAGATAGCCCTGCACGAAGTCGACTTTGAGCTCTGCGACCGCACGAAACTCGCCTTCGGTCTCGATGCCTTCCGCGATCGTCGTGAAGCCTTCGCCCCGGCAAAACTCGATCAGGTGTTGCACGAGCCGCGCGGTGCGACCGCCGCGCTCGATTCCGCGCACGAGCTCCATGTCGAGCTTCACGATGTCGGGCTCGAGCTGTGCGAGCAGATTCAAGCTCGAGTAACCGGAACCGAGGTCGTCGAGCGCGACGCGATACCCGACGTCACGAAGCTGTTGGATCCGGGCGCGCGCTCGCGGGTAGTCGCGAATCGCTTCGGTCTCCGTAACCTCGAGCACCACGCGTTTGGCCCACGGCAAGAGTGAAGTCTCGGTCTCGAGGCCGTTGTCTTCGCCGAGATCTTGCGGGTGGATGTTGATGAACAGAGCGCAACCCGGCGGCAACTTGTGAAGCGGCTCGACGACTCGCTCTCGCAGGCTGCGCCCGAGCTCGCGAATGCGCCCGGCACGCACGGCAGTGCCGATGAGCTCGCCGACGTGGGCAAAGCCTGCATCCGTCGGCCGGCACAACGCCTCGTACGCGAACAGCGATCCATCCGAGACGCGCACGATCGGCTGGTAGACGAACTTGAACGACGACTGGGAGAGCGTTCGGCTGAGCGCGCGCAGGTGCCCAGTAACTGTGTCGGCGCTCTCTTCGCTCGCGAGGGTAGCGCTGTACCCGACGAGTTGATCGCCACCGTGGCGTTTGCCCGCGCGCAGCGAGCGTAGCGCCGCATCGACGAGGTGTTCGCGATCGGTCGAATCTTCCGGATAACACGCGTAGCCCGCGGTCAGCGTGAGCTCTTCGACGCCGTCGGGCAGGCGTATCCGCACCGTGCGGCGCAGCTCTTCCAACTTGGAAGCGACACCCGCGCGGTCGACCTCGGGAAGGATCAACGCGAACACATCGCCGCCGTACCGCGCTGCGATCGCTTGCTCGTTCAGTCGAAACGGCAGATCACTTTGCCGGCCGCCGCGTAACAACGCCGCGATCCCCTGCAGAACTTTGTCGCCGACCGAGTGGCCGTGCCGCTCGTTCAATTCGCGAAAGTGATCGACGTCGACAAACGCGAGCGCAAAGCCGTGCCCGTAACGCCGTGCGCGCGACACTTCGCGCTGCAGCGACTCCTGCAAATGTGCGTGGTTGAAGAGCCGCGTGAGCGGATCGCGTACGGCGAGTGCTTCGAGCTCTGCGTTCTTTACACGAAGCTCTTGGATCAGCGCTTCGTTTCCGCGCGACAACCGCAGGACCTCGACGACACGTCCCATCCGCGCCGTGAAGTCGTCGACGTCGAGCGGCTTCACGAAGTAGTCCGCGACACCGTGCTGAATCGATTCGACCGCCGAAGCCAGGTTCGCGTATCCACTCATGATCATGAACTTACAGTCGCCTTCGATCGCCTGCAGTTCCTGACACAATTCGATGCCGCTGCCGTCAGGGAGATTCTTGTCGATGAGGGCGAGGTCGTACGGCTTCGCGAGAAAGCTCGCGCGCGCTTCGCCAACGTTCGTAAAGGTCTCGACCGTAAACCCGAGCTCGCCGCACACCACCCCGAGAAGCTGCCGAATCACCGGCTCGTCGTCGACGACGAGCAAGCGAAGCTCGGTTCCGAGCAGGCGATCGAGATTAGACATGGACAATGTTAGTCTACAGCATGAGTGCGTGCGCCGAGGCTCATAACTCGCTGCGCTCGAGGCGCTTACATTTGAGGACCACGTAAGGCGATGAGTGTCCGCGCGAAGCTGCTCGTGATCATCACGTTCGTCGCGCTGGTGCCGATCTCGATCCTCGCGTACACGATCTTACGTACACATCAGACTGCTCTCGAAGCTCGCCTCTCCGAGCTGCAGGAACGTTCGGCGAAGTACGGCGCGAAGATCGTCGAGTCCGATCTCGAAAAGCCGATCAACGACCTCGAGCCGACCGTTCGCTCGAGCATTCGCTGGACCGACCTGAACGCGGACGAGCGCGAGGGCGCTTTGCTGATCGTGTATCAGCAGCTCGAATCGATCGTCGCAGTGGCGCTTCTCGACGGGGCGGGGCACACGCTGGGGCGGCTCAGCGGCCTGCCTTCGGGCGGCGACACCGACGTCGCTGCACCTGCGCGTCTGAGTGACGCAGAGTTCCAGCAGTTGCTTGCGTCGGTTGCCACGCCCGACCCAGCGCGGCGGCACTTTGCGGCCTACGGTCCGCCGGTGGCGCTGTCGGGCGAGCGGTTGTTGCTGCCTGCTGCAATGCGCGTGGGCGACACGTCGCAGCCGCTCTTACTAGTTCTTGCTGTCGAGCTGCATCAGCTATGCGGGGAGCTGGAGCGAGAAAAGCCGGCCGACTCCGAGGTGAGCCTGTTCGATGATCGCGGTCATTCGCTTTGCGCGAGTGGTGCCGCGTCGGTGGCCCCCGAGCTGTTGCAGCAGAACCGCTCCGGAAGCTCGACGCGAGACGGGGGTCGCAGCGGTGTTCGCTACAGCGCTTCGAATGGTCAGACGGTTCTCGGTGCGGTGGCGCGCACGCCAGCAGGTTTTCGGGTCGCAGTTGCGCAGCCGCTTCGGACGGCGTTTGCGCCGAGTCGGCGGATCCGCCTCGAGTCGACGTTTTGGATCGCGCTCGGAGTGCTCGCTGCGATCGGTGCGGGGTTGTTACTCGCGCGTGCGATCAACCGCCCGCTCGAGCGCCTCTCGAAAGCTGCTGCGCGGGTCGCGGCGGGCGACTTTGCCGTGCGCGTCGAAGTCGCGGGGAACGACGAGCTCGCGGCGGTCACGAGCGGGTTCAACCACATGTGCGAAGAGATCGAGCGGCGCGACCGCGAGATTCGCGCCTGGAACGAAGAGCTCCGCATGCGGATCGATGCGAAGACGAGCGAGCTCGAGCGCACGCACGACGCGCTACTCGAGTCGCGAAAGATCGGTGCGATGTCGGCGCTGGCTGCTGGCGTCGCGCACGAGATCAACAACCCGCTTACCGGCGTGATCGGACTCACGCAAGTGTTGATCGCGCGCGCTCGCAAAGAGCAGAAGTCGGGCGACATGGAGCTGCTCACGAGCATCGAACGCGAAGCCCAGCGCGTTCGCAAGATCGTCGAAAAGATGTCGGAGCTCGCCGAAGGTGGGAAAGACCAGCGGCTGGCCGAGGTCAATCTCGCGGATACGCTGCACTCGGTCCTACGCGCGCGCCGGGACGAACTCGAGGATCTCGGTATCGAGCTTCACGAATTGATCGAGATGGACGTGCCGCCTGTGATGGGGTTGTCCGAGCAACTCGTGCGAGCGTTCGACGAAGTGATCGACAACGCCGTCAAATCGATGAGCGGGCGGTCCGGCACGTTGATGATCTCAGCGAAGTCGCCGAGTGAGGGTCTCGCGCGGTTGCAAGTCACGGATACAGGCCGCGGGATCGCGCCGGAGCTACTCGGCAAAGTGTTCGAGCCGTTCTTCACGACGAAGGACGATTGGAACGGGCACGGACTCGGGCTCACGACGGCGTATCGCGTGATCGAGGCACACCATGGCGTCATCCGGTTGGATAGTCGCGTCGATCACGGCACGACGGTCACGATCGAGTTACCGACGCGGCGGCAGGGGGCGCACCTTCAATAGGCCATGGAGAAAGACGCCCCTACCGTCGAGCTGTTTGCGTCCATGCTTTTGTCGGAAGACACTCGGCAGGTGCTGGCGCGGCATGGCGTGCGGGCGCACGTCCAGCTGTCCGATGAGGCAGGCGAGCCGGTCTCAGTAGCGGTGCGCCAGGGTTTGATCGCCGACCTCGCGATCGTGCTGCAGCGCAGTGAGCACGTGCGACGGCTCGCGACGGTCGGCAGTCTCGCGGCTGGAGTCACGCACGAAGCGCGAAACCTGCTGACCGGCGTCGTTGGCTTTGCGCAAGTTCTGCTGTCGAAGTCGAGCGCGGGCGAGACGCAGGACATGTTGCGGTCGATCGAGACAGAAGCGCGGCGCTGCGTCGACATGCTTGCGAGTTATCTCAAGCTTTCGCGAAGTGGCGTCGAAGCCGTGCGATTGCTGAGTGCGGGCGAGATCGTTCGGCCGATCGAATGTCTGGTCGCGTATCAGCTTCGCCAGCGCCAGTGCTCGCTGTCGGTCAGCGTGGTGGACAGCTTGCCGCGCGTTCTCGGATCGGGCAGCGAGCTGCAGCGTGTGTTGATCAACCTCGTCCTCAACGCAGCCGATGCGTCTGGCAAAGGGGGGCACATCTTCGTGCAGGCCACGTGTGAGGACGGCCAGTGGCTGGACATCAGTGTGACGGACGACGGTCCGGGTGTGCCGGTCGAGTTGCGCGACCGGATCTTCGAGCCGTTCTTCTCGACGAAGACGGCGGGCGAGGGTACGGGCCTCGGCCTTGCTCTCAGTCGACGGATTGCGGAGTCGCATCGCGGCGAGCTCGTGCTAGAGGCGAGCTCACGGCCGGGCACTACGTTCAGCTTGCGATTGCCTGTCGCGAGCGAGCTCGCGGGGAAGCGATGACGCGGTACGTGATCGCCGCGTTGCTGCTGTTGCTCGTGCTCTTCGGCGCCGGCTACCAGCTTCGCACCTGGCTTTGGGCGGACGAGCGGCCGCCCGCGGCTGCAGCGCATGCGACTCTCCCGGCGGTCGCAGCCGCGGCGCCCGTGATCGAGCTCACTTCGGTCAAGGGGCGGGTCGAAGTACGCGACACTCCCAGCTCTGCCTGGCGTGTGGCCGGACAGAAAATGAAGCTCGAGTCGGACGACGCGTTGCGAACGGATGAAGGTTCGAGTGCCGAGCTCAGCATTGGATCTTCGGTGCAAGTCGAGTTGTCGGAGCGTTCCGAGTTCACGCTTTCGGAGATCACGCGTGAGTTGTCGAATGTCCGCCTCGAGAGCGGTCGCGTTGCGGCGCGGCTGTCGCCGGATGGGAAGTCCACGGTTCGGTTCGAAGTACGCGGCAACGATGCGGTGGCGGAAGCGCATGACGGTGCGTTCAGCGTGTTGCGCGCGGATGATGGCCAGGTGACGGTTGCAGCCATCCACGGCAATGTTTCAGTTGCGACGAAGCGCCAAAAGGTCGAGCTCAGTGCGGGCTTGCAGTCCGTCGTGCCAGCTTTGGGCGAGCCGACGCAGCCGCTTCGGATTCCGCCGTCGTTGTTTTTGAAGCTCGCCCAATCGGCGCGCCAACAGTTGAACCGGCGCGAGACCGCGATCACGGGTTCGACGACACCGGGCGCCGTCGTGTTGGTCAACGGCGTGCCAGCGGCTACGGGCCAGGGCGGTGAGTTCACGACCCGTGTCCCGCTCGAGGAAGGCCTGAACACGCTGCACATCAAGGCCACCGATGCGCTCGGGCGCAGCGAAGAAAAAATCGTCGCAGTCGACGTCGACACCAAAGCGCCGAAGTTGGGCAGCAAAGTCGTCTGGTGATGCGCCGCCGGCACCTTGCCGCTGTCGGCTGCACGCTCGCCTGTCTCGTGGCGGGCGGGCCTGAGGCGGCCACGGCACAGGAGCCTGTTCCGGCGCCGACTGCGATCGCGATCCGTGCGCCGACCCAGTTGACGCTCGGGATCGATGCGCAGGCCGAGATCGAGTACACCCTGCCTGCAGCCGTAGGCGGCGAGCTTCGCGTCAACGTCGGAACGCTCGCGTCGCCGGTGGAGGTCGGGCCGCGCCAGTTTCGTGTGACCTACACGCCGCCTGGGGAGAAGTATCCGCAGGTCGCGATTCTGGCGTTGGTCCTCGAAGATGGCAGCGACGTCGCGTGGTCTAGAATCGGCTTGCTCGGCAGCGCCCAGATTGCAATCCAGTCCGAGCCGTCGGTAGAGGTGCGAGTGCGCGTGGAGGACGCCACTTACGGTCCGGTTCGTACGGACAGTCTGGGTCGGGCCTCGGTGCCCGTCGTGATTCCGCCGGGAGTGAATCACGCGACCAGCATTGCGACGGATGCGCTCGGAAACAAAACGGAGCAGAGCACGCCGATTGCGGTGCCCAGCTTCGGTCGAATCTTGAGTGCGTGCATGCCCCAGCGGGCTGATGCGTTTTGGGTCTTTGCAGTCGACCCACGTGGCGTGCCGCTCGAGCGTGCGAGGCTCGACCTCGAGGCGGCGCCGCTGCGTGTGCTTGGAAGAGACGTTCGCCAGGCGGGTGTGTATCGTGTGCGGCTCGACGTACCGGCGGGAGTTCACGAGGGAGATATTGCGCGGCCGGTCGCGAGCTTGTCGGAGGAGCCCGCGCGCGCGAGCACCTGTGAATTGCGAGTCCCGATTGCGCGCCTTGAAGGCGTAGCGTTGAACGTCGATCGTTCCACCGTCATCGCCACCGATACGACCGTGGTGAAAGTAGCCGTCGGCCCGCGCTACATCGCGGGCGCGGAGATGCAGGCCGCCGATGTCGACCTCGATGCCGACCTTGGCCGGTTGTCGCAAACCAAGATCCATACGGCCAGTCCGGTCGAGATCACCTGGACCTTGCCGAAGCGCCTCGAGGGCAAAACCGAGGCCGTGCTTGCAGCCACGAGCGGCGGTTTCTCGGCGCAGGTACAAGTGACCTTGCAGCCGGGCCCTGCCAATGCGATTCGTCTGGCGCTCGGAACCTCCGACTTGCGAGCCGATGGTGTAAGCGCGACGGAGCTCTCGGTCCGAGTCGAGGATGCGGAAGGAAACCCCATCGCGGATGCGGAGCTCACGGCAACTGCGCGGGGTGTGCTGAGCACATTCGAGCCTGATGAAGCGGGTGGTTTTCACGCGCAGTACCGTGTGCCGAACGACATTTCGCCCTCGGAGCTCATCGAGGTTCGCGATCGTAAAGGCGGTTTGATTGCGACCTTGCCGGTCTCATTGAGGCGCAAGCAAAGTGACTTCTATCTAGGTGCGCGTGGTGGGTACCTCTCGAACTTTGCGCGAGTGACGGGACCGTTGGCATTGGTACAGGCTGGTTTGCGTTTGCCGCTTCGAGCGGTACGGATCGACGTTGGCATCGACGGTGGTTTCTATGCGAGCTCATATACAGATGCGGTAAGTGGCGTAGCGATCGAAACGAAGTTGTCGGCTGTGCCGTTACTAGCCAGAGCGGATTACGTATTCGAGTTAGCCAGTTGGGAGTTGAGGGCGTTTGCGGGGCCCGGTGTCTTGTTCAGTCGCACGCAGGTCGAGTCAGTAACGAGTGGAAGCCAGCGTGCGAGCCAAGCCAGCCTGTTGTTAGCGGCGGGTGCCGGCGTAAGTCGTGTGTTAGGTCCGGGTCGACTCGTGTTGGACCTCGCCTATTGGTACGCCGCGGTAAGCAACCGAAACGTCGATGGAAACGCGGGCGGTCTGAATGCAAGCCTCGGCTATCTAGCGGAGCTTTAGCGCGTAGCAGGTACTCTTTCACTGCGCCGTGCGTGAAGTCGGCGCCGTGCGTGAAGTCGGCGCCGTGCGCCAGCACAAACAAGTGCCGCGACGTTTGGCGCCACCGATCTCTTCGCAAGCAAGCGCGACGAAGACACGAAGCTGCGGATCAAGCCTGAGCCGTTTCCAGACACAGTCGAGTTGTGAGTGCCCAAACATTTCGATCTGCCGACCTTTCTGCTTAGCGGACGAAGCATGGATGGTCATCGTCCGTTCGATTCGACGGTTGCGCGCTCCGGTTTTTCTGCAGAGAGCATCAGACCCGAGAGTCCTTCGTCAGCTGGAGCCGCGTTGACCACGTGCAAGTCGGGGCGCAAAGAGGTCACGGAGTGGCCTCGGCTCACCGGCGTTCCAAGTCGCGGGCTGCTGCCAATCGGCGAACTTGGTGGCAGTGGTCGATCCGCCGGTACGACCGGCGCTGCTCACGCCATGTGCGTAGCCAATCCCATCGCGGCGCTGCACTCCCCCGGCCCCCTTATTAAGCCTCTTTGTGCGTGCGAGCCATGTGTGAGCACCAGGGAGCGACTTCAAGTCCAACACGAGACGCACCTTGAACCCGCGCGGTGAGGGCGGCGCGCCGAGTCGCGCGGCTCGCAACGAGTTCGCGCGGGACGACCGTTCGCTGCTGTAGCGGTGCGGTTATGGCCTTGCGGGGAGCATCGTCGTTTCGGTGCACTTGTGCGTCGCGCTAAAGAAATGGACGGCGCTCGAACCATGCGGCAGTGGGTTTGCGGGCGACGCCTTTCGTGTGCACAGGAATCGTGCGGGTCCGTGAACACGCGCTCGGACTCGCAGCTCTCGCGGCGCGTTCGACCGGCCGGTCGGTGCAACGCTTGTTCCTATGATTCGAACCTTCCCGTACCGCCACACTCAGTACGACGTGGATGCCGTCCACGCATCTGAGCGCGTGCTTCGATGGCGGCGGGCTGTGGGTGGCAGATTGTGCTGCGCGCGAGCACAGGAATCACGCGCATGCATGAGCGGGCTCGCACTCGCACTCGCGGCGCGTGTTCGACGGTGGAGTCAACGCATGTTGCGAAGAGCGATCACCGCTCGTGCGGCCAAACAGTACGACGCAGGCGCCGTGCATCCGGGTGAAACGAGCTGCGGTGGCCCCGTGCGGCGCTCGGCAGACGCGCGCGAATGCAGCCAGTGTGCACACGCGACTGCTCGCGCGGCCACACAGCACGATGCAGGCGCCGTGCATCCGGGTGAAACTCGTCGACTAGGTGGGCCGTCCGTCGGCTTCGAATGCGCGCAGCAACTCCGGAGCAGCGGTCGCGAGAACGAGCTGCGATGGGCCCGTGCGGCACGCGGTCGACACGTGCCAATGCAGCCCGTGCGAACTCGAATCCGTCTGCGTACTTGGTCTTCTCGCACTACGAGCATTCGTCGCGGCGGTTGGACCGTTGGTTCTGCACCCGCCGCGACGGTGAATGAACAGCCAGCGATACGCGGCTCCGCAGAAAGAGGACGCTGCATCCGAGCAGCATCGAAATTGGCTCCGTGTTCCCATGCCGTGGTTGGTACGAAGAGGCTAAATAAAGGGGGCCCGGGGAGTGCAGCGCTGCGATCGGATTGTCTACGCACACAGCCCCAGCAGCGCCGATCGTACCGGCGGATCGACCGCTGCCACCAAGTTCGCCGATTGGCGGCGTTCCTCAACCTAGAACGCCGGTGAGCCGCGGCCACTCCGTGACCTCTCTGCGCTTCGACATGCACGGCGTCCCCGCGGCTACAGCCACCGATGGACTCACGGGTCCGGTGCTCTCTGCCGAAAAACCGCGGAGCGCGCAACCGTTGCTTCGAACGGCCGATGAACCATCCATGGTGCTTACACCGCAAACTGGTGCTTCGCGCGGCCGATGACTTTGCATGTTTCTAGGTCGGCGAAGCCGTAAGTAGGTGGAAAATGTTTGGGCACTCACAACTCGACTGTGTCTGGAAACAGCTCAAGCTTGATCCGTTTGTCGGTGCCGTTGTTCGCGTCCGGTTGTTCGCGCGGTTATTGCTTTCGCGTGCGAACTGACCGCTTCCACCGAACATCGATGCGGGGACGCGGAGCCGCACTTCGGGTTCCGGAAGTGCTGCCGTCTTCGGCTCGCCCGCAGCTGCGAGCGGCACAGCCGGAGCAACGCGCACCGGCGTGTTCGCGCGGTTGTCGCACTCGCATGCGAGCTGACCGCTTCCGCACGAACATCGATGCGCTTGCTCGAACGGGTCGAGAGCACGTTGGGCTCACGCTACTGTGCTTCGCGCGGCCGATGACTCTGCAGGTTTCTAGGTCGCGAAGCCGAAAGCAGGTGGAAAATGTTTGGGCACTCACAACTCGACTGTGTCTGGAAACGGCTCAAGCTTGATCCGCCTGTCGGTGTCGCTTATCGCGTTTCACGTGGTTTGAACGCCGCATCAAAAGCCGGCCATGGACGGGGGCAGTTGCGGCTGGCACCGGCGGTGCGGGATCCGGGAGCCAGGAACCTTCGTGGATCACGGGTTTTTTACATCCGAGCGGATCCACTCGTAGATCTCAGCACGTTCGCGCGCAGTTCGCACAGAACGTATTCACGGAAGTGGGTGAGCTTCGCAGCCAACGTCGAGCCGCGGTCTGACCCGGCGCCACGCAAGCCAGCCGGTCGTGCGGACGCCGTTGCAGCTAACAGCGGCGGTGCGGAGCTCGGGAGCATGAAGCCTTCGTAGATCACTAATCGTTAGGTCACTGCGGACTGAAAGCACTCACGCACGGTGGGCGCGCTTCACAGCTTCGCGCTGGAGGGCGAGGACCAATTCAGTAGCACTCACCATCCCGCCCCCAGCGCTTTGAAGTGGTCGGTCCGCTCCCGTTCGATCGACCGGCCGTTAACGCTCACCGTTGACTCGCCAATCAGACCGGCGCCGCCAGCGCCGTGAATCTCGTTGATCCAGGCCCCACACGAGCCTCTGCGCGCACCGGCCAGGTCGTGAAAGACGTAAGTCTTGAAAAACAGACAAGGCTCTGGTACCCATCAGCTCAGCCCGAGGCCCCGCCCATGCCACACACCCAGCACGAACTCACCACGCACCTTCCTTCTCGCAAAACCGCAGTCCGCGTCGAACCCTACAGCGCCCATGTCGGCGCAACTGTCCACGGCATCGATCTCAGCACTCCGCTTCCCGCCGCCACCCGCGACGCACTGCGGCACGCGCTGTTCGACCACGGGGTCCTCTTCTTCCGCGATCAAAACCTCACCCCAAATCTCTTCCTCGATGCCACACGCATCTTCGGCGAACCGCTCCGTCACAATCCCTACCTCCCGTCGCACGAAGACTTCAGCGGCGTCGAGATCATCGAGTCAGGGGTCGGGCGTCGCCTCGCGAACGAGAGCTGGCACGCGGACGTGACCTGGCAACACAACCCGCCTTTCGCAACCGCACTCCACGCGGCAGAGCTTCCACCGTTCGGCGGCGATACCGTCTGGGCCAGCTCGACTGCCGCATACGACTCACTCGACCCACTGCTGCGCGCGTACCTCGAAACTCTGACCGCATCGAACTTCGTCGACGCCAACGGCTATTCACGCACGCACGAAGACGAAGAAGGCCTACGCATCCTCGCTGAGCTGCGCGCGAAGTATCCGCCGATCGACGTGCCAGTGATCGCAACTCACCCCGAGAACGGGAAGAAATCGATCTTCGTGAACGAGCTGCACACGAGTTACATCAAGGGCGTGACACGCGCCGTGAGCGAAAGCCTGCTCCGCATCTTGCTCACCACGCTCGAAAATCCCGTGTTCCAAGCGCGCTTCACTTGGCGGCCCGGCTCAGTTGCCGTGTGGGACAACCGGCTCGTCCAACACCGCGCCATCCACGACTACGGCGACCAACGTCGCGTCTTGCATCGCGTCACGCTGGCGTGATCTTCGAAGGAGTACTGCGGTGACACAACGATCTGGACAGTTGCACCTCAACGCATTCTTGCTCGACGTCGGCCATCACGAAGCGGCGTGGCGGCTTCCCGAGAGCGACCCGTTCGCCGGCGCAGACGTCGAACACTACAAAAATCTCGCGCGCATCGCAGAACGCGGCAAACTCGACTCGCTATTTCTAGCCGACGTTCCCGCACTCTGGGGCAACTTCGAGCAACGCCCGAACGCAGTGCTCGAGCCCACCATCCTGCTCACCGCACTCGCCGGCGCGACACAGCATATCGGCCTGATCGCGACCGCATCGACGAGCTACAACGAGCCCTACAACTTGGCGCGTCGCTTCGCATCGCTCGATCATGTGAGCGGCGGCCGCGCAGGTTGGAACATCGTCACCACAGCCGGTGAAGATGCAGCGCGCAACTTCAACCTCGACCAACTGCCCGCGCACGCGGATCGGTACGCGCGCGCAACGGAGTTCATCGAGCTCTCCCTGAAGCTCTGGGATAGCTGGGACACCGATGCGGTCCTTGCCGACAAGTCGCGCGGTGTCTGGGGCGATCGCAGCAAGCTCCATCCACCTCGACACCTCGGAAGTCACTATCGCGTGCAAGGCGCGCTGAACGTCTCGCGGCCACCGCAAGGCTATCCGTTGCTCGTTCAAGCTGGTTCTTCGGAAGACGGCAAGCTGCTCGCCGCTCGCTACGCGGAAGCAGTCTTCACGGCTCAACAAACCCTCGAAGAAGGCCAGCGCTTTTACAACGATCTCAAGAGCCGCGCGCGCAGCTTCGGTCGCCTTCCCGAGAGCATCAAGATTCTCCCAGGCATCGTGCCCGTTCTCGGCGGCACCGAACGCGAAGCGCAGGCGCGTCAAGCCGAGCTCGATGAGCTCATCCGGCCCGAGTACGCTCGCGCGCATCTCGCGGCGCTTCTCAAGGTGGAGCCGGAACGACTTCAGCTCGATGCCGAGCTCCCTAAAGACTTGCCGAGTCTCGCCACGATCGAGGGCGCCAAGAGCCGCTTCGAGCTCGTCGTAGAGCTCGCGAGGCGCGAGCGGCTGACCGTGCGCCAGCTCCTCGCGAAGCTCGGCGGTGGTCGGGGCCATCGCACGGTCGTCGGTACGCCAGAGCAGATCGCGGACGCGATCACCGACTGGTGGAACCACTGCGCCGCCGACGGCTTCAACGTGATGCCGCCGGTGTTGCCGTCCGGTCTCGAAGCGTTCGTCGCCGAGGTCGTGCCGATCTTGCAGAAGCGCCGGTTGTTCCGCGTCGAGTACACGGGCAAAACGCTGCGCGAAAACTACGGCTTGGGCCGGCCACGGAGCTCGCACCAACCGCAGCCATCCGTGGCGAAGGTCGCGAAACCTTTGCAAGCAGAAGTCTGAACGATGAGCGCGCTCTTCGAACCTTTTCGGCTGGGCGCGCTCGAGCTTCCCAACCGCATCGTCATGGCGCCGCTAGGGCGAGCGCGTGCACACGTGGATACGCGCGAGCCACTTCCGCGCGCATCGACGTACTACGTGCAGCGCGCGACGGCGGGGCTGATCGTTTCCGAAGCCACGCACGTGTCAGTCGAGAGCGTGAGTCGGCCGGGCACGGCTGCGATTCATAGCAATGGCCAAGTCGAAGCCTGGAGGCGCGTGACGGACGCAGTGCACGCGGCGGGAGGTCGAATCTTCCAGCAGCTGTTTCACCTCGGCCGCAAAGCCGATCCCACGCGTACTCCGGGAGGCGTGCCGGCCGCACCGAGCCCGATCGCTGCGATCGGCGAGTTCAGCACACCGGATGGGGCCGCGGCCGTTTCCCGTGCCGCGCGAGCTCGAGCACCACGAGATCGCGCAACGCGTCCGCGCGTTCGCGAACGCCGCGGAAAACTCTTGGCGTGCGGGTAAGCCGCCGTTCGGCGCCTTTGCTTCGGCCAAAGCCGGGCTGCGCTCCCTCGCGCAAACCTTTGCGCGTGAGTTCGGGCCGCGCGGCATTCATGTGGCCCATGTCGTGATCGATGGTGGGATCGACGGAGAGCGGCTGCGCTCGCGTGCTCCGCAACGGCGCGACGCGGCTGGCGAAGATGGTCTACTCGAGCTGGGCGCGATCGCCGACGTCTACGGGCACCTGCACGCGCAGCATCGAAGCGCTTGGACACACGAGCTCGATTTGCGGCCGTACAAAGAACCGTTTTGAGCGCACGCGTCGCCGGCGCTACGCTTCGGCGTGACCACACACGCCCGCCTGATTGCGCTCGATCTCGACGGCACGCTTCTCCGCAGCGACGGTTCGATCAGTCCACGTACGCGAGCCGTGCTGGCTGCAGCCGAGGCAGCAGGGCTCGTACTCATGAGCGTCACCGGACGGCCACCGAGGCGGCTCCGTGAGGTCGCGCAGGCGACGGGTCTTCGCGGTCTCGGGATCTGCAGCAACGGCGGCCTCATCTACGATCTCACCGCGGATGTGGTGGTCAGGCAGAACCGGCTCGAAGCCGACGTCGCCCGAACGCTGATCGCAAACCTGCGTCGAGCAATCCCCGGCGTAGCGTTCGCAATCGAGGCAGGTGAGCACTACGGCCGCGAGCCTAACTATCGAGTTCTGGACGAACACGCGCACGACCGCGATGACCTTCGGATGCAGCACGCCGACGCGTTACACCTATCTCGCGATGGCGTGACGAAGCTCATCGTTCAGCACGCCGAACGTTCGCTCGCAGACCTGTTGTCGATCACCCGCGAGCACGCCGGCGCGCTCGCGAGTGTCACGCACTCTGGCGCGGAGTTCGTCGAAGTTGCAGCCGCGAGCGTGACGAAGGCGTTCGCGCTCGAAGAGTGCTGCCGTGAGCTCGGTATCTCGGCGGAGCAGGTCATCGCATTCGGCGACATGCCTAACGACATTCCGATGTTGTCGTGGGCTGGACGCGCAGTTGCCGTTGCAAATGCACACCCCGAGGTCCTGCAAGTCGCGGACGAAGTGACGCTTTCAAACGACGCTGACGGCGTCGCAGTCAGACTCGAAACGCTCGCGCGGCACGGCTATCTGCTCAACTGAAGCTAGGCAGCCGCCAGGCATTCGATCGCGTCTCACGAATTGTCTTGTTTAACGGACAGGGGCCGCGTTATGCCCGATCGCATGCAGACCTGTAGTTGAAGACGCGTCGGCACTCGCGCCGGGTGACCCACGCGGAACACCTCCGACCGTTCAAACGAAAGGCCACGTCATGTCTACGTCCGTGTCCACGCATTCGAGTCAGCCTGCCGCGCAGTCAGCCGTCCGCAACAGCAGCGCCTCGCAGCAGTTGAAGTTCGAGCGTTTTCGCCCGCGTCTGGGTGCGCTCGTGAGTGGGTTCGACCTCGCTCAACCATTCGACGACACCACGCGCACGCACTTGCAGCGCGCAGTGCTCGAGTACGGCGTCTTGTACTTCCGCGATCAGCAGTTCAGCCCGGAGCGCTTCGTCGAGATCGCTCGCGTCTTCGGTGAACCTTACAAGCAGAACTCGTACTCGCATTCGCTCGAAGGCTTCGGCGACGTCGAGGTTCTCGAGAACAGCAAGACTCGGCACCAGAAGGCCGACGTCTGGCATGCCGACGTGACCTGGCAACCGAATCCGCCGAAGGCCACGATCCTCCACGCGCAGGAGTTGCCGAAGGAGGGTGGGGACACCGTCTGGGCGAGCACAGCTGCTGCGTACGACTTGCTCGATCCGCGCCTCGCCGCGTATCTCGAGACGCTCACCGCAGTCAACTCGTTCGAAGTCAGTCGTCTGCAGGAGTATCTCCAGACTGACTACTACGGTCGCTTTCCAAAAGAGGGGGGCAAGAAGCGGCTCGCGGACGCGCGTGCTGATCATCCACCGGTTGAAGTTCCGGTGATCGCGACGCATCCCGAGACGGGCCGCAAGGTCATCAACGTCAACGAAGGCCACACTCTCTACATCAAAGGCGTCAGTCGCGTCGCCGGCAACAGCTTGCTGACGTTGCTCTTCGATTTGATCAAGACGCCCGACATTCAAGCGCGCTTCCACTGGAAGCCGGGTTCGGTTGCAGTGTGGGACAATCGGCAGGTCCAACACTACGGCGTCAACGACTATGGGAACGAGTTCCGCAAGTTCCATCGTCTGACGATCCGAGAGCCCGCGCTTTCTTGAGTTAGCTCGCTTCCGGCGCGGGGGTTGCAGCCGTACGCCCCCCCCCGCGCCCATCCGTTGAGCCAGACCGTGAGTCTTTTATTGTAGACAAGTATATCGACTGTCGATATATGTGGCGAGCTTTCGAAAAGGAGCTCGTAGTGCAAACAAGACAGCCGTCATCGCGATCGACTCAGTGGGTTCTCGCCGTCGTCACGCTGGCAGCGTGCCTGTGCAGCGTTTCCCGCGCGTTTGCTGAGGACAAACCCTCGGTCATACGCATCGCGAATCCGGGTGTCGGCATCGGCGGGCGCCCGGTCGTCGCCTATGGCGCCTGGTCGCTGCTTCACATCAAGGGCGTGCTCGAAGACGAGTTCAAGAAAGACGGCATCCCCGTCACGTGGACGTTTGCGCGTGGCGCCGGCCCCGCGGTGAACGAGATGTATGCGAACGACCTGGCCGACATCTCGCTGCTCGGCGATTTGCCTTCGATCATCGGCAAGGCGAGCGGACTCAACACGCGGATGCTCGCGGCGGCGGGTCTCAACAACATCTACGTCGCAGTCCGAGACGACCTGCCGGTCACGAAGCTCGAGGAGCTCGTCGGCAAGCGAATCGCGGTGTTCAAGGGCACCTGCAATCACTTGTCGGCGAATCGGATCTTTGCCTCGCGTGGCATCAGCGAGCAGCAGCTTCACATGATCAACATGGACAACGTGTCTCAGCTCGCCGCGCTGACCACGAGGGACATCGATGCCGCCATTGGCGGCCCCGAGTTGCTCGCGCTACGCGACCGCGGCGCCGCGAAGATCTTGTACTCCACGAAGGGAGATCCGCGGTTCACCTGCAACAGTACGCTGATCGCATCCGATGAGTTTGCCCGGAAATACCCATCGATCGTGAAGCGGATCGTGCGCGCCTACGTCCGAATCGCGAAGTGGGTCACCGACAACGAGAGCAATCCGACGCCGGTCTTTCAGCTGTTCACGAAGTCCGGAATCCCGTACGCGAGCTTCAAAGAGGACTGGGGCGGTGAGGCATTCAAGGTCAAGGTGAGTCCGCTCGTGGACACCTATCTGAAAGCCCGGTACGCGAGCAGCATTCAGGATGCCTACAAGTTCAAGCTGATCCGAAAGCCGTTCGACGTTGCGAGTTGGGTCGACACGACCTTTCTCGACCAGGTCGTAAAAGAAGAACACCTAGAGAGCTACTGGCCACCGCGACCGGCGTTGTGAGTGGCAGCGAGCTCACTCCGCTTTGCTCTGCCCTCGCTTCGACTGGCCGTGATTCGACAGCACCTCCGACAGCGCTTCGCTCAACCGCGGACCCACCAACGCGAGTTGCTCGCTGTGCAGCTCCGACAGCCCAGCGAGCAGATTCTCGCCGCGCTTCGTGATCTGAACGAGCACCTCGCGCCGGTCGTTGGGACTCGGCGTCCGCGACACGAGCTTACTAGCTTCGAGTTTGTCGACTAACGCCACTGCCGAGTGGTGCTCCACACACAACCGATGCGCGAGCGTCCCGATAGTCGGGCGACTGCCCTCGGGCAAACCCTTACAGGCGAGCAACAACTGGTGCTGCTGCGGCTCGATCCCGTGCTCGCGCGCGGCCCGCTCGCTGAAGCTCAGAAAGGATCGGATCTGATAACGGAATTCCGCCAGGGCTCGATAGTCAGATTGCGACAGTGACGAACGTGGCATACCCAACGTTACGCCACTGCTGAATCGACCGGAACTGCATTCCGCCTAGCAGGGCAGATGACAGTTTCGTCAGAAAAGGCTGTGCGGTGGTTGAACTCGCAGCCGATAGGCCGTTCCCAGCGCTGGTATTCGTCGATTTTCGATACATGTTGGAGGTCGCGGCGGAGGTTAAAGGTCACATGCCGCGGCGGCAAGTCGCATAGTAGAAACGCGCGCGCTGGTCCGGCCTGCGGCTGGACGCTTCGATCGCTTCCTCGATCGCAACGCCCAGGTAGCCCGAAGACTCGAGGAGTTCGCGCGCTTCGGGCTCGGTGAAGTGGTGCGTGCGGTACAGAACCTCGCCCTGTGCATCGCGCGAAAGGTACGTGCCGTAGGTTTGCGTCGCGGTAAAATCGCGCGCGTAGAGCTCGGCGTAGGCTTCGTTCAGGTCGTCCGAACGCGCCGAGAACGAAATGAACAAGCCACCCCCGGGGCGAAGAACCTCGAAGGCGTTCCGCAGCAGCTGCGCGCGATCGGCTGCGTCACCGACTACGGAAACCACGAGTTGGCATACGACCGCCTCGAACGGTGCTTCCGCGAGCGCGAGCCCACCGACCGCTGCGACATCCCGCTGGTAAAAGCGAGCCGCGGTGACCGAGCGCCGGCAATGCTCGATCGCCGCGGTGTTGAGGTCCACGCCCGCGACCCCGAATCCGCGCGAGACGAGCCCTCGCGCGATCTCGCCAGCACCACATCCGAGATCCAACACGCGCGCGCCGGGCGCGACCCTCGTATCGAGCCAGCGCTCGAGCTGCTGAACGTGCGTCTTGGTTGGAATCGCATCGGGTGCAAATCGAGCCCAGTCGCGGCGGTTTGCGTCGTGCATGCGGCGCCAAGTGTGGCGTAGGTGCCGGCCCGGGTCCACGCGTGTCGATTCGTGCACACGGCCTCGACTCGGCGCGGTCTCGTGGACCCCGACCTTCCGCGGACGACCGTCTTGCATCCCGGACAGAACAAGGGCTACACCCACTGCATCATGGAAACTGGTGATCTCTCGAATCCCGGCACCGGCGTAGCGAGCGCCGCTCCAGACGAACGAACCGCGAGTTACTGGGTGATTCGGATCGTCCCGCTGATCGCTGTGTTGGCGATTGGGGTCGGGATCGCGACCTACACGCAGAGCGAAACCGCACGCGCACTTTCTCGCGAAGTGCTCGAAGCGCTTGGCACGCGCGTATTTTGGACTGCAGCCGGCGTCGGGCTCTTCGCTCAAATCGTCGATGGCGCACTCGGCATGGCGTACGGCGTGACCTCCAGCGCGTTCTTGATGTCGACCGGCGTGCCGCCTGCAGCGGCATCGGCCTCTGTGCACATCGCCGAAGTCTT
>Ga0193752_1001103_pt1 | contig 23377 bp, 26 predicted proteins | sample H1c1metaG_FD_144924 | JGI IMG/M metagenome (GOLD analysis project Ga0193752, IMG submission 144924) | Soil microbial communities from a riparian zone of the East river system, Colorado, United States - H1c1 | ecosystem: Environmental > Terrestrial > Soil > Riparian zone | place: USA: East River...
TTTTTATTATTGCAACACTTATTTTCAGCAGCCAGTTTGTTTGGGCGCAGGAGCCCGTTTCTGTAAATCCTGAATTGGAAGGAATATTCACCTCTAAAATACCTAAAGAATACACCATTGCAGGCATTACGGTAGTTGGCTCAAGAGCATTTGATGCAAATCTCATCATTTCTATTTCGGGCCTGGCTGTAGGCGATAAAGTGATCATTCCCGGTACAGATGTTTTTGGAAAAGCGATCGCCAAATTATGGCGCCAAAGCCTTATTTCTGATATAGAAATTTCATTCACCAGGTTGGAAGGAACAAACCTGTATGTTCAATTTGAAATAACTGAAAGGCCCCGTTTGGCCAGTTTTAAATTTGAAGGCATTAAAAAAAGTGAGAGAGATGACCTGGAGCCTAAAGTGGCACTGGTAAAAGACAGGGTTGTAACAGAGAATATGAAACTGAGTGCAGTGGAAGCCATCCGTAAATTTTATTTCGACAAAGGCTTCCGCAATGTAGACATTCAGTTAAGAGAAGAAACAACACCGGCTTTAAATAATGCCGTAAACATCACTTTTGTGATCAAAAAAGGCCAGAAAGTAAAGGTTAACTCAATTAATTTCAGCGGTAATGATAACATTGAAGCTCAGAAATTAAAGAAACAGATGAAGGGTACCAAGGAGATGAACCGTATTACCCTGTTCCCGGTTGTGGTAAAAAACCCATTTGGCGATACAGCTAAGCGGCAATCTTTTAATGAATACATCAACGATGTAGGCTTTATGTCTATTACAAAAACCCGTGATTATGTTGATCCGTATTTCCGCATCAGGGGTTTCAGCGGTGCCAAGTTCAACGAGATCAAATATATAGATGACAAGGAGAGTATTTTGAATTATTACAATTCCAGGGGTTATAGAAATGCTGTAATACTGAATGATACTGCTATCCTGGATGAAAGGAACAATATCAACCTCTTCGTAAAAGTGAGTGAAGGAAGCCAGTTTTATTTCGGCAATATGGTTTGGCGTGGAAATACAAAATACAGCGATTCTATATTGAATGTATTACTGGGGATTCAAAAAGGAGATGTTTATAACCTGGATATATTGAACAAACGCCTGGGTAAACAATTATCTGCGGAAGGTGCTGATATTGGAAGTTTATACATGGATGATGGTTATCTTTTCTTCCAGGTAGACCCGGTTGAAACAGCGGTATATAATGACACTATCGATTTTGAATTGCGTGTTCGTGAAGGGCCGCAGGCTGTTTATGGAAACATTACTATCTCGGGCAACAAAAAAACAAAAGACTACGTAATACGCAGGGAATTAAGAACCATCCCAGGTGAAAAATTCAGCCGTTCAGATATCATACGTACACAGCGTGAACTGGGCCAGCTTGGATTTATTGATGCAGAAAAGATCAATCCGCAGGTGGTACCCAATGCCGAGAACGGAACCGTTGATATTAACTGGGGTATTGAAGAAAAATCGGGCGACCAGCTGGAACTTTCTGCTGGCTTTGGCGGAGGTATTGGCTTGACTGGTACGCTGGGTGTTTCCTTTAACAACTTTTCAATTAAAAATATTACCAAACGTTCCACCTGGGATCCTTTGCCATCGGGTGATGGACAAAAATTTAGTGTCAGGGTACAATCAAATGGTAAGGCATTCCGCTCATATAATGCATCATTTACCGAGCCATGGCTGGGAGGCAAAAAACGTAATTCATTTACCATCGCTTATTCCAATACCAAATATGCAAATGCTTACGATCAGTTTGGAACCTACTGTAGAAAATGTGGCGATACTTCTTATGTAAAAACAGCCAGCTTTAATATATCATTGGGTAAACAATTGAAATGGCCTGATGATTTCTTTAATTTAATTTACTCGTTGAATATACAACGGTATAAATTGAAGAATTATAACCTGTTTGGTACTACAGAAGAATTAAGAAATGTAACTTCTACCAATATTAGTTTGAAAATTGCTTTGGTTCGTAATTCGGCGGGCCCCAACCCTATATTTCCCACAAGCGGATCTAATTTTATGCTTAGCGGCCAGTTCACGCTTCCATATTCGTTGCTGGGCTTAAGTTCCGGTACTACCAATAGTTATCAGCTTCCGGAGTTTCATAAATGGCGTATGAATGGAGAATGGTATGTGCCGATCGGAATGCCAAGAGGAACAGAAAAAAACAAACAGTTTATTTTAAAGATCGCTGCCAAGTATGGTTTTATAGGCAGGTATAATAAAAAGCTGGATATCTCTCCGTTTGAGCGTTTCCAGGTGGGTGATGCAGGCCTGAGCAATAACTTTGCGCTGTTGGGATACGATATTATTGCACATCGTGGATACCCGGTATATGATAAATCTAACCCGAGGATAAATCCTGACGGTATCACTCCATCGCAATTCTTTACCATCTTTAATAAGTACACCATGGAGCTCCGTTATCCTTTCAGCACAAGTGCAGGAAGTACGATATACGGATTGGCATTTTTTGAAGCAGCAAATGGCTGGTACAGTTTTAAAGAGTATAATCCTTTTAAATTGCGCAGGTCGGCTGGTGTGGGCTTACGCTTCTTCCTGCCTATGTTTGGTTTGTTAGGATTTGATTACGGTATTGGGTTTGACAGGTATACGAATACCAGCGGTTTAAAAGGAGCAGCCAAGTTTACGTTTATGTTAGGCCAGGAGCCGGAATAAATATGATTAACTGGTTTATTAGTTAATTTGTAAAAAATTATACAATGAAAAAACTCTTAATTCTTGCAACATGTTTTTTATTGCTTGCAGTAAGTACAAATGCACAACGTTATGGGATCATTGATTCTAAATACATTTTAGATAAGCTGCCCGAATATAAAGACGCTCAAAAACTGCTTGACCAGTTTAGTGAGCAATGGCAACAGGAAATTGACCAAAAACAGGCCCTGGTAGATAAAATGTTCAAGGAGTATGATGCTGAACAGGTTATGTTGAGTGATGTACTGAAAAAGAAAAGAGAGGACGAATTATATAACAAGGAAAAGGAGTTGCGTGACCTGCAAAAAAAGCGCTTTGGGTTTGAGGGAGATCTCTTCAAAAAAAGGCAGGAGCTCATAAAACCCATCCAGGATAGGGTTTACAACGCAGTTCAGAAACTTGCGGTAGAAAAACAATATGACTTCATATTGGATAAAAGTGAAGGAATTACCGTTATCTTTGCCGACCCAAAATTGGATAAGAGCGCAGATATCCTCAGAAATCTGGGTGTTAAATAAAATATAATTAGGAAGATTTAATGCAACAAATCAGATAAAAAACAATCTTATAAACTACTAAATCAATAAACTTTAAAACAAAAATGAAAAAATTATTATTAGGAGCTGTGATGGCGTTAGGAATGATGAGTGCCTCTGCACAAGTAAAGATCGGTTATATAAATACTGATGAACTGATGAGTATTATGCCAGAAGCGGCAAAAATAAATTCAGATCTGAACGAATACCAGACAACTTTGCAACAGCAGGGACTGGCATTGCAAAAAGAAGCTGATACAAAAAGAGACCAGTATTTTAAAGATTCAGCTACTTTTTCAAACAGTAAGAAAGAGATCGTTCGTGATGAATTGGTGAAACTGTACACCCGTTTACAAACCTACGACCAGGAAATGCAGGAAAAAGCTCAAAAATATGCACAGGAGAAAATTGCACCTGTAAGAGTTAAAGCTTTAGATGCCATTAAAGCAGTAGCTAAAGAAAGAGGCTATACATATGTTATAGATGAAGCCAGTAGCTCATTATTGGTAATGCCTCCGGGCGATGACCTTTTACCAGCGGTAAAAACCAAGCTGGGAATTAAAGACCCTGCACCTGGTACCAAACCTGCCGGTAACTAATATTTATTTAGGTAAAATTATATAAAAGCCTCCTGATACATCAGGAGGCTTTGTTATTTTTGATGCATGAAACAACAGCCGATCGGCATATTTGACAGCGGCTATGGCGGCTTAACGGTTTTAAAAGAAATAACCGCTAAACTGCCACAGTACGATTATTTGTACCTGGGCGATAATGCCCGGTCGCCATACGGCACCCGTAGCTTTGAAACTGTTTATGAATACACGTTGGAATGTGTGAAATGGCTTTTTGACCAGGGGTGTTCATTGGTGATACTGGCCTGCAACACTGCCTCTGCAAAAGCATTGCGTTCCATTCAGCAGAACGACCTGCAAAAAATTGATGCTGCAAAAAGGGTTTTGGGAGTTATCAGGCCCACTACCGAAATTATTGGCCAATATACCAAAACAGGCAATGTGGGTATACTGGCTACAAATGGAACGGTTATTTCAAATTCTTATCCTATAGAGATAGAAAAATTTTATCCCGAAATTAAAGTGTTCCAGGAAGCATGCCCTATGTGGGTGCCGCTGGTAGAAAATAATGAGTACAACAGTTCGGGCGCCGATTATTTTATACAGAAGAATATCAATAACCTGATGCAGCAATCAGCTGGTATTGACACTATTTTACTGGCCTGCACTCATTACCCTTTATTAATGGAGAAGATAAAAAAGGCGATACCGGATGGCGTTACTGTTTTATCGCAGGGTGAAATAGTGGCTACCAGCCTGGGTGAATATTTGCAGAAACACCCTGAAATGGAAGAAAAATGCACTAAAAATGGGCAAATTGCCTTTTTTACAACCGATTCCCCAGAAGACTTCGACAACCATGCGGGTGTTTTTTATGGCAAACCGGTAAAATCAACGCATTTAAGCCTGTAGGCTGCAAATAAATCTGGGATCAGACCTTTAAAATCAAAAATTTCACCTACTTTTGCCGTCCTTTCACAAACAGCAGGGATGGTGCCTTGTTGAAGTGTAACAAAACTGAATTTGAAATTAATTTGTAAAAGGAAAAAACTTAAACAATGCCAGGTAAAAAAAGAACGTATCAACCGCACAAACGTCGCAGAAAATCTGTTCACGGATTTCGTCAGCGTATGCAAACAGCAAATGGCCGTAAGGTATTAGCTAGCCGCAGGAAAAAAGGACGTCACAGTCTGACTGTTTCCAGCGAACACGGTGATAAAAAATAAGATTACCTGATCTCCCAGGAGATCCGGATAAAATAAATTCAGTCCCCCGATTTGTCGGGGGACTTTTTTACTTGTACTATTTAGTAATTTTAGAAGATTGGAACCCAAACAACGATATACTTTTAAAAAAGAAGAGAAGCTAAAAAGCCGTAAAACAATTGAACAGTTGTTTAAGGATGGGCAGTCGTTTTCCAATTTTCCATTCAGGGTATTGTGGAAGTTTAATGATGGGTCTAACGCATCTTTACAAACCGGTTTTGCGGTTAGCAGCAAACATTTTAAAAAAGCTGTTGACAGGAACCGTATCAAGCGCCTGATGAGAGAATCTTATCGCCTGCAAAAAAATGAACTGCAGCTTCAATTGCAGCAACGGCAAAAACAAATGGCTGTGTTTATTATCTATGTTGGAAACGAATTACCGGGTTACACTTTTATCTTTGAAAAAATGGATCATGTTTTAAAGCGGCTTATTAAAATTACAAATGAAGACATTCCTGCAAATACTTAGCTTTCCGTTCATAGCTTTAATTAAACTGTACCAATGGATCATTTCGCCGTGGCTGGGCCCCAAGTGCCGTTACACACCTACCTGCTCACAATACGGTATTGAAGCCTTAAAAAAATACGGCCCCATAAAAGGATTATGGCTTACCGCAAAACGGATCAGCAAATGCCATCCCTGGGGTGGGCATGGATATGACCCGGTGCCGTGAAACCCTAATCACCTAAGGAGGAAATGGAGAAAGAATTAACCAAAGGTTACATTTATCTTTTGGATTTGTGAGAAAAAAAATGTGAGAAAATTTTTTCTCACATTTTTTTTCTCACATTTTTATACAAATATTTCTCCGGTGAAAAGAATACCAAGCGATACTGCAATATTGAGGACAACGTTCTATATGCCGGCTAACCCTGGCTGCTTACCGGGCATGCCTGGTAAGCAGCCAGCACAAAAAAGACAGGGCTTTAAAACCTTTCCGAAACTTTATTCCAGTTAACCACATTCCAGAACGCAGCTAAATAATCGGCCCTGCGGTTTTGATAATTCAGGTAATAAGCATGTTCCCAAACATCGCAACCTAAAACAGGCTTGCCTTTAACTTCAGCAACATCCATCAATGGATTATCCTGGTTTGGTGTTGAAGAAACTTCCAGCTTGCCGTCTTTTACGATCAGCCATGCCCAGCCGCTTCCAAATCTTGTCATACCTGCTGCTGCAAATTTTTCTTTAAATGCATCAAATGAACCGAAAGCTTCATTGATCGCATCGGCCAGTTTGCCGGAAGGACTGCCTCCTGCGTTGGGAGCCAGGCTTTCCCAGAAGAAACTGTGGTTCCAATGCCCGCCGCCATTGTTACGTACAGCCGGGCTGATAGCGCCTGCTGCTGCAACCAGCTCTTCTATAGTCTTATTTTCATTATCAGTTCCTGCAATAGCCTTGTTTAAATTATCTACATAGGCCTGGTGGTGTTTACCATGATGTATCTCCATGGTCTTGGTGTCGATATGTGGCTCTAATGCATTGTGTGCATAAGGCAGAGCCGGTAGTGTAAATGCCATAATGTTTCTGTTTTATTTTTTAAGAGTTTGTTGTGAATGATGGACTACAAATTTACGTTATCTATTTTCTTATCGTGTTTAAAATGAAAAAAATCATATTGTTATTTTTTACGTTTTCCGGAATTTGTTCCTGTTTTTCACAGGAGCCATTAAAAGTTGCAGACACGGTAAAAGGGGGTACAAATATCCTGCCGCTTAAAACAGACAGTGCTGCTAAAGAAAAACCAACGCTCCGCATATATCCAAATCCTGCAAAGAACAAAGCAGAAATTGAGATCAAAGGATTTGAGCCCGGGTATGTAAAAATTCAGTTGATGACCCCTTCAGGAAAATTGTTGAGGGAAGAAAAAAGGCTGGTACTTAGCGGTAACGAGGCTATTGTTTTTATGTTCTCAGAAAAACCCGGGCTTTATTTTTTGTTCCTGAAACAGGGAAAGATCATGCTTAAAAATAAATTGCTTATTCAATAATTAGCGACGTGCCTGGAAAAAACTCTTCATCAAGCCGGCGCATTCATCTTTTAAAATGCCGCTGACCAATGTTGTTTTTGGATGAAAAGGGTTTTTTTCACCACAGCATTTTCTGTAACCGTTCTTCTCATCATCGGCTCCGTAAACAACCCTGCTGATCTTACTCCAGTACAATGCGCCGCTGCACATCAGGCAGGGTTCCACCGTAACATACAAAGTAGCTTCGGGTAAATATTTACTGCTTAAAAAATCAAAAGCTGAGGTTAAAGCCAGTATCTCTGAATGGGCTGTACTGTCATTCAGCAGTTCTACCTGGTTGTGTGCTCGGGCTATGATGCGGTTGTTCATAACAATGATAGCACCCACAGGCACTTCTTCTTTGTCAAATGCTTTTTTTGCTTCTGCAAGCGCCAGCTGCATATATTGTTCATCCGTCATACTATCCAATTTACTACCTTTCAGCAAATTTATGTGTAATGGATAACTTAATGCAAATGCGGGCCTATTTTGAGAGTGGCATTACCAAACCTTATGCGTTTAGAAAAGAACAATTGAAAAAACTGCAGCAGGCTGTAAAAAAATATGAACAGCAATTGCATGAGGCTTTGCATACCGACCTTAAGAAAAGCCCTGAAGAATGCTGGGTTACCGAAACAGGATTTTTATTGTCGGAGGTAAACAATATCTTAAAACATTTAAAAGGCTGGATGCAACCCGAAATGGTATCCACCAACCTGCTTAACCTGCCCTCAAAAAGTTTTATAATGCAGGAACCATTGGGCGTTGTTTTGATCATCAGCCCATGGAATTACCCTTTTCAATTGCTAATGACACCACTTGCAGGCGCCATGGCAGCAGGCAATTGCGTTGTATTAAAATCATCTGAATTTGCACCGGCAACATCTGCTGTAATGAAACAGATGATTGAAGAAACCTTTGATAAAAATTATATCCAATTTGTGGAAGGAGATGGCGCTGTAGTGATACCGGGGATGATGAACAATTTTACTTTTGACTATGTTTTTTATACTGGTAGCACCGCAGTAGGGAAAATAATTTACAAGATGGCTGCTGAACGGTTGGTACCGGTTACGCTGGAGTTAGGAGGGAAAAGTCCCTGCATTGTTGAAGCTGATGCCAATATTAAAATTGCAGCCAAACGTATTGCCATGACCAAGTTCAGCAATGCCGGGCAAATGTGTGTGGCACCCGATTATGTGCTGGTGCATGAAAGTAAAAAAGAGGAACTGATCGCAGGATTAAAGAATTCCATACAGAACTTTTTCGGCGATAAGCCTGAAGAGAGTTACAACTATGGAAAGATCATCAATGAGCGGCAATTTGACCGGTTGGTGAAATATTTACAGCAAGGGGAAATCATTAAAGGTGGCAGAACCGATAAGGAAAAACTTTTTATCGAACCAACTGTTATTTCAAATGTGAGTATGGATTCAGCTATCATGAAGGATGAAATATTTGGTCCTATTCTGCCGGTAATTTCTTTCAGCACGAAGGAAGAAGCATTGCAGATAATTCAACAAAATAAAAACCCTCTGGCTTTCTACCTGTTTACATCAAGCAGTGTAAAAGAAAAGGACTGGCTTAACAGTGTGGCTTTTGGTGGTGGTTGTGTAAACAATGCCAGCTGGCATTTGACCAATCACAATTTACCCTTTGGTGGCCGGGGTTTCAGCGGCAGCGGGCAGTATCACGGCAAATATTCCTTTGAAGCATTCAGCCATAAAAAAGCTGTGATGAAAACGCCGACCTGGTTTGACCCGGCGATAAAATATCCGCCGTTCAAAGGGAAAATGAAATTGTTTAAAATGGTGATCAAATAAGAAAACAATAAAATATGACAACCAGGCAATGGCTTTTAAAATTGATTTACCCCGCATGGATATGGTGGCTGAACAAGACCAGTAAAAATGCAAAGATACTTTCTCATGTTCCTGTGAATCCTCCTGTTTCCTTTTATTCATTAAAAGGTATTATGAATAACGGGAAAGAGTTTGGCCTGGAGCATCTGAAAGGAAAAAAAATAATGCTGGTAAATACCGCATCTGATTGTGGCTATACAGGACAGTATGACGATCTTCAAAAATTAAGTGAAAAGTATAAAGATAAACTTGAAGTGATCGGCTTTCCTGCCAATGATTTTAAAGAACAGGAAAAAGGAACCGATGAAGAGATAGCAGCATTTTGCAAACTGAATTTTGGGGTGAGTTTTCCACTGATGAAAAAAAGTAGCGTGAAAAAAGGCCCGGAACAAAACCCCATCTTCCAGTGGCTCTCAGACCCGGAAAAGAACGGCTGGAGTAAACAACAACCTTCCTGGAATTTTTGTAAGTATCTTGTTGACGAGGAAGGAAGGTTGACACATTATTTTGCTTCAACCATCGAACCACTTAGTACCCATATTACTTCAGTACTAAAATAATAACTACCTATATGTTAATGCCAGACTTCAGTTTTATTTACCGGTATTTTAGCGGGGAGAAACAGGAAAGCCTGTTATTTCTTATCGTGGGTATCGTTGCTATTCTTCTTGCTGTAACATTTTGGTTCTTTATAAAAACCAATCCTTCTTTTTATAAGGGCGCTGCCATTCCTTTATTAGCAATTGGACTCATTCAAATGGGAGTAGGTTATTCTGTATATTCCAGAACAGATAAGCAACAAAAAGACATAGCCTATAATATGGGCATGGAACCGGTTAACTATGTTAAGCATACAGAACTTCCGCGGATGAAAACCGTAATGAAGAATTTTATTATTTATCGCTGGGTGGAAATTGCTTTCATCATCACCGGCCTGGTTTTAATTTTTCTTTTCAGGTTAAAAGCTGATAAAACGTTCTGGTATGGGCTTGGCTTAGCACTGGCTATACAAGCTGTTATCATGCTCGGCGCCGATTTTTTTGCAGAAAGCAGGGGGAAAATTTATATCAACGAATTGCAGAAAATAATACCATCTGATTAAAAAAGCTTCCTGTCACACCGGGCACTTCTCATGATAATTGATCAACTCGATCGGCGTTTTCTCAAACTCGTAGCCGGCATACTTTATATTTATTTCATCCAGTACTTCGTCGATCTCTTCCACAGTGTTTAACGTAACCAATCTCAGACGATAGTCTTTGATACCAGGCAATCCTTTTAAATAATTGGTGTAGTGTCTGCGCATTTCAAAAATGCCAACCTTGGGTCCCTTCCATTCAAAAGATTTATGCAAATGCTTTTTGCAAACGGCAACCCTGTCTTCAATAGAAGGAGATGGTAAATGCTCACCGGTTTTTAAGAAATGTTTTATCTCGTTAAAGATCCAGGGATAACCGATTGCAGCACGGCCGATCATGATACCATCTACGCCATATTTATTTTTGTATTCAAGTGCTTTCTCCGGGCTATCAATATCACCATTGCCAAAAATGGGCATGGTAATTCTTGGGTTGTTCTTTACTTTACCGATCAGTTCCCAATCGGCGCTGCCTTTGTACATCTGTGTTCTTGTACGGCCATGAATGGCCAAAGCTTTTATACCAACATCCTGCAGTCGCTCAGCAACTTCTTCAATATTCTTTGTGTTATCATCCCAGCCCAATCTTGTTTTTACTGTAACCGGTAGCGAAGTAGATCTTACAACTGCACTGGTAAGCCGCACCATCAGGTCAAGATCTTTTAATACACCGGCGCCGGCTCCTTTGAGGGCCACTTTTTTTACGGGGCAGCCAAAATTTATATCCAGCAGGTCGGGATTGGTTACATCTACAATTTTAGCCGCCAGCGACAGGCTTTCTTCATCACCACCAAAGATCTGGATGCCCACAGGCTTTTCATAATCAAATATGTCAAGTTTCTGGCGGCTTTTAATGGCATCCCGTATTAATCCTTCGCTGCTGATGAACTCGGTGTACATCAGGTCGGCGCCATGATCCTTGCAAACGGCACGGAAAGGAGGGTCGCTCACATCCTCCATGGGGGCAAGCAAAAGCGGAAAATCGGGTAGTTGTATGGGGCCTATGTTCGGCATTTTATTTTTTAAACGTTTAATGAATCTTTATTTATAATTTGTACAACGTACAAATTATAAATATTAGAATGAATTATGCCGGTTGCAGGCTTTTACTATTATGTTTTGGCTAATCGGCATTAGTCATTGTATATTGCGACGGCAAATTTACAACTAATCGGCTTAGCTATGCAATACAGGAGTGTTAAAGGGTTCACAGGTTGGGGGCAACTGGGCATTTTACTGGTTTTCCTAGGGGCAGGCTTTATATTAGGCGGTGGCGTTCAGCTACTTATCGGTATGCAACTGATACCCTCAGGTTTACCGCCAGATAAAATGGCCGAGGCTATGATCAATGCCATGACCTTGCCGGAAAATGTTGGAGCGGCAAGGCTTGCCCAGGTATTGGGCCAATTTTTCATTTTATTTTTTCCTGCAATTTTATTTATGCTTGTTTGTCACGGCAAAAACGCATTCTGGCTGGGTTTTAATAAATACATCAATTCCAGGCAGATCATTTTGGGCTTTGTACTCATTTTTCTTGCTAATGTGGTTGCCAACCCATTGGCAACCCTAACCAAAGAAGTGCTTAGAAATTTTCCCGACCTGAATGCATTGGGCATGCGCATGGAAGCCGAGTATACCAAACAGGTAATGGCCTTAAGTAATCTGACAAGCTGGGGCGAATTCTGGATGGCCATTGTTATCATGGCTTTTTTTGCAGCTTTCTTTGAAGAAATATTTTTCAGGGGAGCCATACAGAATTTACTGGAACGCTGGTGGAAGAAACCTTTTTTAGCCATACTGGTTACGTCCATATTATTCAGCTTCATTCACATGTCGGTGTATCTTTTCTTAAGCAGGATCGTACTTGGATTTGTGCTGGGGCTGATGTACCAACGCAGTAAGAATCTATGGGTGAATATCATTGCCCACTTTTTAAATAATACAATAGCTGTTATCCAGTTGTTCTGGATCTCGACCCATAAACAAAAAATAGAACCGGATAAACTAGACCCTGATGTACCCTGGTGGGCAGCATTGGTTGCGCTGGCAATTGTTTACGGTTTGTTTTTATTATTTGAAAAAGCATCAGCAAAAAATAAAACACAGATCGCTTTTAAAGAACAGGACCTGTTGGAGCAAAGCCATATTCTAAATCCATTTCCGGAAAATAAAAACAATTAGTATTGGCATTAAATATTCAAACTTTTAAAACAAGGGCCTTAACTGCATTACTTTTTGTGGCAGTAATGCTTACGGGATTGCTTTGGAATTCCTGGAGTTTTTTGATCTTATTTACAGTGATACATTTTGGATGCTGGTTTGAGTTTGTAAAACTGATGAAGAAGATATATGCAGAGAAGTATTTGGGTTATTGTTTGTTTGGGTTGATTTATATAACGATGCCGATTTTGATGATAATTGATTTGTATAATCCCGGAAATCATTTTCATATTTACGACACTTATATAATTTTAAAGAACGGATCAATTCCATTACTTATTATAGGCAGTATCTGGATAAATGATACAATGGCTTACCTGGTTGGTTCTCTCATTGGTAAAACTCCGCTCTCAAAAATCTCTCCTAAAAAAACAATTGAGGGCACCTTAGGAGGAATTATCTTATGTGTTACGGTAGGCGGCTTGGTATCTCATTTTGCTTTTTTTGATAGTTTTTTGGTTGTCAATTTGTTTATTATGGCGCTTGCAGCTATCTGCGCCATCTTTGGAACCCTCGGCGATCTTTTCGAAAGCAAATTAAAACGCATGGCCGATGTAAAAGACAGTGGCAACTTTATGCCCGGTCACGGTGGTTTTTTAGACCGGTTTGATTCATTACTGGGTGCGGTACCATTTGTTTGGCTTTATGTAAAACTGTTTGTTTAGAATATAGGCCCAACCCCAAACCCCAAACCCATAACCCATAACCCATAACTCCAAACTCTTTATCTTTGCAGCTTAATCTTATAAAATGACCATACATAGAGAAGGATATAAAAGTATTGCTATCGGCGCTTTGATATTTGGTGCAATTAACCTGGCGGTATTTTATTTTTTAAGCGCTTCCTTGATGTGGTTATGTGCGATCATCTTCTTTCTTACATTAGGAGTATTTCTTTTCCTGGTATCTTTTTTCCGTATTCCAAACCGCCAGCTTACCATCAGCGAAAATGCCATTGTTGCACCTGCCGATGGAAAAGTGGTGGTGATTGAAGAAACAACGGATGTGGAATATTTTAAAGACAGGAGGCTGCAGGTTTCTATTTTTATGAGCCCGGCCAATGTACACGTTAACAGGAACCCAATTGATGGGGAAGTGGTGTACAATCAATATCACAAAGGTAAATACCTGGTAGCCTGGCATCCCAAATCATCTACCGATAATGAACGCCATTCTGTTGTTATAAGAAAAGGCAATACTGAGGTACTGGTTAAGCAAATTGCAGGAGCATTGGCTAAACGTATTGTAAACTACCTGCAGGTGGGGCAAAAGGTGAAACAAACCGAAGAAATGGGCTTTATTAAGTTCGGCAGCCGGGTTGACCTGCTTTTGCCTATAGGAACCAAGGTAAATGTGGAGCTAAACCAGGCTGTAAAGGGCGGTGTGACCGTAATTGCCACTCATAACAATTAACAATTGGCTATTGGACAGGTGCAATTTCTACCTTATTTTTACGTTTGTCAATTCAACAATAAAAATATAATCATGAAAAAAGTAATTTTATTAGCCACAGCTTTTATGTTTGTAACGGGTGTTGCTATGGCCGACAAAGGAAAGAAGAAAAAATGCGCTAAAGGTAAAACCTGCTGCACAAAGTCTGATGCCAAAGCTGCAAGTTGCTCAAAATCTTCTAAAGATGCAACTGCAACCAAAGCCTGCTGCAAAGACAAAGCAAAAGCAACTACAGTAAGTATGTAAGTTTATTGCAAAAAATTATTTAAACCTTTCCTTTAGTGGAGAGGTTTTTTTATGCCCGGAGTTTAAAAAATTTGCTCCAGCTGGTTTAAGTGCGTAACGGTATAAGTAGGTTTTATTTGCGGCACGGCATTAATGTGATTTACAAAAACCGTATCCATGCCTGCATTCATAGCGCCTTGTATATCGGCATCCAGGTTATCGCCGATCATAATGCTTTCATGCAAAGATGACTTTGCTTTATCCATTGCAAAATCAAATATCTCCTTTTTAGGCTTCAGGCTGTTGCTGGTCTCCGAAGTTATTACATGGGTAAAATAACTGCTCAGTCCACTGTTATTTAACTTGCTCCACTGCGTTTTTTCAAAACCATTAGTGATCAAATGCAGGGAATATTTTTTTGCTGTCAGGTAATCTAAAATTTCAATGGTATGTGGAAAGAGTATTTTTTTTGTAGGCAGGATATCTAAAAAGTGGCTACTCATCTCCCTGGCAAGGGGTTCGTCAGCAATCTTAAAATCAAGCATGGTGCGCCACATACGTTTCCATTTCAGGTCTTCAGAGGTAATTAGCCCCTTGTGATAACGCTCCCACAAAACCTCATTATGAAAAAGGTATTTCGGATAAAAATCCTCAAAGGCAATCTGTATCCTTTCATCCAGGTTCAATATTGCATAAAGATCAGCCAGCGATTCTTTGGCATTGGCATCAAAATCCCAAAGGGTATGGTCGAGGTCGAAAAAAAGATGTTTGTATTGGGGCATTTTTTGATAGAAGATTTAGGCTCAGAGATACTAACTTTAAGCCGGATTGCAAGATACTGAATTAACAAAACACCATGAACATAGTAATTACCGGTGCGTCAAAAGGATTTGGAAAAGCCATTGCGGAAGTTTTTGCAGGGGATAAACAGGGCCATAGTTTTTTTCTTTGCGCCAGGAATACAGCAGAACTGGAAGCAACTGGAAATGATCTGCTGGAACGTTTCCCGGAAAATAAAATTCATACTAAAAGCTGTGATGTATCCGATAAAACATCCTTACAACAATTTGTAGCATGGATACATGGCTACTCAGCAAAGGTCGATATCCTTATAAACAATGCCGGCGTTTATTTACCGGGGAGTGCTTATGGAGAAGATGATGGTATGCTGGAAAAATTGATGGAAGTGAATTTATATAGTGCCTATTATCTAAGCAGGATGATCTTACCCGGAATGATCACCGAAAAAAGCGGCCATGTTTTCAATATCTGCTCCATTGCTTCCATTATGGCGTATCCTAATGGTGGTGCCTATAGTATCAGCAAATTTGCTTTATACGGGTTTAGTAAAAACCTGCGGGAAGAAATGAAACCGCATGGCATAAAAGTTACGCATGTATTACCCGGCGCAGCTTATACAGATAGCTGGAGTGGCAGCGGTATTGATCCCAAACGCATCATGGAGGCTACAGATATTGCCAAAATGATCCATGCTGCAGCACAACTTTCACCACAGGCCTGTGTGGAAGAGATCATCCTGCGGCCCCAACTCGGCGACCTTTAACAAATTATTTTACCCTTTATACTTTTATGTTTCATCTCTCAAAAAGCAATCAGTTAATTTTGTTATCGTGATTATGAAACAGGCCTTACAGCAATTTATTGTACTCGTTTTTTTGCTTACCAGCTATTGTGCAAATGCACAGGTAAAATTTTCTGCCAGTATATCCCCTGCAGAGATAGGCAAAGATGAATATGCCCAGTTAAAGCTGATGGTTGAAAATGCGAATGAAGTACAACAGATCGTTCCCCCAAGCCTTAAAGATTTTATTATAATTAGTGGTCCGAACCAGGAAAGCGGCATGACGATGATCAATGGGGCAGTTAAAAAATACATTGCTCTCAGTTTTATTTTAAAGCCAAGATCAACAGGCAATTTTACCATACCCGGTGCTTTGGCAAAAGCCGATGCAGGCGATTATAAAAGCAACGCCGTTAAATTAAAAGTTACGGCACAATCTACAGGAAACAGTGCCGGCGTAAATGTATTCACCTCTCCATTTGGAGGTATGGACCCCTTTGCAGAGCCTGCACCGAGATCCACCTACAACGATTTTATTTTACACAAAGGAGAAAACCCGGCAGAAAAAATAAAGAGGAACATGTTTGTAAGGGTTGAGGTAGATAAAAATGCTGTTTACGTGGGCGAGCCGGTTGTGGCCACTTATAAATTGTATACCCGCCTGAAAAGCGAAAGCAACATGACGAAGAACCCTTCCTTTAATGGTTTTTCAGTTTTGGATATTCAACAGCCCAACGATATGAGTTACAGCACTGAGAAATTTGGCGGGCGGGAATACAATGTGTACGTCATCCGTAAAGTACAATTGTATCCTTTACTTACCGGTAACCTGGAACTGGGCATTGCTGAAATTGAAAATAATGTTCAGTTCATTAAGGCTGAATATGTAAACCGGCAGTCGAATATTCTGAATGATATGTTCAGGGATTTTGCGCAGGCAACCATACCTCCTGAAGGGATAGATATGCAAAAAGTTACTTTGCAAAGTAAGCCGCTGACTGTATTAGTGAAACCTTTGCCTGATGCAGGAAAGCCTGCCGGTTTTAAAGGGGCAGTTGGAAATTTTGAAATAAAAACCAAAGTTGAAAAAAATAATTTCAGCACCGATGATGACGGAAAAATGGCGATCATTATTTCAGGAGAAGGAAACCTGCAGATGATCAATGCGCCTGAAATGGTATGGCCGCAGGGCATTGAAGGATTTGATTCCAAAGCAACGGATGACCTGTATAAGGGAACGGTGCCAGTAAGTGGAAGAAAGATATTTGAGTTTCCATTTACAGTTTCAAAACCAAGTACGTACAACATACCTGCAGTTGAATTTAGTTTTTTTGATCTGCATGATGGAAAATACAAGACAGTAAGATCAAATCCTATTGAGGTCACCGTTACAAAAGGCACGGGTAAACCTAAGGCTGTAGTTACCGGGGCGAATGAAAAACCAAGGGATAATTTTCTTACAAGATTTTTTAGTAACCGCCTGCGTGTGGTGAGCCTGGTTGCTGTGCTGATCATTATCGGGTTGATCGTGTGGTTGAAGAGAGATACAAAAAAAGAAAAACAGTCTGCAGCCGAAGCGTTGGCGGAAGAAAAAATAAAAGAAGCTGAAAACCCGGTTGAAGAAATTTTACCTGAACAACAAAATCCATTGGCACTTACAGAAGAGTGCCTGCACCGGGAAGATGCTAAACTGTTTTACACTTACCTGAACCAGGAGTTAAAAAATTACCTGGCAAAAAAACTCTCCCTGACTGCGGAAGATCTTAACAGGAAAAATATTGCTGAAAAGCTGGATGCAAAAGGCATCAGCAATGAAACAGCGGTTGAATTACAAACACTGCTCGATGAAATTGAATGGCAACTATATACTCCTTTTACCGGCAATGAAAAAATGAAGAGCATGTATGAAAGGGCCAACGACCTGATCCAACTGGTGAATACCTACCGAAGTTAAGCAAGCGTAAATTTGTAGCCAACGCCTCTTACCGAATGAAAGTATAAAGGATCACGGCTGTCCTCTTCAAAATATTTACGGAAGTTGAGAATGAAATTATCAATGGTACGGGTGGTAGGATAAACATTATAACCCCAAACAACCTGTAAGATCTTTTCACGGGTCACCACTTCATTTTTATTTTCGATCAGCAGCTTCAGCAGCATGATCTCTTTTTTGGTGAGTGTTACTTTTTCGCCGCTCTTTGTAAAAGCTTCAGAGGCTTTAAAGTCGATTTTATTTTTACCGAAACTGTACACATCAGGTATTGGTTCTTTGCTGTTGAGGCGTTCGCTTTTTTTGATGAGATTATTTACACGAATTAATAATTCCTCCAGGTTAAATGGTTTTGTGAGATAATCGTCTGCACCTTTTTTTAATCCTAAAACCCTGTCGGCACTGCTGTTCTTGGCGCTCAAAATCAGGATGGGAATATCAGGTTTTGTCAACCTGATTGTTTCACAAACAGTAATGCCATCAATTTCGGGGAGCATCACATCCAGTATGATGAGATCAAAATATTCTTTTTCTACAGTCTGCAATGCTTCAGCGCCGTCCCAGGCACCGGTAATTTCATAGCCTTCCAGTTCCAGGTTCAGTTTGAGCGCTTCCTGCAGGTTTTCTTCGTCTTCAACCAGTAATATAGAAAATTTTTTATCGGGCATATTTAAAACTAAGATTTTTCAATGGATGCATGTAAAGTAACTGTAAAAATAGCGCCGCCTGGGCTATTGTCTGTCACAGAAATGTTTGCATTGTGTTGTTTGCTTATTTTTTTTGCGAGGAAAAGGCCCAGGCCGGTCCCCTTTGCGGCCCTGGTTGCTGAATTACCCACCCGGTAAAACTTATCAAATATCTTATCCCGCTCTCCGGCTGCAATTCCTTTTCCCAGGTCTTTTACCTGTAAAATGATCCTGCTTCCTTTTTCCGAAAGTGAAACAGTAACCGGTTGATCCTTTGCTCCGTATTTTATAGCATTGTCAATAAGATTGTTTACCAGCATCTGCAACAATAACCTGTCGCCATCGATAAAAATACCGGGTGTAATATCAGCTTCAATCTTTTGCTGAGGGTAGCGGGTAATAAAATCCTGTACACATTTACCAACCAGTTCGCTGATGTCGGTCTCTTCATTGGTAATGCGGTAGCCACCGGCTTCTATCTGCGATGAAAGCAGCATGTTATTGCAAAGTGCATTCAGACGGTTGGTTTCTTCCAGCGTGGTTTGTATCAGGCGTTGCTGTTGTGTCTCATCTAATTTTCTTTTCTGCATGGTTTCCAGGTTGAGCCTGGCAACCGAAATGGGTGTTTTTAGTTCATGCGTAATGGCGATCATAAAATTCTGTTGTTCCCGGCTTATCCTTAATTCACGCCGCACCGCCCTGAAAACGAAAACAGCACCGGCAACGATCAGTAAAAAAAATGTTACACCTTCGCCCAGGTATTGTGCGTCCTTTCTTTTTTCTAAAGACCTGATCTCATTGTATTTTGCCTGGTAATCTTTATCAGTTGGTTGTAATTGTTCCATTTCATACTTTGTCATCAGTTTGTTTTGCCGGTTGAGGGCAATAAACCACCAGATCAATGCGGCCAGTATATAAGCCAGCAAGAACCAGTAAATGATAAAGATGTAGCGTAATTTTTTTGACTTGGATGGCATAAATAAGTTGAGCAAAGGTAAGACGTACAAGTGAGTGACACAACGATGTTGCCATGAAAACTAATGCTGGTAACAAAAAATAGTATTCTTAATTCCTCTTATCTAGACCCCAGCTAAGCTTATTTCTTAACGTTTGTAAAAAATTATTTTCGTTAAGGCGGATAAGATTGATACCGAAACTTTCTTTACGTACCGCCAACTGAATGTCTTTGGTAACTATTTCACGACGGCTGTCTAAGGAACAGAGAAAACCATCTGTTCTGCCTTCCACTTCAAAAGAAACAATGGTATTGTCGGGAACAATGATGGGCCTAATATTTAAATTATGAGGAGATACCGGCGTGATCACAAAACTTGCACTATCAGGAAAAACCACCGGTCCATTGCAGCTTAATGAATAACCGGTAGAGCCGGTAGGCGTTGCCACGATCAAACCATCGGCCCAATAAGTATTTAAAAACTCACCGTTCAGATACGTGTGAATTTTTATCATGGGCGACGAATCTTTTTTGTGCAGGGTAAATTCATTTAAGGCATAAGGGGCATCTTTGAACAGCGGAACATCAGAATCTAAATGCAGCAAGGTTCTCTTATCAACAATATATGTTCTGTTCACGAGTGCTTCAACCGCAGGTATCAGATCTTCTTTACCAATATTGGCTAAAAAACCAAGCCTGCCATAATTGATACCAACCACGGGGATGCCGCTATCCTTAACCAGGGTAACCGTATCCAAAATGGTTCCATCGCCACCCAGGCTGATGATGAAATCTATGTTCTTATCTAAATCTTCGGATGAATTGAAGGTTGAATATTTTGCCCTGTCGCTGATAACTGAATAGAACTGGTTGAAAAAGTCCTGGTAGAAGACAAGCTCCACGCCACTCAATGCCAGTTCATCCAGCAGCTGGATGATATCCTGGTGCTGGTTATTTTCTATACCACGGCTGTAAATGGCAATTTTCATATGCCTGAGTTCTGCCAGTCCGCGGAGTGTTTGAATTTTTGCTTTCAATTAAAAACCAGATTGATTGTGTAAAAATAAACCCTTTTCATTTAATTGGTTAAAACTGTATTCTATACGCAGGTTTATATCGTACAAGGTAAGAATATCTATACCAAAACCACCGGTATATAAAAGACGGTTATTGAGGTTAGTAGCGTAAGTTTTTTTAGTATAGGCATAGCCAACATCTGTAAAGGTTTTTGCAAATACAGTAATGGGTATTTTGGTAAGCAATTTAGGAAAGTACTTAAAAGGAATGTTAACGGAAATAAGTCTTTTCTTAAGGGTTGATTTAACAAGGCCGGTAGCTACACCGTCTATCACATAATATTCCAGGCCACGCAAATAAATATCACCATAGCCAAATCCACGCTGGTTTATATAAGCATGGTCGAAGGGTAGTTTTATTTTTCCATTTAAGTGAATGCTGCTGTACCAACCTTTGTGCATATCAAAATATTTATTAAAACCAGCTTCAAGCTGCAGCATATTGATACCACCTGTAAAACCCAATCCTCTTTTTTGAATAGTTGCAAACCAGGTCTTACCTGTTATAGGATACGAGCCGTTATTTACATTGGAGTATTGCAGTGTATAAATAAGATCAATGATCCCTTTTGAATTAACCGGGTCTTTAAAATAGTTTGGGTTGTATTGTTTATCAAGGATAACTGAATCCGCTATTTTTATATAATTGTAGCTTACATTGAAAATGTGTTTTTTGAAAAATCCCCTGCGAATGGTGTAACCTGCAACTGCATACCAGTTTTTATAAACAAAATCATTTTTTGCTTTGGTAACTGAATCGGAAGGATAGAATAGCAGGGAATCGTTGTAGTTTGTTTTAATGGCCAGTTCTCTTTTTTGTAAATAACCTCCGCCAATGGTAAAACCTTCAGTAAGTTTTTTATTGCTGTAAGGTGCAGTGTAACTGAAAGAAACATTCCTGGTATAGCCATTGATAAAGTAGATACGTAGCTGGTCCCGCCTGCCACTTAGGTTGTAATGCACAAACTTAATTCCGTAATTAACCCGGCTTAAACTTGCTTTATATGTTCTGTACCATTCATTGAAATTACGGTCGATCCATTTGAATTGCGGCACAGGATAAAGGTACCAGCGTTCCAATACCTGCACATTGATATTTACATTGGATGCATCAAGCGCAACCAGTTCAAATTTAACTTCATTAAAAAGCGTGGTGTTATACACCTGGAACCTTGCCTGCTCCAGTTCCTTATACAGATCGGATATTAAAATAGAATCGCCTTTTTTGAATTGTATCTCCCGGTGAACAATATATACCTTGGTTCTTTTTGTGCCGTTTACTGTAAGATCTTTTATGCAAACTTTGTTTTGTTTGTTGGCAGCAAGTAATGCCGTATCAACAAAACTGAAATTGGAAGAATTAGATTTTTGTGCAAAGGAAAGTACCGGGAAAAGTATGATGATACAACAGTAAATTATTTTTTTCAGGTCATTCATCATTACAGGGATAAATCAATCATTAAATATCCAGGTAATTCATCAGGTGGCGGTAGTTGCTGTGAATTTCATTTTCAAAATTTTCGTTACCAAAATAGTAGATAACATCGTACTCATATCTTTCAAAAGTAGCTACAATAGCTGCTATTTCTTTTTTATTGATGTGCAGGGTAACAGTAAGCATACCGGTTTCGGCATGTACGGTTGTATTTAAATGCAGGATGGTTGCACCATTGCTTTCTACGATGCGGCCTATCTCTGAAATGGCAAACTGGCTGCGTTCCATCTCCAGCACGATAATGCCACCTATTTCGTTTGTGCCTGCAAAATTGCCCAATGTCTTCAACAGGTCATTCGTAGTGATCACACCAACCAGTTCATTTTCTTCATTAACTACGGGAACCACAGTTGTATCGAACTGGTTGCTGCAGGTAACTGCATTTAAAAAATGTTCATTGTCATGTACAGATGCCTGGACGAAGAATTCCTGCATCAGCTCCATGGGCATTTTGGGTACATCCTGGTCAAGCAGGTCATCTTCGCTGATAAGGCCGAGGAATTTCTCGTCTTCTATTACCGGCAAATGGGTTACCCTGAAATCGCTGATGAGCCGTAAAGCCTTGCTTACCGAATCTTTAAGCTGAAGACGGGGGATATTGTTATTGATCAGATCGATGGTTAACATATAACTGGTTTAGGTTAGTAACAGCTATTGGAATAACGTAAAATGATGCTTAAAATTATGTTGATTCACGCTCATTAACTTTTTATAAAGATTTTTTAAGAGCTACGTGTACAGGTAATGACAAAAATTTTTACTGAACTGTTGCAGCAGGCGTTTTTAATTTTGTTAAAAACGCATCAAGCAGCCTGTTAAATTCTTCCGGTACTTCCATCATAGGTGCATGACCGCATTTGTCAACAAAATGCAGCTCACTCGTCGGCATCAGGCGGTGAAATTCTTTGGCAACAAACGGTGGTGTAATGGTATCATTGTTTCCCCAGATCAGGCAGGCCGGTTGTTTTATCTGGTTCAGTTCTTCGCCCAGGTTATTGCGTATGGCGCTTTTTGCCAACGCGATGATCTTGATCACCTTCATGCGGTTATTGGTAATTTCAAATACTTCATTTACCAACTCTTCGGTAGCCATGGCAGGATCGTAGAATGTGAGTTCAGTTTTTTTGCGGATATATTCTTTATCGCCACGCTTGGGATAAGTATCACCCATACCATTCTCAAATAAACCAGAACTACCGGTTAGTATAATGGATTTGATGCGGTCGGGTTGTTTTAAAACATGTACCAATGCTACGTGCCCACCCAGGGAATTACCCAGCAGGTGTATATTGTTTAAGTTGCGGTGCTCAATAAAACGATGAACAAATTTTTGCAGTCCGCCAACAGAGGTATGAAGCAGGTCAAGTTCCAGCAGTGGTAAAAGAGGAACAATCACTTTATTCGTTTTACGAAAGTGCTCTATCAGGAATTGAAAATTGCTCAGGGCACCGAATAATCCATGCAGCAATACCAAAGGTTCACCTTCGCCCTCTTCAATAAATTTAAATTTTCCGTCTTGTTTAATTTCGTAACTCATCCGTAATTGCAAATTGTTTAATATAAACCGCTA
>Ga0193752_1001104_pt1 | contig 23372 bp, 20 predicted proteins | sample H1c1metaG_FD_144924 | JGI IMG/M metagenome (GOLD analysis project Ga0193752, IMG submission 144924) | Soil microbial communities from a riparian zone of the East river system, Colorado, United States - H1c1 | ecosystem: Environmental > Terrestrial > Soil > Riparian zone | place: USA: East River...
CGAAGGGAAAAAGATTTATTTTAAAATCGAGATGGAGAAAAAAGACGGATCTGATAAATTCGTTTTGTTTCCTGATCTGATGCGTAATACGAAAGGTGATCAGGGAATTTCCAATAATCCGGACGCAAAACACTACTGGAACCGTGATATTTTCACGTATATCAACCATAGTTCCAAGCTACAGGAAGGGGAGGACACGGCCAAATTCAACAGTTCGATCGTCAAACCGGGCGACACTATTTTTTATAGTAATGGGTTTATGATCCTTGACAAAGTGACCCTTAACCCGAAAAACAGCCGGTATAATTTTACTGCGAATGATACGGCAATAATGGCGGATATCACCGTCCATGCAGCAAATGGCCGGAAGCTTAAGGCAAATCCACTCTACCAGCTTTCAAATAACCAGGTTAAATATACAATCGACACGGTTTTTGCGGAGGGTCTGGCCGTTGGTTTGTCGCGGGTTGCCGATGCGGAACATATTGAAATTAGTGTTAAGGATTCTACAAAGCTTGTCCCTTTTGTAGCCCTTAAAGTGCTGCGATTTCCCTTTATTAATTTGGTATGGCTGGGCACAATTCTCATGATAACAGGATTTATAATGAGTATTTCGCGCAGAGTCAGGCTGTTATAATATAATAATAAGGCATTTGTTCCGTTATTGGTCCGGAATCCTTCCGGAGACCGCCATATTGGTATTTTTCCACTTACATGAGGTTCTTAAAAAATGATTGTGCATTGGGTTACTTAAGGTGCTCCCGGAGTATAATGATTGAGGAATTATTATTATTTTAGCGATAGTCATGAATAAACGCCGGGAAATAGCGGGAAGATGGATTGCTGGAGTTGCGTTGTTATTTGTTATAAACATCGCGTCTTTCGCTCAGAGTATTCCTGACTCTATCCTCAAAAATTATCCTTTGCCCGAACTGGGGCCCAACGATACCATTAAAGTTGAAGCGGCTTTTTATCAAAATCAGATCGTGCCTGCACAATCGCTGGAATGGATCTGGGTCCAGGCCAAATATCCACCACATCTTCTTAAGAGACGGGAAGCTTATAACCGTCTCCGGAACGCAGTATATGTTTGTTATCCTTATGCAAAAAGGGCAGGGATAATTTTGAATGATATCAATCTTAAACTTGTCGATATAAAAGATAAACGGGACAGGAGAAAATATATTAAATCAAGAGAAAAAGAACTTAAGAAAGAATTCACTGATCCGCTAACAAATCTTTCCATTTATCAGGGCAAAGTATTGATGAAACTTATCAATCGTCAGACTGGCAATAATTGTTACGAAATCATAAAGGAATACAAGGGTGGAGTGACTGCCAGGGTATATCAGACCGTAGCTTTTTTTTACAACAGTAGCCTGAAGCAGCCATACGATGTGATGGGGAAAGACAGTGAGATCGAAAAGATCGTTCTTGAAGTTGAAAAAATGTATAGCAGGAGATAAAGCTGCAGCCAATCACAGGCGGGCAATTTTCCCAATGAGCCCGGTCGTCGAAAATCCCTGAATTATCGGATTGATTACCACACGTCCGCCGTTTTCCATTACTTCTTTTGCTCCCACAATTTGTTCAAGAGTATAATCGCCTCCTTTAACCAACACATCTGGTTTAATTGCCTTTATTAGTTCAAGCGGTGTGTCTTCATCAAACAAAATAACTGCGTCCACTATTAGTAACGATGCAATAATCAGTGCCCTGGAGTCTTCGTCATTTACCGGACGGCCTTCACCTTTTAGTCGTTTAGTTGAAGTATCAGAATTGATACCAACGATAAGAAAATCAGCTTCCTTTGCTGCGTCAGAGAGGGAAGCGATATGTCCACGATGCAGAATATCGAAACATCCGTTGGTGAAGGAGATCTTTTTATCCTGAAGCCTGAGTACCGCGACCATATGCAGAAGATCAGTTAACGAAAATATCTTCGTGGCAATGAAATCAACTTTTTTCATTTGCAGGTTTTTTATTTAGATATGGCAGTAAAATTATGGCGACAAAGCCGCTAAACAACATTTGAAAAAACTGCACACCCCACATCAGGCTGCCGAAAGCAAATCCGATACTTTCCCTGAGACCATACAGCAACATCGTCTGCTGTACGAAAATCGGGTATACACCAATACCACCGGGCGTTGGAATGATCATCGCGAGACTTCCGATGGATAAGACTGACAATGCTTCGCTGATGCCGTAACCTGCTGTTTCCTTCAATCCCCACATGCCGATCTGAACGCTTAACAGGAACATTACCCAGATAAAAATGGAATGGAAGATGAACCATTTTTTCTTTTTCAGGTATCTCACACTAATTACACCAGACCAGATTCCGGCGAGTACGATCTTTATTTTCTTGATTAAATCCAGGTGAGCAAATTTCTTAAAAATAAACCATATCGCAACAATCAGTAAAACCAAAGCACCCGCAAAAATGATGATGCGCCCGGATGAAAATGACGAAGTTTTCGACTTTACAATAGAAGCAAGCAATGTACTGACGTATTCACCAATTACATCTACCTGGATTATAACGGTAACGGCTATCACGATCATCAGACAAATTACATCGAATGCGCGTTCGGCAACGATAGTTCCGATAAGTTTGTCGGCCGGTACCTTTTCATAACGGGCAAGTATAGTGCATTTTAAAACTTCTCCAAGTCGTGGCAAAGCAAGATTGGCCATATAGCCGATCAAAACAGCCATATACGTATTGGAGAGTTTGGGATTATATCCTAATGGTTCCATTAGGATTTTCCATCGCATTGCGCGACTCAAATGACTTAGCAAAAGAGTGGAGATAACGGGAATAATCAGCCAATAATTTGCATTTTCAAATGATTTCTTTATGTCATTCCAGTCGTTATTGTCTATTTTTCTTAACGACCACCAAACGAGGAATACTCCAAGCCCGAGAAAAAACACGTATTTTAAAAGGCCAAGCAGTTTCTTTTTCATAGTGGAACATTAGAGAAGGTTACCTGCTTTGGGAAAAACAATCCAGGGTTTAAAAGTTCTGGCTTTCTCAAAATCCATCCTAGCGTAGGAAATTACAATTACGACGTCGCCAACAGCACCTTGTCTTGCGGCAGGGCCATTGAGGCAACAAACACCCGAACCGCGTTTGCCTTTGATCAGGTAGGTTTCGATCCTCGATCCATTGTTAACGTTGACGATCTGAACCTTTTCGTTTTCAATCATATTGCCTGCATCCATAAGATCTTCATCCAAAGTAAGGCTGCCGATATAATTGAGATTGGCTTCGGTAATTACCGCCCGGTGAACTTTGGATTTCAAAACTTCTATCTCCATATAATTTTAATCAAATTTAAATTGATGGCAAAATTAGCGATTAACTAATCACCATATTGTCTATCAATCTTACCTCTTCAAGAAAAGCGGCGATCAGGCATATCAGCGAAGCTTTTCCATCCCAGGAATCCGTCAATAAAAGACTTTCAGCATGCGCAATTTCAACATAATCAACAACAAATCCTTTTTTCGCAAGCAGCTGACGTGCTTCACCCACGAGAAGTTTCAGATCACCCGGTGTTAAGGATTGTTTAACGAAAGATAGTGTTTCGAAAATACCTTTCGCGATAATCCTTCCGTTATCAGAAAGCCTGGTGTTACGGCTGCTTAACGCTAATCCGTCCGTTCGTCTAACCGCTGGAGCTGTAATAAGTTTAACGGTAGACCCCATGATCTCCAGCAAGCGTTTTACAACCATACATTGCTGGTAATCTTTCTGACCCATAAATAGCAGGTGAGGGTCTACGATAGTCAGAAGTCTTTGCATAACCTGGCAAACTCCCTGGAAATGGCCTGGGCGTGAACTACCTTCCATGATGGTCTCAAGGTATCCCAGGTCGAACTTTGCCAGGTTTGTAATTCCCCCGGGATAGATATCTTCCACTTCAGGAATAAATAAAATATCCGTTCCGGCAGCTTCAAGCTTTAGTATATCCTCATCAAGTGTCTTTGGATATTTGGCAAAATCAACTGAATTATTGAACTGGGTCGGGTTAACAAATATACTGCATACCGTAAGTGCCCGTTCAGACAGCGATCGTTTGACCAGCTCAAGATGGCCCTGATGAAGGGCTCCCATTGTGGGAATAAATCCTATAATTGCACCTTCCGATCGTCGGCTGGCTATGTACTCATGCAGTTCGCTGGCCCTCTTAAAGCGTTTCATTTCGTGTAATTTAATTTCCAAATATCACGCTAAACCGTTCAAGTGCTTACTGTAGAGTCTGGTTTTCCATAAAAAACCTTACCTTTGCCAGCTGTTTAAAAGCGGTTATACCAATTTTTATCATAATGCTGACAAAGAAAAGAATTTTATTTATTGCCAACGAAATGTCGCCCTACCTTGAGTTAACAGACTTTTCGGAAATAGTGAATAAACTGGCAATAAAAGCAAACGAAGGTGGTTATGAAGTGCGATGTATAATGCCGCGATTTGGAAATATTAATGAAAGACGGCATCGTTTGCATGAAGTTGTGCGATTATCAGGTATCAATGTGTCAGTTGATAATGATGATTTTCCTCTCCAGATTAAAGTTGCCTCACTACCTAATGCCCGCCTCCAGGTTTATTTTCTTGACAACGAAGATCTTTTCAAAAGAAAGTACATCTTTCATGATGAAGAGGAAAAATGGTTTGAAGATAATGGCTTGAGAACAGTTTTTTTCTGTAAAGGTGCGTTGGAAACTGTTAAAAAGTTTGGATGGCCTCCCGATATCATTCATTGCAGTGGCTGGATGACGGGGCTTATTCCGTTATATCTTAAAACTGCCTATAAAAAGGAACCGGTATTTGCACACAGCAAAATTGTCTATACACTTGGCAATACCAGTTTTAAGGAAAAACTCAGTCCTGATTTTCTAAAAATAGCCAATATCAGCCCAAACATTAAGGATAAAGATCTTGAGCCTTATAAAGATCTCAACAATGTTGCCTTGCAAAGAGGCGGTGCAACCTATGCCGACGCCATCACTTTCGGCGGAGAAAAGATAGATAAAAAATTAGTTGAAGAGTTTGGAAAAGTGCGTGGCAAGAAGATTCTTACCCATAGTGCTGATGCCGATTTAACAGACTATTTACAATTGTATTCCGATCTTGCCAAGTAGGTGACATATCTGTAATCCATTATACAACAATCTTTTTGTGAATAGGAAATTTTTAGCTTCATTATCTGCTTTTGCTTTTTTGGTTACGATTTATTCTTCCTGCTCAAGAATTGATACAACAGATATCGGCAACAACCTGATACCGGTTGTGGATAATGTCAATACTTTTGATACCGTATTTGATGTAATAACTGATAATCGTTTATTCAATGACAGCTCACGGATCTTTGACACAGAAGATCATGCTTTAGGCGCCATTCAGAATGATCCCACTTTTGGTAAGTTAAACGCTGGTATATATTTCAATATCTCTCCGGCAGCATTTGGAGCTTTTCCTTTTGTAAATAAGGATAGCATAAAATTTCCGATCGATTCAGTTATACTTTCCCTGGCCTTCAGAGGCGTTTATGGCGACAGTTTATCGACTCAGAATTTTAATGTTTACGAATTAACCAACGATTCACGATTCCTTGATTCTGGCGTGGGATACCGCATTAATGATCCAGGAATCACACTCGGTCCGTTGCTTAAGAATCATACACAGGATTTCGACAGGCTCAGTGATCAATATGTTATCATGAATGGGCGGGATACCCAAACAATTTCCAATCAAATGAGGATCCGCCTTGACAATTCATTGGGGCAGCGGTTTATGAACTATGATGCAGCTATTTATGGCAGCGATTCCAGTTTCCGCATAAGTTTTCCGGGAATAGCGATTTTACCGGCAGGTGGAAATCAAAATGCGCTTGCATATTTTAATCTTGCAGATGCGACCAATACCAAACTTACCTTTTATTATAAGGCCAAATCACTAAATGGTATTGTTGACTCACCGCTGGTGGCTTCGTTTACTTTTCAAAATTACCGGAACCTTAATAAGATTGAAAGAAACATCTCCGGATCCGAGTTTGGGACGGCAATTAATTCCGGATCAACATCCGATGAAAAGCTTTATATCGCGTCTTCTCCGGGTTCATATGCAACGATCAAAGTCCCGGGCCTGGAAGGCCTTTCAAACAGGGTTATTCACCGCGCTGAACTCGTGGCAACTTCTGTAACCACACCGGGAACACCATACCAGGAACCATATTATCTTTTTCTCGACGCGTTCGATAGTTCGGCTTCCCTGCCAAAGACCATCCAAAACGATTTTACGTACGATCAAACATCCGGTCAGTACAACCAGGCATTGTTCGGTGGATTTTTAAAGGAGGGTAAATACACTTTTGACATTTCGAGGTACGTTCAGGGCATTGTCACCAGGAAAGAAAAAAGCTACACGTTGCGCATCTATGCTCCTTATAAAACAGCCGCAGTCTATATTCCAGGCGGTCTTGCTTCAACTTATCCGACAGCACAAGTGATTAGTCTCGATACAACATATAAAAAGAACGGTGTGATGATTCATCTCAATCCACAGATTGCTTATGGCCGTACTGTCCTGGGTGGGGGTATCCATCCAACGGGAAAGATGAGGTTAAGAATTATTTATTCTAAAATTTAATACGGACGCTTATCTTTGCGCCTGATTTTTTTAGTTTTCCCCATAATTTCACTTACTATTTTTACCAAATAAAACAATATGCCTTATTTATTTACTTCCGAAAGTGTTTCCGAAGGTCATCCGGACAAAGTGGCTGACCAGATTTCCGATGCCCTGATAGATAATTTCCTTGCTTTTGATCCACAGTCCAAAGTTGCCTGCGAAACTCTGGTTACCACCGGACAGGTGGTTCTGGCAGGAGAGGTTAAGTCCAAAGCATACCTTGACGTTCAGGAGATAGCAAGAGGCGTCATCCGGAAAATCGGATATACTAAGAGTGAATATATGTTTGAAGCCAATTCATGTGGTGTGTTCTCGGCCATCCATGAACAGTCTGCTGATATCAACCAGGGTGTTGATCGTAAAAAGAAAGAAGAGCAGGGTGCTGGTGACCAGGGAATGATGTTCGGTTATGCGACCAATGAAACCGAAGACTATATGCCGCTGGCACTTGACATTGCACATAAGATCTTAATGGAACTCGCGGCATTACGCCGGGAAAACAAAGCAATAAAATACCTTCGCCCTGATGCAAAAAGCCAGGTCACTTTGCAATATGATGACAATAACAAACCAGTACGAATCGATGCTATAGTAGTTTCAACACAGCACGACGATTTCGATACTGAAGGAAAAATGCTTGCGAAAATCAAAAGCGATATTATCAATATCCTGATTCCAAGAGTAAAGTCAAAATATAAAAAATACAGGAAGTTGTTTAACGACAACATTAAATATCATATCAACCCGACAGGCAAGTTTGTTATCGGTGGACCACATGGTGACACCGGACTTACTGGTCGTAAGATCATTGTTGATACATATGGTGGTAAAGGCGCACACGGTGGTGGAGCTTTCAGCGGTAAAGATCCTTCCAAGGTTGACCGTTCAGCTGCTTATGCTACCAGGCACATTGCCAAAAACCTCGTTGCTGCAGGTGTTTGTGAAGAAGTACTTGTTCAGGTTTCGTATGCTATCGGCGTAGCTAAACCAATGGGTATCTATGTGAATACTTATGGTACAGCACAGGTTGAAATGTCTGATGGTGAAATTTCAAAAATGGTTGAAAGCGTGTTCGATATGCGGCCTTACTTTATTGAACAACGCCTGAAACTGCGTAATCCGATTTATAGCGAAACAGCCGCATATGGTCATATGGGTCGTAAGCCGGTATTTGTAGATAAAGTGTTCACGGCTCCTGATGGTAAAACTGTCAGCAAAAGAGTTGAACTCTTTACCTGGGAAAAGCTTGACTATGTTTCAAAGGTTAAAAAGGCGTTTGGGATAAAATAAGCTGACCAATATTAAAAAAGCCTGTAAGATTGTTCTTGCAGGCTTTTTTGCTTGTGTAAATTGTTGCAAACTGAATTAAATGTTACCGGAATCAGAAAAAACAAACCCATGGAAAACAATTACAGCCAGGCCGGTATATGAAAATCCGTGGATCCTGATAACAGAATATGATGTTATAAATCCATCTGGTGGTAAAGGAATCTATGGCAAAGTTCACTTCAAAAATCATGCACTTGGCATATTGCCACTGGATGAAGAACTGAACACATACCTGGTTGGACAATATCGTTATCCGTTAAACGAATACAGCTGGGAAATTCCGGAAGGAGGTGGTGTTATAGGTATTGACCCACTTGAGTCTGCAAAAAGAGAGCTGATGGAAGAAACCGGCCTTATTGCTGCTGAATGGAGTGTTCTGTCAAAAATTCATCTGTCTAATTCCGTTTCAGATGAATCCGGTGTCGTGTATCTTGCACGTATATTGACTTTGGGACCGCCAAATCCGGAAGAGACAGAAAAACTGCAGGTAGTGAAACTGCCATTTGCAGAGGCCTATAAGATGGTGGGAGAAAATAAAATAACTGATTCGCTTTCGGTAGTCGCCATTCTGAAAGTACAACTTATGTTACATGATGGAAGAATTAAATAAAAACGAGGGTCCGAAAAAAACAACGATTATTATTGGCCGCCAGCCGGTAATCGAGGCAATGGAAAATGGCCGTGACCTGGACAAGATATTATTTCAGCAAAATGTAAGCGGCGACTCTATTGGACGCATACGCAAGTTGGCGCAGGAAAAAAACATTCCCATTCAACAGGTACCCGTTGAAAAACTTAATAGTTTATCAAGAGCTAATCACCAGGGATGTATCGCCGTTGCAGCGATAGTTGAATACATGAATCTTCAACAGGTCATTGACCTGGTAGTCGGCAACGGTGAAACTCCGCTTTTTATTATGCTGGACGGTGTCACCGATGTCAGAAATATTGGTGGAATATCCCGGACGGCAATCTGTTGCGGCGCACATGCCATTATCATCCCTGATAAAGGGATCGCAGCATTGAATGAAGATGCAATGAAGGCTTCGGCAGGCGCATTGGAAAAAATCAATATCTGCCGGGTGGGAAGCTTATTGAAAGCCGTAGATGATTTGCATATGAATGGCATCCAGGTTTATACTTCCGAAATGAAAGCTCCGGCCCGGCTGTTTGATTTGGATTTCAAACAACCCTGCTGTATTATTATCGGAAATGAAGAAAAAGGGGTCCAGCCATATCTTAACAAAGCTGCCGATGCCCAGTTCAGCATACCCATGAAAGGTGATTTTGACTCGTTCAATGTGTCTGTTGCTACTGGTATAATAATGTTTGAAGCAATGAAACAGCGATTTTAACCAGTAAAACGAATGGCTGATTTTCCAGGCAGCACAGATAACATTCGAACCGGAAAGCCATTCAAATTGTTATAGAAATGTAATGAATGACGCCATTAAAATAGTCGAATGCCCAAGGGATGCCATGCAGGGATGGAATCATTTCATTCCAACAGCTGATAAAATAAATTATCTCAATACTGTTTTACAGGTCGGATTCGATACGATAGACTTCGGAAGTTTTGTATCTCCCAAGGCCATTCCTCAATTAAAGGATACCAGGGAAGTGCTTGCAAAGCTTGACCTCACCAACACTAAAAGCAAGCTTTTAGCTATTATTGCCAACACCCGTGGAGCAGAAGAAGCGGCGGCATTTTCACAGATTGACTATCTGGGATATCCATTTTCGGTTTCTGAAACTTTTCAGTTGCGTAATGCCAATGCAACCATGATTCAGTCGCTTGCCACTGTTGAAAAAATCAGCGATATCTGCCGTTCAGCTAATAAAAAGCTTGTCGTTTATATATCTATGGCTTTTGGAAATCCTTACGGTGACGCATACTCCCAGGAACAGGTTTTTGAATGGGTTCATAAAATAGCCGGGCTTGGTATTGATATCGTTTCATTAGCTGATACGGTTGGTGTTGCAAGTGCAGAACAGGTGTATAGCATCACTGACTACCTGATTAAATCAATGCCCGGGCAGGAGTTTGGAGTTCATCTGCATTCTGGGCCCGGTAACCGGCAGGAAAAGCTACAGGCTGCTCTCGATGCAGGCTGCCGGCGGTTCGACGGCGCTCTGAAAGGCATCGGAGGCTGCCCTATGGCTGATGATGTTTTGGTAGGAAACATGAACACTGAATGGATGATGGACTATTTTGAAACAAAAGGGTTTTCTGCCGGTATTGACAAAAAAGCCCTGCAAATAGCCAGCGATCTGGCAGGAAAGATCTTCATCTCATGAAATTTCAATTGCCATTTACACCTGATCAACTAAACGAACGCATCAGTTATAATCAGTCGATTTTACTGATTGGTTCCTGTTTTACTGAGAACATTGGCAAGCGCTTGTCTGCGCTAAAATTCAAAACATTACAAAATCCGAACGGCATTGTTTACGATCCCGAGAGCGTTACAGAAAGCGTCGTTTCTTATATAGATAACAAAGAATATTCAGTATCTGACCTTATTCATCTTAACGATATCTGGCATAGCTGGCGGCATCATGGTAGCTTCTCAGGTACAAGCCGGGCAAAGGTTCTTGAACAAATAAACGATTCTCAGCGCACTGCTCATGCATTTATTAAAAATTGCGACTGGGTTTTTATAACATTGGGATCAGCCTTTTCCTATAAACTGGCTGAAGACGGATCGCCGGTTGCAAACTGTCACAAGGCGCCGGCAAAGACATTTCATAAAGAGTTGCTCACAATCGAAGAAATCAAATCAACCCTTGACACTTGCATTCACAGGTTATTTCATTCTAATAAAAAGCTGAAAATTATTTTTACAGTTAGCCCTGTCAGGTATGTCCGCGATGGCCTGATTGAAAATAATATAAGCAAGGCAAGGCTTATTGAAGTGGTTCAGCACCTGGTGAATAAGTTTGACAGATTGTATTATTTTCCGGCATACGAACTGGTTAACGATGTATTGCGCGACTATCGTTTTTTTAAAGAAGACATGGTTCATCCGTCTGACCAGGCAATAGATTTTGTATTCGATGCTTTTAAATCAGCCTGTTTTGACAAAGACACGATTGATCTGTCGACTGAAATTGAAAGGCTTAACAATGCGCTGGCTCACCGGCCGATCCACCCGGAAAGTGCAGCTCATGCTGAATTCAGGCAGCAACTGCTGACTAATATCAATGGCCTCGAACAAAGGCATCCTTATCTCGACTTCTCTGCAGAAAGACTTGCCTGCGCTGCGGGTGATTAATTGGGTTGTTGAAGTTTTCTTTCTTCAAGGAATGTTTCGAGTTTCTCAAGGAGGATCAGTTGGTTCAATGCGCGGTTAAGATTTTGTTCCGGATAATTTGTTTTGTAATAGATATCATTATTAAGAAAATCGGTAACAAAACGCAGGCATTGCATATATATCAGCATCTGACCGGCATAATGAATATTTTGCATTTCATTTCTTGTCAATGTCTGGCCACAGCCTTCAGTGTAGCCATCTGTAATAGCGAAATAATAATCAGGAACTATATCGATTTGTTCCCATTCGGTGCTGTTTTCTTCGCGTGTACAAGCCATCGTTCTGATCATGTCTCCTATGTCAGAATAAAAACGTCCGGGCATCACCGTATCAAGATCTACAGGACAGATAACCTGGTGTGTCATTGAATCAAATAGGATATTGCTGATCTTACAGTCGTGATGCATTATCCGTACCGGAAAGTTTTCGCGGTCATTCTTCACAGATAAATAAAACTCCACCAGGTTATATCTTTCCCGCAATGATGAAATAACATGCGTCGCTTTAAGTAATCTTTTAATTGCAGCTGATTTTATTGCCTGTTCAAACTGCCCGTATCTGTGTGCAAGGTCATGAAATCCGGGAATTATAATCTCAAGCTTTTCGGGATCGAGGTTATTTAAAGAAGCCGAAAATTCAGCAAAACATTTTGCTGCCAGGAATACCTTGGTTGCTGATCCAGGTGTGCTGTCAGCATAAGAGTTTTCAATGAATCGTGTCGCCCGCCAGAAATTACCTGACTCGTCTATCCAGAAAAATTTGCCATTTCTTGTTAGAGATAGCGTCGGAAGAGGAGTCTTGCCTGAAACAAGCTGTTCGCTGATTAAACGATAATTGTAGATGATATTTTCGGGCTGACTGAAAGTCGCCTGGTTTATGCATTGCAACAAAAGCTTTTTTCCATCTGCATAACTTACTTTATAACTCTGATTGATGAGACCTGTACCGAATGAGTCAATCAATGGGTCACCTAAACCAAACTGTGAAGCGGCTTTTTGCATAATGCTAACGTTCATGGGTAACAGAATTTAGGATGGAAAACTTAATTGAGGTATTGATATTGAAGTTATGATGATATGAGGAAATGATCAATGAATCCGGTCGCCCCGTACTTCTAATTGCTGCATGACTCCAGCTTCGTAGTTAAGCCATTCCTGCCAGCGCTGACGGACCTTCACAGGTTGTACATAAGTTTCGGCAAGCTCTATGAACAAATGGTAATGGCCAGCTTCACTTTCCATAAAACGCCGGTAAAAATTCCGAAGATATTCATCATCCAATCCTTCACTGAGTCTCTTGAAACGTTCGCAGCTTCTGGCTTCTATCAATGCCATCGTCAGCAGCTTATCAAGGAAACTATCTTCCTGGCTCCCACCTTTGACCTGGAATGTCAGCAGGGCATTTACGTATTCGTCCCGGCGTTGTTTGCCGAGTCTCAGATTTCTTTTATGAAGTTCAGCAAGCACAAGTCTGAAATGGCCCCATTCTTCTGTGACAATGGGTGCAAGTTCTTTTACCAGCTTTTCTTTATCACTGAAACGGGTAATAAGCGAAATACACGTATTAGCCGCCTTCTGTTCGCAATAGGCATGGTCTGTAAGGATATCTTCCAACGATATGCTGGCAAGATCAACCCATCTTGGATCAGTAGGGAGCTGCAGACCCAGGATGTTTCTGGATTGTTGTTCGGTCTCATTCATATAGCTTGTTTCAGATCCGGTACACGGAAACCGGATCTGGCAAATATCATTAAACTTGCTGTAGTTTTGAAATTATGCATGACGACAATTTTCTTGAACAAAAGCTGATATCACGCAAAAACGAAGGTAGTTACCGTGTTCTGAAAACAGGGTCAACAGGGGCCGATTTTAGTTCAAATGACTACCTCGGAATTGCAAAGAATGCCCTTTTGACTCCGGATACAGAGAAATTGAGGCATGGCTCAACGGGTTCGAGATTGTTAACCGGTAATTCGATCCTTGCCGAAACACTTGAAAATACTATTGCAGATTTTCATAACGGCGATGCAGCCTTGTTGTTTAATTCAGGCTATGATGCTAATCTGGGTGTGCTGAGCGCCATCACACAGAAAGGAGACACCATTTTGTATGACTTCCTGAGTCATGCTTCCATCCGGGATGGTTTGCGTCTTAGCCAGGCAGATTCATTCCCTTTCAGGCATAATGATACCGCAGATCTCGCAGCTCGTTTACAATCTGCCAAAGGAAATGTGTTTGTCGTCACCGAATCGGTTTTTTCGATGGATGGCGACATTGCACCGCTGACAGATTTTTGCGGGCTATGTGATCAGTATGGGGCTCACCTGATAGTTGATGAAGCGCATGCGACAGGCATAGTCGGCCCATCCGGATCGGGTGTAGTGCAGCTGCTGGGTCTCCAGGACAGATGTTTTGCACGCATTTATACTTTTGGTAAGGCTGTCGGCTGTCATGGTGCGGCAGTTGTCGGGTCGCTACGGTTGAAAGATTATCTAATCAATTTTTCAAGGAATTTTATTTACACAACCGCATTGCCGGACGTGACAATAGGTGCTATTGCCAGCAGCTATCAATTGTTTCCGGGTATGAACAGCGAAAGAGGGCACCTTGAAAAACTGATAGCGACATTTCAGGCATCCGGCCTGGCATATGAAAGACTGAAAAGCGAAACTCCAATTCAGGGTGTAATAGTTCCGGGAAACGGGGAAGTCAAAAAGATATCTTCAATGCTGGCAGATGCCGGTCTCGATGTAAGGCCAATTTTGTACCCCACTATACCAAAAGGCTCAGAGAGACTGCGGATCGTATTACACAGCTTTAATACAACCAGTGAACTGGCTATGTTGATAAAGCTATTGTCACAAAAAATTGGGCCGACTCATTGAGCCGGCCCGGATGAACGGACTAACATTCCTGCCTGTGAATGTGAAAATGTGGGTACTTTTTATGATAACCGTCTAAAGTTCTTTATTGAAATAACCGCTGTAATTTCATAACAGAATAACTGCCAGCCAGAGACAAATAAACAATATCCCCAATACCCGCTTGCCTTTATTTTCTGAGAACTGCATCTTTGTGCTTTGTGTAACAAAATTGCTTCAAAGCATTCGTCCGGGCAATACAATTTTGTGGTTATACCCGGTTTGTAGTATAAAACATATTTTTACCTGTCATCGAATAATAACCCGGAAATATGCGTAGTCTTCCTTTTATCCTGATCAGCATTCTCACAGTGGGGCTTATCGTTTTTCTGAATAAAAGCTGGGACAAAATCCCGGCTCTCGGAAAATTCCTAAGTCCTCAACATGGATTCTGGAGAAATGCTGAAGCAGCTGACAAAGATTTATCCGATGATATGAGATTTCCCCAACTCGCCGCTGGCTCACATGTTTATTTTGATGAAAGGCTTGTGCCGCATATTTTTTCTGAAGTTGAGACCGATGCTTATTTTATCGAAGGCTACCTGCACGCAAAATTCAGATTATGGCAAATGGAAATGCAAACATATGCTGCCGCAGGAAGAATAAGCGAAGTTGCAGGACCACGCACTTTACAATTCGACCGGCAGCAAAGAAGACTCGGAATGGTATTCGCCGCCAAAAATCTCCTTCGTGAAGTTGAGGCAGATCCGGTTACAAAAAAAGCCTGTGATCAATATACTGCAGGTGTAAATGCTTTTATCGGATCTTTATCTGACCGTGATTTGCCGCTGGAATATAAACTCCTTGGGTATCGTCCTGAGAAATGGACAAATCTTAAAGTTGCGCTTTTTATAAAGCAGATGGCAAAAACCCTGGCATCTTCCGAAAATGATCTTGCAATGACCTATGCTAAAAACTTCTTTAATGAAGCGCAGTTAAAGATCCTTTTTCCTCAGTCAGCCGATTCACTGGATCCAATAATCCCCGCCGGCACAGTCTTTGGACCTGCTAAAGTAAATCCCGTAAAACCTGCAGACGCAGATTCTGCATACATTAATAATTACAATATTATTCCATTGGGTGAAACCGATAAACCTGATCCGGCCAATGGAAGTAATAACTGGGCCGTAAGCGGCAGCCGCACAAAAAGTGGAAAGCCAATCCTGGCCAATGATCCGCATCTTGAACTTACGCTGCCTTCTGTTTGGTTTGAACTACAAATTAAAACTCCGGGCATGAATGTTTATGGTGTTTCATTTCCGGGATGTCCGGGTGTTACTATCGGTTTTAATGATCATATCGCCTGGGGGGTAACAAATTCGGGTAGGGATGTACGTGACTACTATGAAGTGAAATTCAAAGACAAATTCAAATCTGAATATTGGTTTAACAACAATTGGAAAAAAGTAGACAGCTTAAGGATCGAAGAGATCCGTGTGAAAGGGGGGAAAACATTTTATGATACTGTTGCCTATATTGATCAGGGACCAGTAATGTTTGATCACAATTTTGCTACGGCTCTCAGTCCTCAAAAATCTTATGCGGTTCGATGGATGGCACATGAGACTAGCAATGAAATGCTGGCTTTCAATAAGCTTAATCACGCAAAAAATTACGACGAATATCTCTCTGCTATTAAATTATTCGTTTGTCCAGCCCAAAATTTTGCGTTTGCCTCCAAAAGTGGTGATATCGCCATATGGCAGCAGGGGAAATTTCCGGCAAGATGGGACCGGCAGGGTTTGTACATCATGCCTTATTATAACGATCATTATAAATGGCAGGGTTTTATCCCACAGGAAGACAATCCACATATGATAAATCCTGAACGTGGTTTTGTCAGCAGCGCCAATCAGCGCTCGGCGGCAAAAGACTATCCATATTTTATTCCGGGTGAGTATGATCTCTATCGTGGAATCCGTATTAACAAAAGGCTGGCCTCCATGTCGCCGGTTACGCCGCAGGATATGATGAATCTTCAGAAAGATAATTTTAATACACTGGCAGAAACATCAATTCCGCTGTTTTTAAAATATCTTCAGAATGAAAAACTATCAGCTGGCGAAAAGGCATATGCAGATACGATCGTCTCCTGGAATTATTTCAGTGAAGCAAATTTAGTTGCACCAACATTATTCAAGATCTGGTATGACAGCCTGGAAAGTTTTGTGTGGCACGACGAGTTGCGTCCACTTAGCTCCATTGGATTTAATCCTCACGAATCTACACTGATTGAAGCATTGCTTCGCGATTCGGCTTTTAGTTATATTGACGACGTCAATACTAAAGAGAAAGAATCATTAATAGACGCTATAACAGTTTCATTCAAAAAGGCTGTTGGTTCTTTGCAACAACTGGCAAGAAACAAGGGGGCGGCGTGGGGTAACTATAAAAATACAACGCTTTATCATTTGCTCGGTCGGGAATTGATAGCTTTTGCCAGAACAGGATTACAGATAGGAGGCGGCACGCACGTAATAAATGCTACACAACATAACCATGGCCCAAGCTGGAAGATGGTCGTTGAGCTAACCACACCTATACAGGCATGGGTGATCTACCCGGGTGGTCAATCGGGAAATCCGGGTAGCCGGTACTATGATAATTTTGTAAATGATTATGTTTCCGGAAAATATTATAGAGCCTGGGTGATGAAAGAAACTGAAAAAGATGATCATCGGGTATCTTCTACATTGTCATTTAATAAAAAGTAATTCCCGCCTTATGCGATTTATTCTTGCGATTGTAATTACTGCTGTTCTCAATTATGTTTTAGGGATCATTTTGCCATGGTGGATCATTGCTTTTGGTGGATTCGGCGTGGCTATTATATTGTCGCAGCATCCGTTTAAGGCTTTTCTTGCGGGATTTCTGGGCTGTTTTATACTCTGGTTTCTGATTGCATTTATTATTGACAACGCCAATCACCAGATACTTGCGCGGAGAATTGCTGCGCTTTTTTCTTTCTCTGAGCCATTTTTAATGGTACTTCTTACTGGTTTCATTGGTGGATTGGTAACCGGACTGGCGGCAGCATCAGGTTCCTTACTGATCCGGCTGCGAACAAAGAAATGAGGCGGCATGATTTTTTATATGTTAAAAGATTCCAAATCTCACTTAAAATAGTGCATTGTCCTGATTGGCTACTATTTTCGTGAGCATCATACATACATGAAATATATATCACTGCTTATCCCGTGTTTATTACTTGTTTCCTTTAATGCTATTGCAGGCCGGGTAACCGGGCTGGTGAAGGATGATAAAGGTCAGATATTAGCCTATGCGTCAATAACGGTGAAGGGAACCACAAGGGGTACAACTGCGAATGTTGAAGGCCGGTACTTTCTTAATCTGGATTCCGGGCAATACACTGTCATTTGCCAGTACGTTGGTTATAGCCGGGTGGAAAAATCATTCGTTAGTACCGGCGAACCGCTCGAACTTGATTTTACCCTGAAACTGCTGCAGTACTCGATGGAAGAAGTAGTTGTAAAACCGGGTGCGCCGGATCCTGCTTATGCCATCATCAGAAACGCGATCAAAAAAAGGCCCTATTATCTCAACCAGCTCGATGCGTTTCAGAGTGATGTATATATAAAAGGCCAGTTAAGACTGAGAAACTATCCCAATAAATTATTTGGACAAAAGATTGACTTTGAAGACGGAGATACCAGTAAGAAAAAAGTGGTGTACCTCTCAGAAACCTATGCGCGGTACTCGGTTAAGAAACCAAACAAAACAAAAATAGAAGTTCTTTCCACAAGGGTGAGTGGAAACAGTGATGGTTTTGGTTTCAGTTCCCCGCAGATCATTTCGTTCTATGAAAATATAGTCGCGGTTGGGAGAAATTTGAATCCGCGGGGGTTTGTGTCACCCATAGCCAGCAATGCTTTAAACTTTTACAGGTATAAACTGGAAGGCGTTTTTTATGAAGATGGAAAAGAAATCAATAAAATCAAAGTCACTCCTAGACGGAAATATGAGCCGCTGTTTACCGGATATATAAATATAACGGAAGGAGATTGGCGTATTCACAGCCTGCAACTACTTCTAAGTAAACAGTCCCAGCTTGAGTTTATGGATACTGTTAAAATAGAACAATTATTTGTTCCTTTTGAAAAGGATATCTGGGTGATGAAAACTCAGGTCATCTACCCATCAGTCAAGATGCTCGGCTTTGACGGCTATGGCAGTTTTGTAAATGTGTATTCCAAATATGATATTGATCCTCAGTTTTCACCGCGGTTTTTTAACAGCACCGTAATGAAGTTCAATGAAGGTTCAAATAAAAAACCAGCAGAACACTGGGACTCGATAAGACCGATCCCATTGCAGGATGACGAGCTTCGGGATTATAAGAAAAAAGATAGCCTTGAGATAGTCAGGAAGGATCCCAGGTACCAGGATTCATTAGATCGTATACACAATAAGGTTAGCCTGTTAGGAATCGTATTTTCCGGTGTTAATATCAATCGCGAAAAAAGCCGGGAATCATATCGAATTAATTCTCTCGCAAAGTCGCTCGGCTACAACACTGCAGAAGGTGTGACAGTAAATTTGCGTGCAACCTGGCAGAAACAACTTGACAGTACCGGATTTAACCGGAGTATGAGCCTGACGCCTGTGATAAGATATGGGTTTAGTAACAAACATTTTAATGCTTACCTTCTGGGAAACTATCGTTATGGAAAGCAGTACCGGAATACTTTGACCTTGTCTGGCGGCAAAAGAGTTTACCAGTTTAATAATGAAAATCCCATCCAGGATATAAACAATGTTTTGTCGACGCTGATCTGGGAACGAAATCACCTGAAAAATTATGAGGCATGGTTTGGCCGGATAGGGTATAACAAAGGCCTGGGGGAGGGACTTAATGCTTTTGGAAATGTTGTTTACCAGGACCGCCTTCCGTTGGAAAATACAACGGACTGGAAGATCAGAGATGTAAAAGACCGGGAATTCACACCGAACTATCCAGAAATTATGTCTTCGAATTTCCTCCGGCATCAATCGCTTGTGTTGACCCTTGGATTAAGCTGGAGACCGGGTTCCAGGTATATCGAGTTTCCGGATCGTAAGATAAATATGGGCTCAAAGTATCCGACACTCAGTGCCAGCATAAGTCAGGGAATACCTGATCTGCTGGGCAGTGATATAGATTTTACAAAATGGCGGTTTGATATTCAGGACAATCTTAACCTTCATTTAAAGGGAATGTTTCAGTATCGTTTTGCTGTTGGTGGTTTTCTAAGAACAGATAGTGTTGCTGTTCCGGACTACAATCACTTTAATGGAAATCAGATCTTAACCGCCAATGATTATTTAAACAGTTTTCAACTGCTGCCGTACTACAGGTACAGTAATATTTCCAAGTTTTTTGCTGAGGGCCATGTTGAACATCATTTCAACGGGATGCTGACAAACAAGATCCCGTTATTCCGCAAACTAAACTGGCACCTGGTCGGAGGAAGCAATGCTTTCTTCCTGAACCGCAAACAGCATTATATTGAAGCCTTTGCGGGTCTTGAAAATATTTTCAAGATAGTGCGTGTAGACCTTTTATGGGGTTTTGAGAATGGCAGGCGATCAATCGCAGGCATCAGGGTCGGTATTACCGGATTAGGAGGCAGGGATGTTGATTAGTCATATATTGATCATTCATGTATTGATCAGGATCGGATTTTGAAATACTTTTTTTTGAATGTAAATTTGCCTTGAAATTTGGTTCACCCTGCAAGTGTCCGATTTTCGTCTCCCGTACCGGGTACGGGATCAAATTTCATTTATGGCAGTATTACACAACCGGGTTTCCCAAAAGGAGCTGAAGGAACGTTTGTACCAGGAAACGGAGCCAAGGACAACGTTATCGTTTTATAGATATTTTCCGATCACGGATCCAAAGCTGTTTCGTGACGAGCTTTACCAGAAATTTATTGACCTTAAAGTCTTTGGCAGAATTTACATAGCCAAGGAAGGTATAAATGCCCAACTGAATGTGCCTGCATCACTTTTCGAATCATTTAAATCAGCGCTTTATAGCTTTGCTCCATTAAACGGCATTCGCTTAAATATTGCCATTGATGATGATGGAAAATCTTTTTGGGTTTTGAAGATAAAGGTTCGCTCCGGGATCGTTGCAGACGGAATTGAGGACCCGTCTTTTGACATGACTAAGAAAGGTAAATATGTTGATGCGGAAGGTTTTAATAAACTCACGGAAGATCCGTCAACGATTGTGATTGATATGCGCAATCATTATGAGTTCGAAGTGGGACATTTTGAAAACGCTATTGAAGTTCCAAGTGATACATTTCGCGAACAGCTGCCTATGTCTGCGGACATGATGAAAGATCATAAGGACCAGTCCATAATCATGTATTGTACCGGGGGTATCCGTTGCGAAAAGGCAAGCGCTTATCTTTTACATAAGGGATTTCATAATGTGTATCATCTTGAGGGAGGTATCATCCATTATGCAAACACAGTAAAAGAAAAAAGCCTGCCCAATAAATTCAAGGGAAAGAATTTTGTTTTTGATGACCGGCTTGGCGAACGCATCAGTGAAGAGATCATTGCCAAATGTCATCAGTGTGGTGAACCGGCAGATACACATACGAATTGCCGTAACAGCGCGTGTCATCTGCTTTTTATACAATGCGATTCCTGTGCTAAAAAATATGATGGATGTTGCAGTGCCGGGTGCCAGCATGTTTATAATCTTCCGGAGGAAGAACAAAAGCTGTTACGAAAAGGTAAAGAAAACGGTATTATGGTGTTCAATAAATCAAAAGAGCGAATGAAAAACCTCGGGAATTTGTAGATGAGTTCTATTGTCAGATATATTTTCCGATAGCCTTAATTATTCTTTCTTTTATCTCCTCTTGTGACAATTGTTGAGGAACAAATTTTTCTCCGATCACATTTTCGTAGAGTTCAATATATCGTTTGGAAATTACATCTACCCATTCGTTGGACATTGACGGAACTGTTTGTCCTTCCTTACCCATAAAATTATTTTCAATTAACCATTCACGCACGAATTCCTTGCTTAGCTGTTTCTGGCGCTCACCGCTTTTTTGGCGTTCGTCGAATCCATCAGCAAAAAAATACCTGGAAGAATCAGGTGTGTGAATTTCATCCATCAAATAAATCTCATTATCAATTTTGCCAAATTCATATTTAGTATCAACGAGAATGAGTCCACGTTTGGCTGCAATTTCTTTTCCCCGGGCAAACAAGGCCAATGTATATTTTTCCAGCACTTGCCAGTCTTCTGCGGATGCCAGACCGGCGGCTATGATTTCTTCCCGCGAAATATCTTCATCGTGACCGGCCTCTGCCTTTGTTGAAGGGGTTATGATAGGGTTGGGGAAGTAATCGTTTTCCTTTAGGCCTTCGGGCATTTTCATGCCACAAAGCATTCTGTTCCCGGAAGCGTATGTTCTCCATGCATGACCCGTAAGATTTCCTCTCACAACCATTTCTATCCTGAAGGGTTCACATCTTTTTCCTATCGAAACATTCGGTGCTGGAACATCGAGCAGCCAGTTAGGGCAAATATCATTCGTCGCGTTCAGCATGTATGCAGCAATCTGATTTAAAACCTGTCCTTTATAAGGGATAGGTCGTGGAAGAATAACATCGAATGCGGAAATGCGGTCCGATGCAATCATAATTAACAAATTTTCGTTAATAGTATAGACATCACGAACTTTGCCTTTGTAATATTTTGTCTGACCTGGAAATGTAATCGGATTCATGCCCCGAATATACAGGTAGAAGGTCTAAAATCCGAAGAAAAATATCAGTAAAAAAGTCACCATTGTTTAGACTTAAAGAGTAAATTCAATTTTATGAGAAGCCTTTTGTCTCATAGTTGCTTATCATACGAACCACAAATACTCCTATATGAAAAAATCCATTCGAGTTTTTTCGATGCTGATTGCGCTATCTGCAATTTCCATTTTTACTTCTGCGCAAACTATCACATTACAAGGAATCGTCAGAAATACCCTTACTAAAGAAGTGGTGCCAGCGGTATCAATCGCCATCAAGGGAACCAATGAAGGTAGTTACACTAACGACAAGGGACAATTCCGGATCAATACAACTCAGAAACTTCCTTTAACACTACAAATCTCATCTATTGGTTTTGAGACTCAGGAACACCAGGTTACTGAATCCAGTGCATCAATCAGTATAGATCTTGTTCCTGGTTCAACACTGGGAGCGGAAGTAGTTGTTTCGGCCAGTAGGGTCGCTGAACGTATCCTGGAATCACCGGTATCGATCGAGCGGATCGGTTCTGCGGCAGTTCGCGCTTCGGCAGCTCCAAGTTTTTACCAGGGTATCGCTAATCTGAAAGGCGTCGATATGACGACCTCAAGTCTCACTTTTAACACACTTAGTACACGTGGTTTTAATGGTAGCGGTAATCTCCGTTTCAATCAGCTTGTTGATGGAATGGATAACCAGGCGCCTGCTTTGAATTTTGCCGTTGGCATGATTCTCGGGCCAACAGAACTTGATATTGATAATATTGAATTGCTGCAGGGTGCTTCGTCCGCATTATATGGTCCGGGTGGAATGAACGGGACCTTACTGATGACCAGCAAGAGTCCTTTTAAATATCAGGGATTAAGTGTGCAGGTGAAACAAGGTATCATGCATACAGATAACAGACAGCGAAATGCAGCACCTTATTATGACTGGGCTTTCCGGTATGGCAAAAAGATTGGAGAAAAATTCGCATTCAAAATCGGAGGACAGTTTATCAGCGCTAAAGACTGGCAGGCCAGTGACTCCAGAAATCTTGCACGCAATAATGTCTTAAGCGAAGTGAAATCCGGCAACCGGCAAACGGATCATAATTATGATGGTATAAATGTTTATGGCGATGAAGCAAGCGCCAGTATGAACAGTTTTGCTGAGGTTGTGGTAGACCAGGGGCTTAAACCGATTTCGGCCGGAATTTCACAGGTGATAGGTGCTCCCGTACCCCCTGCATTGTTGGATGCCATCCTGAAAAATCCAGCTGCCTACATTCCCAATATTCCAGCAACCCTGCCATTGCGCCAGGGTATTGCCCAGATACAGCCCTTTTATCTGG
>Ga0193752_1001105_pt1 | contig 23357 bp, 20 predicted proteins | sample H1c1metaG_FD_144924 | JGI IMG/M metagenome (GOLD analysis project Ga0193752, IMG submission 144924) | Soil microbial communities from a riparian zone of the East river system, Colorado, United States - H1c1 | ecosystem: Environmental > Terrestrial > Soil > Riparian zone | place: USA: East River...
ATGGTTTATGACGGTAGATTTGACGGCATAAACCATACTAGTACGAAAAAATTCTAAATTTAACAATGGCTTACAAGTGCCGTTTATGATTGAGTGGGAGTAGACCATAAGTATTTGTTTTTAAACATATTTTTATTCATGATGGCGTGGCATGCGATCGTCGCATCCCACTCACAACTGTCGTGCGTCGCAGCCGTTTACATCACAACGCAGGTAACTGCCGCGCTGATACCAGTCGCCCAGCACCCAGCGCTCACAGTTATGCCCATCCACGGTATGCACGTGCCGCGCGGGGCGATGCGTGTGACCGTGAATCAGGCGCGGGTAGCCATGTTCGCGTAACACTTGTTCCACGGTGGCGGGTGATACATCCATGATATCGGCGGCTTTGTTGCTTTTGCTGGCTTCACTTTGCGCGCGCATGCCACGCATTTGCTGGTGGCGCACAGCGAGTGGCAGTTGCAGAAATTGCAACTGGGTTTGCGGATTGTGTGCGTAGGCGCGAAATTTCTGGTATTCGATGTCGTCCGTGCACAGCGTGTCGCCGTGCATCAGCAGCGTGCGCGTGCCATGTAGATCGATCACCGTGGGGTCGGCAATCAGACTTGCACCACTGCGGGCAGCGAACGCCTCTCCAATCAGTACATCGCGGTTGCCGTGCATGAAATAAACCGGCACGCCGCGCCGGCTGAGCTGCGATAGCGCAGCCGCAACTTCGGTGTTCAGTGCGTCTTCGGTGTCGTCATCGCCCACCCAATATTCGAAGAGGTCGCCAAGGACATACAGCGCTTGTGCGGCGGGCGCCACCTGCTGCAGAAAATCGAAGAACTGCTGATTGATATGCGGCCGTTCGGCGGTGAGATGCAGATCGGAGATGAAGAGGGTGGGATGCATTCAGAAATTAGGAATGTGGATTGAGTAAATACGCCTGCACTCAATCCGTCTCCTAGACGATTGTTGCCTTCTGAATCATCACGTCGTCGACCGGCACGTCCTGATGAAATCCGCTTTGGCCGGTTTTGACTTTGCCGATTTTGTCGACCACTTCCGTGCCGGCGGTAACCTTGCCAAACACGCAGTAGCCCCAGCCTTGCGCCGTCGGGGCAGTATGGTTCAGGAAATCGTTGTCGTTGGTATTGATGAAAAATTGCGAGCTGGCCGAATGCGGATCAGAAGTGCGCGCCATGGCAACGGTGTAGTGGTCGTTCTTAAGACCATTTTGTGCTTCGTTCTTGATCGTCGCGCGCGTGGGTTTTTGTTTCATGCCGGGCTCGAAGCCGCCGCCTTGAATCATGAAGCTGTCGATGACGCGATGAAACACGGTGTTGTCGTAGTGGCCGTCTTTGACGTATTGGGTGAAGTTGGCCGCCGTGTCGGGCGCTTTGTCGGTGTTGAGTTCGATGGTGATGTCGCCGTGATTGGTCTGGAGTTTGATCATTTTCTTCTTTCGTTAGTGACTTATTTGCTTTTCGCTGCGGGTTTTGCCGCAGCATCGATGAGCGTGACGCGTTCGATGGTGACCGTTTGCACCGGCACGTTTTGCTGTCCCCCGCGGCTGGTGGTTTGCACGTTGCGGATCTTGTTAACCACGTCGAGCCCCTTGATCACGCGGCCGAACACGCAGTAGCCGATTTCCTGCGGGCCGGGGCCGCGAAAATCCAGCATCTGATTGTCCACGGTATTGATAAAAAATTGCGAAGTCCCTGAATTGGGATCGGCGGTGCGCGCCATGGCAATGGTGCCGACCTGATTGCGCAGCGCGTTGCCGCCTTCATGCTTGACCGGGTCGCGCGTTTTCTTTTGCTGCATGTCGGGGGTGAAACCACCGCCTTGAATCATGAAGTCGGCAATGACGCGATGGAAAATTGTACCGTTATAGAAACCGTCTTTCACATATTGCAAAAAATTTTTGACGGTTTCGGGCGCATTCTCGGGTTGCAGTTCCAGCACGATGACACCCATGCTGGTGCGCATTTCGACTTGCGGGTTTTGCGCTTGGGCGCTGAACGAAAAAGCGGCTGAGGTCAGCGCAAGTGCGGTAAGTAGTGTTCGTAACATATTGTTTCCATTTATAAAATTTGTTGATCACTTTGAGTTATTGCAGCAACGAGTACAACGCGTCAAATGGATTACGGCTTACTTGCCGCCGATGCTTGCGCGGGAATCAGGTCGTTGACGGCCTTCAGTTTGGCGGCAATGTTCTTGTTCGTGGCATCCAGCTTGAGCGCTTGTTCGTACGACGCGGCAGCAAGGCGCGCGTGTATATCGCCGAGATTTTCGTGCGCGGCGGTGAATTTGGCATTGGCGCGCACCGCGGTTTCCAGCAGGCTGCGCGCTTTATCCAGATTGCCCCGTTCCGCGTAGATGGCCGCGAGATTGTTATAAGGCTCCGGCAGTTCGGGAAAATCCTGTGTGAGGTCAGTGTAGATGCGCGAGGCGTCATCGAGCTTTTTTTGTTGCGTGAGAATCATGCCGCGCAGAAAGCGCCCGCGTGCATCTTTGGGCCGTGTCTTAAGCCAGGCGTCAACGCGCTCCAGCGCGCGCTCGTACTGACCGCTGCGATAAAGCACAGTAGCTTCCTGAAAATCACTGGTTTGCTCGGCGGAAGGCAACACGGTAGTTTGCGCGAAGGCGACCGGCGCTGCCGGCGCCAGTGCAGCGGCGATGGCCAGTGCCGCAAGGCTCTTCGCGCACGCTTCAACGCGTGGCCATTTTACGGCGAGGGGCATGATATACTTTTCACCGAATATCAAAGACTTAGTGTCAATGAGCTTTAATCCAAGCGTCTATTGATCGGACGATCTGACCGACCGGGCGACCGAGGCGGCATTTTACCAGAACAACGCGTTTGCCCTGCCCACGCAAGCTTAGCCGGCAGCAAAAATGGCCGCAGGCGCAGAACTTAATCCAACCCCATGCTTAAAATCTACAACACCCTCACACGCAGCAAGCAGGAATTCGTCCCCTTAACCAAGGGCAAGGTCAACATGTACGTGTGCGGCATGACCGTTTACGACTATTGCCATCTGGGGCACGCCCGCGTGATGGTGGTGTTCGATGTGGTGCGGCGCTGGCTGCGTGCGCAGGATTATCAAGTAACGTACGTGCGCAACATCACCGACATCGACGACAAAATCATCAAGCGCGCGCAGGAAAACAAGGAATCGATGGGCGCGCTAACCGAACGCTTTATCACGGCGATGGACGAAGATGCTGCAGCGCTGGGCATCGAAAAACCCGACCATGAGCCGCGCGCTACCCAGTACGTGCAGGGTATGCTCGACATGATCGAAGTGCTGCGCCAGAAAGGGCTGGCGTATCAGGCGAGTGATGGCGACGTGAATTACGCCGTCCGCAAGTTCGAAGGTTACGGCAAGTTGTCGGGCAAATCGCTCGACGATCTGCGCGCGGGTGAACGCGTGGAAGTCGATATGGCCAAGCAGGACCCGCTCGACTTTGTGTTGTGGAAACGCGCCAAGGCAGGCGAGCCATCGTGGGATTCGCCCTGGGGCAAGGGGCGTCCCGGCTGGCATATCGAGTGTTCGGTGATGTCGAGTTCGCTGCTCGGAAAACATTTCGACATCCACGGCGGTGGACAGGATTTGCAGTTTCCGCATCACGAAAACGAAATCGCGCAATCCGAAGGGGCGCATCAATGCACTTTCGTCAATACATGGATGCACAACGGCTTTGTGCGCGTGGACAATGAAAAAATGTCCAAGTCGCTGGGCAACTTTTTTACTGTGCGTGAAATACTTAAGAAATACGATCCTGAAGTGGTGCGGTTTTTTATCATCCGCGCGCAGTATCGCAGTCCTTTGAATTATTCCGATCATCATCTCGATGATGCCAAGCAGGGACTGACGCGACTTTATACCGCGCTGAAAGATTTTGATGTAATCGCGGGCGATATTGATTGGAGCAATTCTCATGCTGCGAAGTTTCGCGAGGCAATGAATGATGATTTTAATACGCCGGAAGCGGTGGCGGTGTTGTTTGAGTTGGTCAATGAAATCAATAAGTCGAAGTCTGTTGAAGCGGCGCAGTTGTTGAAGTCTCTATCGGGATTATTGGGCTTGTTGCAGGGTGAACCAATTCGATTTTTGCAAGGAAGGAGGCATCACAACGCTGTCGGGGAGCTGATTGGGAGCGGGGCAAGAATAGAGGGGCACGTAAGCAAGTTCTCCGAAGATCAGATCCAATCACAGATCACGCTGCGAGCCGCCGCCAAGAAATCAAAAAACTTCACAGAAGCCGATCGCATTCGCAAAGAATTGTTTGACGCTGGGATCGTGCTGGAAGACACGGCCAAGGGCACGATCTGGCGGCGTAGCTAGGTTACCGAAGGTGCCAAAACCATAGTTGTCATTCCCGCGCAGGCGGGAATCCATATGATGATGCAAGTGGCAGCTGCGTTATGGGTTCCCGCCTGCGTGGGAACGACCGTGTTGGGAGTTTGAGAATTGCCGTTCTGAAATACCAAGGTTAAACAGCAATGTCCCTCGCATTACAAAGCGCCTTCGGTTTCTTCGTATTGCTCGCGCTCGCCTGGGCCATCAGCGAAAACCGCCGTGCTGTGCCTTGGCGCATTGTTATCGCTGGTGCGTTGCTGATGTTGTTGATGACGGTGCTGTTGTTGAAAGTGCCACTCATCAAGCAATTTTTCTTCTTGCTGAATGACGGACTGATTGGGCTGGAGAAAGCTACGCAGGCCGGCACGTCCTTTGTGTTCGGCTACTTGGGCGGCGGCAAACTGCCGTTTGCCGAGCAGCCGGAAACTTCAAGTTTTGTGCTGGCGTTTCGTGCGCTGCCGTTGATTCTGGTGGTAAGCGCGCTGTCGTCGCTGCTGTTTTTCTGGCGTATATTGCCGTTCATTGTACAGTCGATTTCGAAGGTGCTTGAAACGACCATGGGCGTGGGCGGAGCGGTAGGGCTTTCTACTGCGGCCAATGTGTTTGTCGGCATGGTAGAAGCGCCGCTGGTGATCCGGCCGTATTTGCAGCAGATGAGCCGTGGCGAACTTTTCATCGTGATGACCGGCGGCATGGCAGGCATTGCGGGAACCATGATGGTGCTTTACGCCAGCATCCTCGGTCCGGTGGTGCCGGAGGCGATGGGGCATATTCTGTCGGCGTCGCTGATCACTGCGCCAGCGGCGATTGTAATCGCCGCGCTGATGGTGCCGCCCACTGGCGAATCCACGAAGGGCAAGCTCGACGCCGTACAGGAATCCAAAAGCGCGATGGACGCAATCACGCGCGGCACGGTCGATGGATTGTCGCTGCTGCTCAATGTCATCGCCATGTTGATTGTGTTGGTCGCGCTGGTAACGCTGGTCAATTTTGCGCTGGGGCTGCTGCCCGATGTTGGCGGCGAAGCGGTTAGTCTGCAACGATTGCTGGGCCTCGCAATGGCGCCGCTGGTGTGGCTGCTCGGCATACCGTGGGCTGAATCGATGAACGCCGGCGCGCTGATGGGCAGCAAAACCGTACTCAATGAATTTATTGCTTACCGCGAAATGGCGCAGTTGCCGGCGGGCGCGCTGTCTGAGCGCAGCCGCGTGATCATGACCTATGCGCTGTGCGGTTTTGCGAACTTCGGTAGTCTGGGCATCATGATCGGTGGGCTTGCGACCATGGCGCCGTCGCGTCGCGATGAAATCGTCTCGCTGGGAATGCGCTCTATCGTGTCGGGCACACTGGCTACCCTGTGCGCCGGTGCGATGGTGGGCGTACTTTTATAAGTATTTGATTTTAAACACTATTTTAAAATAACTATGCGCGCAGCGTGGTATGAAAAAAACGGCCTTGCGGCCGAGGTGATGAAAGTAGGCAACCTGCCCGATCCCGAGCCTGCGGCAGGCGAAGTGCGGGTGCGGTTGCATGTATCGGCAGTCAATCCGTCGGACGTCAAAGCGCGCGGCGGCAGCCGCCCGATACGCTGGCCGAAGCTGATTCCCAACAGCGACGGCGCGGGTGTCATCGATGCCGTCGGCGCGGGTGTGAATCGGCGTGTTGGCGAAAGAGTATGGGTGTTCAACGGCCAATGGGATCGCGCGTTCGGCAGCAGCGCGCAATACATCGCGCTACCTGCGACATTGGCAGTGCCATTGCCAGATCAAGTTTCATTCGAGCAGGGCGCGTGTCTTGGAATACCGGTGATGACCGCGCATCGTGCGCTGTTTGCGGATGGGCAGATCAGCGGCAAAATGGTTTTGGTTACCGGTGGGGCGGGCGTCGTGGGCCACTACGCCATTCAGTTGGCGAAGTGGGCGGGTGCGCGTGTTGCGACAACCGTGAGCTCGGAGGCCAAAGCCGCGCACGTGCGCGCAGCGGGCGCAGACCTGGTGATTGACTATCGTAATGAAGATGTAGCTGCGCGCATCAAAACTGAAGCCGGCGGCGTGGACCGCATCGTCGACGTCGATTTCGGCAAGAACCTTCCGGTGAGCGCGCAGGTGCTCAACGACGGTGGCGTGATTGCGTGCTATGCCTCAACCAGCGTGCCGCGACCGCAGTATCCCTATCCCGAATTGTTGTGGCGCAATCCGCTGGTGCGTCAGGTGTTTGTCTATACCATGCCCGATGCAGCCAAGACACAGGCGCATGCGGATATTGCGCGCTGGCTCGAAAGTACAAAACCGATATTCGCGATCGCGCATCGTTTTCCGCTGGCAGAGGTCGTGCAGGCGCATCAGGCGGTGGAGCGGGGCGAGAAAATGGGGCATGTGATTATTAACATCGAATAACGTGCCCGTCAGGCGCGGCACTTAAGTCCCAACAAACGCCTTCACCGTGTGGTTACAGCCGCGTTTTCAGCGCTTGACTTGCGTTACGCACAAGCTAGCCTTCACCCCAAAGCCAAAGCACATTACGTTCCAAAGAAAGCTTTGACTTTGTCCATCCAGCCCTTGGCGCGCGGGTTGTGTTGCCCTGCGCTGCGCTCATCGATGGCTTCGAGTTCCTGCAACAGTTCGCGTTGCCGTACGGTAAGGTTCACCGGTGTCTCCACCACCACGTGGCACATCAGGTCGCCGTGAGTGGTGGAGCGCTCACCTTTGATGCCTTTGCCGCGCAGTCGAAAGGTTTTTCCGGATTGAGTTTCGGCGGGAATTTTAATCTTGGCGTAGCCGTCGAGCGTGGGTATTTCGATGTCGCCGCCGAGCGCAGCCGTGGTGAAACTTACCGGCATTTCGCAATGCAAATCGTTGTGGTCGCGCTGGAATACCGAATGCGGCTTGATCTGAATCACCACATACAAGTCGCCCGAAGGGCCGCCGTTGACGCCCGCTTCGCCCTCGCCGGATAGACGAATGCGGTCGCCCTCGTCGACGCCGGCAGGAATCTTCACTGCGAGTGTCTTGTGTTGTTTGACGCGCCCATTGCCGCTGCAGGTGCCGCAGGGGTTGGCAATCGTTTTACCCGTGCCGTGGCAGCGGGGACAGGTTTGCTGAATGGAGAAAAATCCCTGTTGTACGCGAACTTGCCCCTGACCTTTGCAGGTGGTACAGGTAACGGGTTGTGTACCGGGTTTTGCGCCACTGCCTTTGCACGTGCCGCATTCTTCCAGCGCGGGAATGCGAATACGGGTTTCGGTGCCGCGCGCCGCTTCTTCCAGCGCCACTTCGAGGTTGTAACGCAGATCGGCGCCGCGATAGACGCTGGAGCGCTGGCGACCGCCGCCGAAAATGTCGCCGAAAATGTCGCCGAATGTGTCGGAGAAATTGCCGAACCCCGCACCGGCGCCCGCGGCCGCGGACGGGTCTACACCCGCATGACCGTATTGATCATAGGCCGCGCGCTTGTTGGCGTCCGACAGAATTTCATAGGCTTCCTTGGCTTCCTTGAAGGTGCCTTCGGCCTTGGGGTTATCCGGATTGCGGTCGGGATGCCACTTCATCGCGAGCTTACGGTACGATTTTTTCAGGTCTTCGTCGGAGGCATCGCGATTAACGCCTAATACTTCGTAATAGTCTTTTTTGGCCATTTTGCTTGTAGAGGTGTAAGGCTCAGAATCGATGGGTAACAACGCGAAAGGGCGAAGACAACAATCTCTTCACCCCTTGCGTTTTATGCTTATCGTTGTGCAGTTACTTTTTGTCTTTCACCTCGGTGTATTCAGCATCCACCACATTGCTATCGTCCTTCTTCGTGCCTGCATCGGTTTTAGCATCGCTGCCGCCGGCAGCGCCACCGTCCCCACCACCCGCCTGTTGCTTGGCCTGCTCTTGCGCATACATTTTCTCGGCCAGCGTGTGCGAGGCTTCAGCCAGCGTTTTGGACTTGGCTTCGATGGCGTCCTTGTCGTCGGACTTCAGCGATTCCTCGGCATCCTTCAACGCGGCTTCAATCTTGGATTTTTCATCCGCCGTCAGTTGCTCGCCGTGATCCTTCAGCATCTTTTTCACCGAATGTACCAGGGCATCGCACTGGTTGCGTGCACTGACCAGTTCCAGCGCTTTCTTGTCGTCCTCGGCGTGCGCTTCGGCGTCTTTTACCATGCGCTGGATTTCTTCTTCACTGAGTCCGGAGCTGGCTTGAATCTTGATCTTGTTTTCCTTGCCGGTCGCTTTGTCCTTGGCCGACACATGCAGAATACCGTTGGCGTCGATGTCAAAGGTGACTTCGATCTGCGGCATGCCGCGCTGCGAAGGCGGAATATCCGTCAGGTTGAACTGGCCCAGCGACTTGTTGGCCTTGGCGATTTCGCGCTCACCCTGCAGCACGTGTATCGTTACCGCCGTTTGATTGTCTTCGGCGGTTGAGAACACCTGATTGGCCTTGGTCGGGATCGTGGTGTTTTTCTGGATCAGCTTGGTCATCACGCTGCCCAGCGTTTCGATGCCCAGCGACAGCGGCGTCACGTCGAGCAGCAGCACATCTTTGACGTCGCCTTTCAATACGCCTGCTTGAATGGCAGCGCCCACCGCCACGGCTTCGTCGGGGTTGACGTCCTTGCGCGGCTCTCTGCCGAATACTTCCTTAACTTTCTCCTGCACTTTCGGCATGCGTGTCTGACCGCCGACGAGAATCACGTCCGAAATATCGGAAATTTTAACGCCTGCGTCCTTGATCGCCATTTCGCAGGGCTTGATGGTGCGCTCGATCAGTTCTTCGACCAGCGCTTCAAATTTCGCGCGCGTGATTTTAATCGCCAGATGCTTCGGCCCGGATTGGTCTGCCGTGATGTAGGGCAGGTTGACTTCGGTTTGCTGCGAGCTGGAGAGTTCTATTTTGGCCTTCTCTGCTGCGTCCTTCAGGCGCTGGAGTGCCAGCATGTCTTTGCGCAGATCGACGCCGGATTCTTTTTTGAATTCGTCACACAGGTAATCCATCAGGCGCTGGTCGAAATCTTCGCCGCCGAGGAAGGTGTCGCCGTTGGTGGAGAGCACTTCAAATTGGTGTTCGCCTTCGACAGAAGCGATTTCGATGATCGAAATGTCGAACGTGCCGCCGCCGAGGTCGAATACCGCGATCTTGCGGTCGCCTTCTTGCTTGTCCATGCCGAAGGCCAGCGCAGCCGCTGTCGGTTCATTGATAATGCGCTTGACTTCCAGGCCCGCGATACGCCCGGCGTCTTTGGTGGCCTGGCGCTGCGAGTCGTTAAAGTAAGCAGGCACCGTGATCACAGCTTCAGTGACCGGTTCGCCGAGATAATCTTCGGCGGTTTTTTTCATTTTAATCAGCACCTGTGCGGAGACTTCCTGCGATGCGATTTTCTTGCCGCGCACTTCAACCCAGGCGTCGCCGTTTTCTGCCTTGACGATTTTGTAGGGCATCAGGTCGATGTCCTTTTGCACTTCTTTTTCCTCGAAGCGGCGGCCGATCAGCCGCTTCACCGCGTACAGCGTGTTCTTGGGATTGGTGACGGCCTGACGTTTGCCGGGCGCGCCGGTCAAAATTTCGTCGTCGTCCATATACGCCACGATTGACGGCGTAGTGCGCGCGCCTTCCGAGTTTTCAATCACCTTGGCGACGCCATTTTCCATGACGGCCACGCAGGAGTTGGTGGTGCCTAGATCTATACCTATGATTTTACTCATTTTTTTACCTCAGTATGCAAAGTTTCGATGTGTTAAATATGGGGGCTCGAAGCGCGTTTTCAATTATGCGGTTTCTGCTTTGGCCTTGGCCACGGTAACCAGCGCCGGGCGGATCACGCGGTCATTCAGCTTGTAGCCTTTTTGCAGCACGCTTACCACGGCGTTAGGTTCGGCGTCTGATTCAACCATGCTGATAGCTTGATGGCGGTGCGGGTCAAATTTCTGGTCTACCGGATTTTCTTCAGCAACATTGAATTTGTCGAAGGCTGCCTTCAGTTGTTTCAGCGTGAGTTCGACGCCGCTTTTGAAATTCTCCGCAGAAGCGTTTTCTGTCGCGAGCGCGGCTTCGAGGCTATCTTTGACAGCGAGCAGCTCAGTAGCGAAATTTTCAACTGCGTATTTGTGCGCGTTGGCGACATCGGTTTGTGCGCGTTTGCGCATATTTTCCGATTCGGCCTTGGCGCGCAAAAACGCGTCGCGATGTTCCTGTACAGCGGCTTCGGCTTTTTGCAAAAGTCCTTCGAGCGCGGGCGGCGCGGACGCTGTCGCGGCTGCGGCGTTGGTATCTGCAGGCTCTTGCGCAGGTGTTGTGGTTTGTTCGTCTTGTGGTATTTCGGCCATGCTGGGGTCTCCGATTAACTTCCTGCACATTGGGGCGGCCAGCAGGAATTCAAGTATTAGTTCAAAATTATAAGTATTTGATTTTATTATTTTTTTAAAAAACCTTGCCGGTTGGTAAGCGATTTAGAGCCTCGTCGGCGCCACCGTTTTACATAACAAACGGCCAAGCCGGTACAATGGATTTTTCCTTTTATTCATATATCGGGGCACTGTGAACAAACTGTTGGGCATGCTGGCTTTCGTCAAGGTTGCCGACAGCGGCAGCTTTACCCTGGCGGCGACCCAATTGGAGGTGTCGGTGTCTGCGGTGGCTAAAGCAGTGGCGCGGCTGGAAGAAGAACTGGGCATTCAGTTGCTGGTGCGCTCTACGCGCAGGCTGGCGCTGAACGACGACGGCCGCGATTACTATGCGCGCTGTTTGCAGATTCTCAACGATATTGAAGACGCCGAAGCGTCGTTGAAAAGCGCGGGCGAGGCGCCCAAGGGCCAGTTGAAGCTGTCATTTCCGGCGTTGTTCGGACGGCTTACGTTTCTGCCGCGCGCGGCGGAGTTTACCGCACGTTATCCCGACATTGTGCTCAACATCAGCGTGGATGATCGCCAGGTGGATTTGATCGAGCGCGGGCTCGATCTGGCCGTGCAGGTGGGCGAGATCAACAATCCGCGTTACGTGGCTCGCGTGCTGAATCGCGGTCAGCGCGTGACCGCGGCTTCCCCGGCCTATCTTAAATTGCACAGCGCGCCGAAAACGCCGGAAGACCTCACGCAGCATCGATGTATCGCGAGCGCGCTGTTTCCGGTGTGGCCGTATAGCGTCGGAGGCAAGCGCATCGAAGTGGCGGTGCAGGGACCGCTGGTGTTGACCGGTGGGGATGCGGTGCGCGAAGCAGCGCTGCTCGGACTGGGCGTGGCGCAGTCAAACTGGTGGACGGTGCGCCACGATCTGACCGAAGGGACGTTGATCGAGGTTCTAAAACCTTACGCCGTGGAAGGGCAGCCGATCAGTGTGGTGTATCCGCCGACGCGGCATGTGCCGCGCAAACTCAGAGTGATGATCGATTTTCTGGTGGAAATTACGCGCGTGGCGCAACCGGTCGAAAGCGCTGCCGAGCCGGTACCTCTGCGGAAATAAGGGATAAACTGTTTCGACTTTCAGTGCATTTTTCTCCTTTGCGATACTGCGTATCATGTGCGGTTACTGTCTGCGACGCCAATTGATATAGGAGAAAAATCATGCGCCTGGGTTATTTCACCATGCCGCTGCACCCGATGGAGCGCAGTTGCACCGACACCTTGCAGGAAGACCGCGAGGCGATCATCCTCGCCGACAAGCTGGGTTTTTATGATGCTTTCGTCGGCGAACATCTCACTGAAAAAACCGAAAACGTCACTAACAGCCTGCTGTTTCTGGCGACGCTGATCAGCGACACCAAAACCATCAAGCTCGGCACCGGCACTTCCAATCTGTCGCAACAACATCCGGTGCTGTTCGCTTCGCACGCGGCGATGTTCGATCATCTGGCGAAAGGGCGTTTTATTTTTGGCGTGAGCGCGGGCGTGCTGCGCTGCGACGCCGAGGCTTTAGGCAATCTGGACCAGGATCGCAACAAAATGTTCGCCGAATGCATCGATGTGATATTGGCGATCTGGGAGCGTGAGTCGCCGTACGATATTGATTTTCCGGACAATCGCTACAAGGTCACGGTGAAGAACACGCGCGATCTCGCTATCGGTCGCGGGCATTTGTACAAGCCGTATCAGCAGCCGCGTCCGGAAATTGTCGGCACCGTGGTAGCGCCGTTTTCGAAGGGTGTTACGTTGATGGGCCAGCGCGATTTTCATCCGCTGTCGGCGAATTTTTTATTTTCGAAATGGCTGCCGAGTCACTGGGCCAATTACAGCCAGGGCAAGCGTAACGTCGGCCAAATACCCGATCCGGCAGATTGGCGCATCGCGCGCACGATTTTTGTCGCCGACGACGACAAGGTGGCCAAAAGCTACGGACGCGACGACATCAACAGCCCGTATCGTTTCTACTGGAAGATGCTCACCTACAAAATGATCGCCGGTAAACGCCAGGTCATTTTCAAGAACGATCCCTCCGAGCCGGATTCGGCGATCACCGAAGACCGTGTTCTGGATAATCTGGTGATACACGGCAGTGTGAATAGCGTCGTGGATCAAATCCTCAGGCTGCGCGAAGAAACCGGCGACTTCGGCGAAATTGTTTATGCCGGCATGGATTGGGTCGATCCGAAACTGGCGAAGCGCTCGATGGAGTTGATGGCGACTGAAGTGATGCCGCGCGTGAATCAAGCCATTATGCAGGGCGCCGTGACTGTGAAAATGGATTATATTTCGTAAATATTTGTTTTTAAACGATTATTTGTTATGAGGAAAGTTGCGATGACGCAAGGGTTTGTGGACACGCGGCACGGTTGCATACACTACTATGAAGAAGGTTCGGGCAAACCGCTGGTGCTATTGCACAGCAACGGCGCGTCGGCGCATCAGTACGACGACTGTATGGCGGGCTTTGCCAAACACTGGCGCGTGATTACGATGGACATGCCGGGGCATGGCGATTCCGATCCGATCACCAAACATTATTCGATTGAACAGTACGCCGATGCGGTGATCGCGTTGCTCGATGCTTTGAAGATCGACAAAGCGGCGGTCGCCGGCGATTCTGTCGGCGGCTCGATTTGCATTGCGTTGTCGCGCGATCACGCGCATCGCATGGATGCGGTGGTAATTTTCGAATGCCCGTTGCGTACCACGGCAGATTGGATGGCCACCTGGCCGCGTATCGAGGCCACTTACAGCCAGCCGACGGAGGATCTGGACGAACTCAAGCCACGCTTCAAAAACGCCACCAAGGAACTGCTGGTGCGCTGGAACACCGACCGCAACAAGGCCGGCGCGTGGGCGATGGTGGATGTGATGCGCGCGATGCGCGAGTTCGATGCCGTGGGTGCGCTGCGCATCCTGAAGGCGCCGTCCGCGATCATTCTCGGCGCCAAGGGTAACGCGCTGGGAAAAAAAATCTCTATGAAGCATGCGTCGGCAAGAACAACGTTGCGGTGCTGGCGGACTGTGGACATTTCCCGATGATCGACGATCCCGCGTTGTTCACGAACGAAGTCACGCGGCTGCTCAACCAAGTCGCGAAGTAAACATGCTGCGGTTTGTTGCTACCGCTGTGGCCGCGGCGGCGCTGGTATGGGGTGCACCGGCGGTGACGTACGCGCAGGCTACAGGTGAGGGATATCCCGCGCGTGCGATCCGTCTCGTTACCTCGCTTGCGGCGGGATCATCGGGCGACCGGCTGGCACGCACCTTCGCCGATCAACTGGGCGCTCAGATCAGGCAAAAAGTGCTGGTGGAAAATCGCCCCGGCGACGGCGGCAATATCGCAGCGATGTCGATTGTGAAAGCACCGGCGGATGGGTATGCACTGCTGTTCAGTTCAACGGCGTCGCTGGCGATTCAGATGACGTATCACGCCGACACCGTAGGTTACAGTCTGAGCCGCGATCTGTCGCCGATTTCCACGGTGGCGGCAATTCCCAACGGTTTGTTTGTGACCACCGCCATCGAACCCGACACGCTGCCGGCACTGCTGCGCGAACTGAAAGCGAAACCCGGGCAGTACTCGTGTGCGTCGTCGGGCGTGGGCGGCTTGCTGCATCTGACGTGCGAGTTGTTCAAAAAGGTCGCCGGCGTCAACGTGTTGCATGTGGCGTACAAGGGCTCGACATTTTTTCTGCCCGATCTGGTTTCCGGGCGCGTCGCGCTGGCGTTCGACAACGTGCCGGTGTACGTGCCGATGGTCAATGCCGGCAAGCTGAAAGTGCTCGCGGTGACGTCCGCCAAACGCGTTGCCGTGTTGCAGTTTGTGCCCACCACCGCCGAGCTGGGCATGCCGCAACTGGAATCGATGGGCTTGTTCGGGTTACTCGCGCCGCAGCGCACGCCTGACAGCGTGATCAGGTTATTGAGCCGTGGGGCTGTCGGTGCATTGCGCGAGCGTGACGTGCGCGAACGGCTTGTGCGCGAAGGCGTTGAACCGGGCGGCAGCGCGCCCGATGGCCTGCGCAAACAGATAGACAACGAAGTCGGCAAATGGGCGCGCGTCATCACCGAAGCGAATATCAAGCGCGAATAAAAACTCTGAGTGTAATTTCATAAATATTTGTTTTTAAACAATATTTTTAAATTCACGTTCGTGCGCTGCAACACCAGAAATTCTGGAAATACAGAGCGGCTGAATGCTGCCGGCGTCGTAACCAACGAATGAAATGGACGCATGGGGCAACGGTCAGGTGCAACTCCTGTGCTCGGCCATCCCCACGCTGCATGCCACCCTACAGAGCGGACTTGCACCGGGTGTGCCGGCGATTGCCGCAAGCGTGCCCGGATTTGATATGGACGGCTGGTAAGGCATCGTTGCGCCGCTGGGCACACCTAAAGATGCCGTCGCAAAACTCTTAAGCCGCAATGAACAGTGACGCGAACACAAACCTATCGCAACACCTGGCTTGCCTCAGCCGCAGCAATCAGAGCTTTCGCGTCGCTTTCCAGTAAAAATCGCTGGGCCACTGCATTTGCCGCGGCTTTGCGCACCGCCATCACATAACCGGCATGATCGCCATAGCGTTCTTCGAGCGACAAGCGGGGATCGTTGCCGGCCTCGCGTTCGACTCTGGTTTTTGCAAATGGGATCACGCTGCCGGCGTTGCCACACAGTTTCCCCTTGTGGAACGGCCGCGCGCCGTCGGCGATGATGTTCCAGCCGAGATACGTGCCGAGCGGCGCATCGTGCAGCACCACCGGCACGCCGCCGATTTCATTGCCGTCGGCGTTGACTCTGGGCACCAGCATTTTGATGACTTGCTTGATGCGCGGTACGGCAAGGGTGGGCACGCCCGACACGTCATTCGGATCAAAGCCGGGACCGAAGTCGTAATCCAGCATCGGGTTGATAAAGCCCGGCGCGGGCATGTCGGCCGCTAAACCCGGAATGGTCGGGAAACCCATCGCGATTTTGTTGGCTTCCACCAGTTGACGTTCGCGCAGGGTGGGAAAGCGGCTGGCGGGCGGCGGCGTGTTGCGCATCACCCAGTTGCGAAAATGCACGGTCAGTGCATTGACCGTTTCGGTGTGCGGCAGAGGGTTAGTGGGCAGTGCGCCGATGCCCGCATTGTTGCCTTCGCAGGACACCGGCTTGGCGGCCAGCGCAATGGTGGCAAGACTTGAGTCAAAGCCGCCACTGCCGCCGCCGTGCATGGTGCTCGCGATGTAATAGCGGCGCACGTTGCCGGGTAATGGAATATCTTCTTTGGGATTGGTGCCCACCCATTCGGGGCCGAGTTTCAGGCCCCAGATTTCGGCCGAGCCGAAATGCTCGATGATTTTCGGGCAGGTTTTGCTGGCAACGCAGCGATCGAGAATACTGCGCGTGGGCAAGCCGCGTTGTTCATCGGGATAGGGCACCCACCACTGGGGACCTTCGCTGCCGGCCTGATACAGCGCAAGCGCGCCATCGGGCTGCGCCCAGCGAAAATTCAGCGCGATGCGGCGGCCGGCGATGATCGGCCACATGCCGTCATGCACCTGACGCTTCGCTTCGTCCTGATTAAAACCCAGATGCAGCCAGCCGCGCAGATAATTGCCGCTCTGCGAACGTCCGCGCGTGATGCTGTATTTGATGTGTCCCGCAAGTGGGTTTGTCGCGCCACTATCGTCTTTGGTTGCGTATTTAAAAAACGAGGCGAGATCGCGCCATGCCGCAAACCCCAGGCCGAGCACATAAGGGTCTTTCGCGGTGTACACCACCTGATACAGCTTGGCCGGATTGAAACCGCCTTTCAGGCAAATCTGCACGGGCAGGGCGGTCAACGGCAGCGGCGCATCATAAGTGCCGCCGCCGCAGAATTTCCAGTCGCCGGCGGCGATGGGTGTTTCACCGGTGACTTTGCCTTCCATCGTTTCGTGATCGCGCGACACCAGCATCGCCTTTGACGTATCCAGCGTTGCGGGCAGGTAAGGCAGCGGGTTGGTCTGCACCATCAACGGTTGTGCATTCGCACCGGAACGATTGACGATTCTGCCGAGCACCTCGCCCGTAATCGGCGAGCCGTTGGCGTTTTTTGCGACCGGCACCTGCAGCCAGTGATTGGCGTTGACGGTCATCGTTGCACGCACGGTGGTGCCGAGCGCGGCGCTCATGCCGGCGTTGTCGCCCTGCCACGCGCTGGCCAATCCCACGTCGCCGAAGCCGCGTTCGAGATTGTTGATGGTGAGTGGCCGGCCGCGATTGGGCACGTCGTGCCATAACAGGCCGCTCGCTTTGCTCATATCGATCGGCTTGGTGATGACAAAGGTGGTGACGTAACGAACTTTGCCGTCAGTGTCTTTGGCCAGATCGATATCCTGGATAATTTTATTCAGCGCATCGGCCGCATCAACCTCGCCAAAAGCGCGCCCTGAAATTTGTTCGTACTCGCCCGCAGCGCCAAACGACGCACACGCCGGGCCTTTACAGAAAGCGGGCGACAGCGTTTCGTCGATGACGATTTTGGTGATGCGCGCATGCGCGGGTGGTGTGGCCAGGAGTATGGCCGTGACGACGGCGCCCAACGCGGCTGATCTGCAGATACGTTCAAGAAAGCGTTGCGGCATAGTTCACTCCTGAATAAAAATATCAATAAAAACAAATACTTACGATATGACGCTCGTCGTGATTATTCCAACTGCTGCATCTTCGATTCAATAATAATTTTTCGATAGCGCTCGACGTCGCGTTTGACCGTGGCACTGAATTGTTCCGGCGTGCCGTGGATGACTTCGTAGCCCAGCGCGGTGAGCCGGTCTCTGACTTCGGGCAATGCGGTGATGCGGTTGATCTCTTTCGAATAGGCCTGCACGATTTTCGGCGGCGTCTGGACCGGTAAAAATATGCCGGTCCACATTTCTATGGCATAACCTTCGAGCCCGCTTTCGGCGAGCGTCGGTACTTGAGGCAGTAATGCTTCGCGGCGCGCGCCGGTAACGCCGATCGCGCGCAGCCGCCCGGCATCGATTTGCGGCTTCACGCTGGAAGGGTTGGTGAGCACCATATGCGATTCGCCGGCGGACACCGCGATCACCGCGGGCATGCCGCCTTTGTACGGCACGTTGTTCAGATGAGCGCCGGTCATCATCTTGATGGCGTTGGTGGCAATCTCACCGGTCGCGCCGGCGATGGCGGCATTGACCTTGCCCGATTGCGCCTTCGCATAAATGATGAACTCCTTGAAATTCTGCAGCGGCATCTTTGCGTATATCGCCAGCACCAGGCCGCCGGTCATCACGGGTGCTACCGCGGCAAAATCGCGCACCGGGTCATAGGGCGGATTTTTGTATAGCGACCCGTTGACGGCATGCGTACCGCTGTTGCCTGCGGAGAGAATGGTGCCGTTGGGCGTGGCCTTGGCGACGTAGTCAACGCCCGTCAAGCCGTTGGCGCTGGCGCGATTGTCGACAATGATGTTTTGCTTGATCGTTTCCGACAGCTTTGGCGCAAGCGCGCGGGCGACGATGTCGTTAGGGCCACCCGCCGCGGCGGGGACAACGATCAGCACCGGACGTTGCGGCAGCAGTTGCGCGAGGTCGCTGGTTTGGGCAAATGCTGGCGGTGCTACGAGTAATGCGCTACAGGCGATAGCTGCAATATTTTTAAAAAGGAAATGGTCATGATTATTTTTGAACTTCAAAATAGCAATCCTTCAAAGTTGATGATGAATGACGGTACACGTGCAAACCATTGCTGTCATTCCCGCGCAAGCGGGAATCCATGCGTGGTTTCATATGGCGCTGTGTTATGGATTCCCGCCTGCGCGGGAACGACAGTGAGTGGGTTACGCTGAATGTTCTTGCTATGCCGCCAGCGATTCAATATACGGCCTCACGTCGGCTAGGTCGGCAATCTGCCAGCTCGCATCCGCCGCGCGCTGCGCTTTTTCCTTGCCGAACACGATCTCCATTTGCAGCCGTGTTTTGTCGGCGATGTGCTTGTCGGTCATCGGGTTTTGCGGCGTGCTCAGCGCGTGTTTACAGTGCGCTTCAAACGTGCGGCCGTCTTTCATCATCACTTTGACGCGGGCTGCTTCGCGGCCGGTTTTTTCGTCCGCGTGCGCCACCACTTTGGCGCGCAGCGCGGCGATGTCTGCGTCGTGCACCATGGCCTCGCTGACTTGCGGCAGCCCGGCCTCCTTGTGCATGAGCGTAGTTGCCGTCCAGTGGGGGAAACTCACCATCGCCTGCGCGCGTATTTTCGGCGCCGGGCGGTTGCACAACTGGATGCACAGCGGGTTCACCGTGACTTCCACGCGTTCGATGTCGCGCGCGTCGAATTTATTTTTCGCGGTAATGTCGAGGCAGGCGTCAATGACCGGGTGGATCACCACGCCGCACGGGTAGGGCTTGTAGGCCAGTTCCAGCAACTCCCATTGTTGGCCGAGGCCGGCGAGCGCCGCGTCCATTTGCGGGTTTGATGCAAACGACACCGCGAAGCCTTTGACGCCTTCGATCATGGTATCGGGGCAGGTGTAGCCGCGCTCGGCGAGAAACGCCGCCCATAGCCCCGAGCGGCCGGCGTTGCCGGGCGTGAACCAGCTCGACATGGAGGCGTGGGCCTCGCGTATGCCGGCCGACTGATTGGCGGCGATGCCGATGGCTGTGGTCATCTGGTCTTCATTAAAGTCCATCACCTTGCCGGCGGCGATGGCCGCACCGATGCAACCCAGCAGACCGGTAGTGGAAAGGCCGACCGCGCATTGCGCCGGCGGCGTGCACAGGATATTGCCGATACGGCAGCACAGTTCGTTGCCCAGCACTAACGCTTCGATCAATTGTTTGCCGCTGATTTTACGGCGCATGGCCATGGAGACCAACGCCGCACCAACCGGGCTGGTGGGGTGTGTCACGGTGGCGTAATGGGTATCGTTGAACGCCAGTGCCGCCGAGCTGAGTGAATTCAATAACGCAGCATTCAGCGCATCCAGTTTGATGCGCGAGCCGATGACAACACAATCGGATTTGCCGTTGAATTCGCTGATGGTGTCGATCATTTTCAGGCACACCGGCTCGTTGGCGCCGCCGGCTGCGCAGCCCACATAGTTAACAAAAGCGCGCACGCCTTCGTGCTGTACTTCGCGCGGCAGGGCGTCGAAGCGGGCATTGACGGCGAAGCGCGCGAGTTCGCGGGTGATGTTTTTCATGGGGTGTGCATTCGAGTTTTGGAACGGCTACTATACAATGAACAAAGTCGAAAGGATGGCTATGAAAAAAATCGTATTTGGACCTGAAATCGCGCCCGCTGCATGGACGCTTGGCGAGGCGCTGCTGCCCAAGGGCTTTACCATCGAAACGCTTTCACTCAGTCCCGATCAGCGCATCGAGCAGCTCGAATCGGCGGCGTTTTATATGGGCTTTCGCGGCGGCGTGATGGATCGCGATTACGATCACATGAACAACATTCAACTGATCCAGTTTTTAAGCGCGGGTTATGACGGCATGGACCTCGCGCGGCTGCGCCAGCTCGGCATCCCGCTGTGCAACAACGGCGGCGCAAATTCGTACGCGGTGGCGGAACATGCAATCATGCTGATGCTGGCGGTGTCGCGGCAGTTGCCCGATCTGGATCGCCTGCTGCGCGAAGGCAAGTGGAAATCCAGCAAGTTCGGGCAGGAGGAAGAACACGAAATCGCGGGCAAGACCATCGGCATCATCGGTCTGGGCATGATCGGCAAAACGCTGGCGCGGCGTTTGAGCGGCTTCGAGGTGAAGCTGATCTACACCGATCCCGTGCGGCCTGCGCCGGAAGAAGCGGCGCGGCTCAACGTCGAGTATCGCGAGCCGGATGACCTGTTCCGTGAAGCCGATATCGTGACCCTGCACGCGCCGTTCGACGCCACCACGCAGCACATGATTTGCGAACGCACCCTGAATCTCATGAAGCGCGAAGCCATCCTTATCAACTGTGCCCGCGGCGAGTTGGTCAATGAAGCCGATCTTTACACAGCGCTGAAGGAAAAACGCATTTGGGCCGCAGGCCTCGACGTTTTCGACAAAGAGCCGCCCGATCCCAAAAACCCGCTGTTCACGCTGTCGAATACGGTGCTGTCGCCGCACGCCGCCGGCCCGACGTGGGAGAGCTGGCCCAAGCGCTGGGCCAACAGCTACGCGAATGTGCAGCGCGTGGCGCGCGGCGAGGCGCCGCTGTGGGTGGTGCCGGAACTGCGATAATCTCGCGCCGCGCGATCTGATGCCTACTACGCGCTAATCAAGCCGCCGCCCCATCATCGCCAGTCCTGCGGTTATCAGCAAAAAAATCGTGCCAATGATGTAGAAACTCATCTCGATGCCATAGGCTTCCGCGGCCACGCCCATGACCGTCGGTGTAATGATAGAGCCCAGTCGCACCACCGCATTGCGCAGCCCGACGCTCGCGCCGTGCCGGTTGCTGGAGACTTCGTTGCTCAGGATCGCGTACATCAGCGGCTGACTCATGCCCTGCACGATGCCGCGCAGCACGCATGCGGCGATCAGCACGATAAGGAACGGCGCGATCAACGGTGTGGCCGAGATGCACACAAGTGAAACCACGATGCAGAGGAGTACCAGCTTCACCGCGCCGAGACGGCGTTCAGCGGGCGCGGCCAGCAGTGAACCGGCGACGCCGGACAGTTCCGCGATAGCGACCAGCGTGCCGATAAGGGTACCGCTCAAGCCGATGCCGTTGAGATACACCACAAACAATGAGCTTTGTATCGCGCCCGATGAATTACGCAAAAAACTCGCGGCGAGAATGAATGCGACCGAAGGTATCAAGGCGAGCAGCAGCGCCTGCTTGTGCGGTTCCCATTGTGGCAGCAATATCGCGAAGCCGCGTCCATGCGGCAATGGCGGCTCGGCGCCTGTGCTCCTCGCTGTGGCCACGATGATGCCCGCGCCGCATATCGCCACGCACGCGAATGCGGCCCATGCACCGAAGTGGTCCCATGCTGCACCTACCACCACGGGTCCGATGAACGTGCCGATGCGCGTGGCAACGCTGTAGCGCGCGAGTATGGCGGTGTCGCCGCGCCCCACCTGCATGGCCCAGGTTTGCGACGCAGCCATGCCGAGCGCGGAGGCGAGGCCCAGCAGTAATTGCAGCACCCCCAGCACAGCGAACCAGCCGGAGATCGGATAGAGCAGTGGCAGTGCGGTGCAGCCTGCGGCCACCCATAGCAACACGCGCCGTGTGCCGAGCTGATCCATGAGGATGCCGCCGTGGATCGAAAGCACCGCAGGCAGTACGGAGCGTGCCGCGACAATCAGACCGATCTCGGCGGCATTAAGCCCGACGGCTACGGCATACAAGGGCACGATGACCGACAGCATGTCCCATACGCCGTTAGTGAATAAGCCCGCACCGAGGGTGGCCAGCAGATCACTGTCAGCGCGTTGGCGCTGATGCGTCGCGGATTTTTGTGGTGGCATGCGTGTAGCGTAGCAGGTGCGTGACCGTCAGGCGCTGGCATGCCGCCATAGCGTGATCAGTAGAGTAATCGTAACTATTTGATTTTAAAAAATATTTTATTCCGCGCGTAAATTAGCGGCTTTGATCACTTTACTCATGCGTTCGGTTTCGGTTTTGATCATCTGATCAAACTGCGCGGGCGTGCCGCCGATCAGCTCCATGCCGACGCCGAGAAATTTTTCGCGCACGTCGGCGCGTGCGAGTACGTTGTTGGTTTCGCGATTCAGCCGCTCGATCACCGCCTGCGGCGTTTTCGCGGGTGTGAACAGGCCGTTGGTGGAAACGCTTTCAAAACCGCTTAAGCCGGCTGACGCGACAGTGGGAATGCCCGGCAACAAGGGCGAAGGCTTCGCCGTGGTCACGGCCAGTGCACGCAGTCTCCCTGCTTTGATTTGAGGAATCGCGCCACCCACCGAAGTAAACATGATTTGCACACGTCCAGCGATGACATCGTTCAACGCAATGCCGACGCCCTTGAATGGTATATGCACGATGTTAGTGCCGGTCATGTATTTGAACAATTCTCCAGACAGATGCGGCGAAGCGCCGAGCGGTCCCGAAGCATAATTGAGTTCACCGGGCCTGGCTTTGGCGAGCGCAATCAGTTCCTCGGTGGATTTGGCCTGTACCGTTGGATGCACGACGAGGATCAACGGCGAGGCGGAAATGTAAATCACCGGCGCGAACTGCTCCATACGGTAGGGCACCTGGCTGCGCATATAAGGCATCAGCCACAGGCTGCTGCTGTAGAGCATCAAAGTGTAGCCGTCGGCCTGCGCCTTGGACGCGATGTCACCGATGATCACGCCGCCGGTACGGTTGTCGACGACGATCTGCTGGCCGAGACTTTCGGTGAGCCGATGCGAAAGCAGCCGTGCGGTGAAGTCGCTGCCGCCGCCGACTTCGGCGGTCAGAAGGCGGATGGGTTTGGTGGGGTAGGGTTGTGCGTGAACGAACGATATAGGTGTCGCGCACGCTGCTGCAAACACGAAGCGGCAGGCAAGGGCTGTCATGGTCATTTTACTCCGGTGTAATTCCAGCATCTTTTACCACCTTCGCCCAACGCGCGCGATCTTTGTTGACGAACGCCTCGAAATCCGCGCGCGTCGTACCGTGTATCTCAAG
>Ga0193752_1001106_pt1 | contig 23290 bp, 21 predicted proteins | sample H1c1metaG_FD_144924 | JGI IMG/M metagenome (GOLD analysis project Ga0193752, IMG submission 144924) | Soil microbial communities from a riparian zone of the East river system, Colorado, United States - H1c1 | ecosystem: Environmental > Terrestrial > Soil > Riparian zone | place: USA: East River...
TATCCAACTGAATTACGATCGACGCGAGCGAACTACTTCAACAGCCAGCCGCGCAGATTGCCTTCGGGCGCGCGCTCGGAATTCAGTTGGATATAAAGCTGCTCACCCCTGAGGTCGGCAACCTGTTGCGGCGTGAGATCGAGCGAGCCGCTGATGGTGGGGTTCGTCGCCTTGGTGACCGTGAGTGTGAGGATCGCCGGACCGGGAATCCCCTTTGGCCCGCGATGGATGGCGACCGTGGTCGCGGGCGAGCGCAGGCCGCTGGCGTCACCGGTGACGGTCAGCCTGTTGCCCGCGAGCGTCGCCGTCACCTGGCCGAGGCCGGCGACATTCGCCTGCATGGCGACATCGAGGGGCACCACCGAGAGCCGCGCGCGATAGGTTTCACCGCCACCCTGCGCCGCCGCGAACGCCTGTGTCGCGAGAAAGAGCGCAGCACATGCCGACAACGCCTTGAGGTCGAGTCGCTTCATCTTGATGTCCCGGTGTCCGATGGTTCCGCCCGCGCCCATTTCGGGCTTCGTCTTTAAGCCAGTTATATTCCGCTTCTAGAAGGGGTTCAAACGCAGATCGCCCAGGCAGAACAAAGTCCTGCCTGGGCGATCCGGCTAAAACGGAGGCTTTCGCTATTTCGACATGCCTTTATAGGCGAGCTTCTGCATCCCCATGCCGGTCGCGGCAATATAGAGATTGCCCTTGGAGTCGACGTTGATCTGGTGGCCCGGGCCGACGATACCGGCGGGCTCCACGGAGCCGATGATGGCCAGCGACTTGCGATCGACCACGAAGACACCCTTGCCGCCGCCGACATAGAGGTACTGCTGCTCGGCATCGGGCGAGAGCGCGAGGTTGCGGGCGAAGAGAACGTCCGTCCGGATGATCTGATTGACGTATTTGCCGCTCGTATCGAACACCTGCACGCGGCGGTTCTCGCGATCGGCCACATAGACCATTCCATCCTTCGAGACGCGGATCGCGTGCACGACATTGAAATTGTCCGGTCCCGGACTGGCGAATGTCGAAGGCGTCGCGACCTCGCAGCTGTCCTCGTCCTTGGCCTGCTTGCCGAACGCGCCCCACATCCGCTTGTAGGCGCCCGTGTTCGCGTCAAAGACGATGACGCGGTCATTGCCGTAGCCGTCGGCGACAAAGAGCTCGTTGCTTGGCTGATAGACCTGAGCGTCGGCAGGACGATGCAGGTTCGCAGTGTCGGCGTTGCCCTTGCTGCCGTTGACCTTGCCGATCTGCAGCAGGAAGCGCCCATCCTGCGTGAATTTCAGAAGCTGATCATCGTTGACCGGACGCGTGGGCGCGCCGTTCGTCGGGCAGTTGTTGCCGCCGAGCCAGACACTGCCCTGATAATCGATATAGATGCCGTGTTCGCGCTGCGGCCACTCATAGCCCTGACCTTCGCCGCCCCATTGCTTAAGCACGTTGCCGGCGGGATCGAACACAACGACCGGTTTTGCTGCCATCTTCTGGGCATCGCCCTTGAGCGTATGCGGGCGATGGATCATCCAGACATTGTCCTGCGCGTCGATGGCAAAGCTGGACGCGTCGCCGACCTTCATGGTCGCCGGAAGCTTCGGCCAGTCCTTGACGACTTCGAACATGGGCATCGGGCGCGCCGCGGCGGCGGCCTGAGCCGTGTCGGTTTCCGCGAGCCAACCGCCCGCAGCGATGGCCAATACACTCAGAACGACACCGTTGAGCAATGCGCGTTTCATGGCTTCCTCCCTTGCGCGAGATCGGGGCCCAAGCTCGCGTTTCGAGCGCGAGAATGCGTCTTTTCGCGTGCATCGGCAATCCGGATCGCGCGCTCTTAAGCCTTGCGGGCGGGCACCGGCAGCCCTGCTATCCTTAAATTGACCGCGCCCAGGAAATTGCGGCTGGTGAAGTAAAGGGTTTTCCAGTCCGCGCCGCCGAACGCCATGTTGGTGGTGTTCTGGCCGCCATGGACGATGCGGCCGAGCTTCTTGCCCTTGGCGTCGATGATCCAAAGCCCGCCCGAGCCGCCCGAATAGACGTTGCCGGCGATGTCGACCTTGATGCCGTCCGGCACGCCCGGTTCGGCGCCGTTGAGATCGACGAACACCCGGTCGGTCTGCAGAGCCAGCGTCCCGTTCGGCAGCAGGTCGAAGGCGCGGATGTGACGGCGGCGCGAATCCGCGATGTAAAGCACGCTTTCATCAGGCGAGAAGGCGAGCCCATTGGGCGTCAGGAGATCGCCGGTGAGCAGCCACATCGCGCCGAGGTCGGGCGACACACGATAGACACCCGGGCCGGTCACTTCCCACGAATTGCCCGACGCGCCGCCTTGCGGATCGGTGAAATAGATCGCGCCCACGGACTTGACGACGACGTCATTGGGCCGGCCGAACTGCTTGCCCTGGAATGAGGAGGCAACCACGGTGACGCTGCCGTCCGGTTCGAAGCGCGTGACGCGTTTCGCATCCGCCTCGCAGGCGACGAGGCGGCCTTGCATATCGCGCGTGAGACCGTTCGCCCGGTTGGTGTTCTCGCGGAACACCGAGACGCCCTGTCCCGGCGCGTATTTGATCCGCCGGGCCTTGTCGATGTCGCTGAAAAGAAGATAACCGCCGTCGTCCTTCCACCACACCGGGCCCTCGGCCTGGCCGCGATCGCCGCCATAGCCTTCGGCGAGCACGCGAATGGGCTCGGAGGTGGAGAGTATCTTGTCGAGCGCAGGGTCCATCTGTTCGATATGTGGCTTCACGGCCGGCTGGGCGAACGCGGATGCGACGCCGCTGTTCAGTGCGACACCACCGAGCGCGGCCATCTCCAACATCCGCCGGCGCGAGACAAAACGATTCGTCATGGCAAGCCCCTCCTGTGTTCCCGCGTGGAAATCTATCCCTTTCCCGTCCGCCCACAAAGACGCTCTCACCAACGCCGGCGACGTCGTGCTAGATCGTCGATAGTCCGGAATTGCGAGAGGGTTTGTGATGAGCAGCAACGCAGCGAGTCTTACCGGAAATATTCCGGAACACTATGACGCGGGGCTGGGGCCCCTCCTTTTCGTCGACTATGCCGACGACATCGCGCGCCGGGTGGCGACGTATGCGCCGAAGCGGGTGCTGGAGACGGCGGCCGGTACCGGGATCGTCACGCGGCGGCTATACGAGCTGTTGCCCCAAGCCGAGATCCTGGCAACCGATCTCAATGAACCTATGCTGCTGTGGGCGGCCAAGAAGTTCAGGCCGATCGACGCGAGGGTAGCACTTCGCCCCGCCGACGCGACAGCACTGCCGTTTGCCGACAATATGTGCGACGCGATGGTGTGCCAGTTCGGCGTGATGTTCTATCCCGACAAAGAGAAATCTTACCGCGAAGCCTATCGCGTGCTTAAGCCCGGCGGCCGGTACATTTTTAGCGTCTGGGACTCGCACAAGCACAATCCCTTCGGGCGGATGGCGCACGAGATCGTGTCGAGTTTCTTCCCGGTTGATCCGCCGCCGGTCTATCAAGTGCCGTTCGGCTATTACGCGATCGATCCCATCAAGGAAGCGCTGCTCGCGGCGGGGTTCGACGATCTGAAAATTTCGGTCGTGAAGAAGGAGCACAAGCTCACTGATCCCGCCGCACGCGCACGCGGGATGATCCTCAGCAACCCCATCGTCGATCAGATCAAGGCGCGCGGCGGCGTCGATCCGGATGCCGTGGTGGAGGCGGCGCGCAAAGCCCTGGAGCGCGAGTACGCGACGAAGCCGATACCGCTTCAAGCGATCGTCTTCGAAGCACGAAAGGCCGGGTAGTTGGCGCGATCCTGCGAAATACGAAATGCGCGAAAAGCGGACGCGGGCGACATCGCGCGGCTGTTTCTGATTTCGTCGGACGGCCTGGCAACCTACATCTGGAACAAGCTCCAGACTCCAGGCATGAGCCTTCATGACGTGGGTGCGGCGCGCTACGCACGGGAGAATACCGCTTTCTCGTACGAAAACTGCCTGATGGCGGAACGGAACGGCGAAATCGCGGGCATGGTGCATTCGTTTCCGATGCATGTGACGCCGGGAGACGCGCCAGAGAGCGATCCGGTTCTAAGATCCTATATGGAATTGGAGCTGGATGCATCGCTCTATGTGTCCGGCATTGCGGTCTACGAGACATACCGCGGCATGGGGATTGGGACCGACCTGATGCGTTTCGCGTTCGCGCGCGCACAGGAGCTGGGGCTAGCAAAAATCAGTCTGATCTGTTTTGAGCGCAACGACGGCGCCATGCGGCTGTATCGGCAATTGGGCTTTTCCGAGATCGATCGGCGAGCGATCGTGCCACACCCGACGCTACATTACCGCGACGGCGACGCGATCCTGATGGCGCGTGAGGTTTGAACCCGGTTAACTGATGGCGACCGTTTTAAGCGCGGCGGCGACATCTGAGCGCGGCCTTCACCTTCTCCGCAATCACATCGCTGGGCAGGAAATCGAGTGGAAGGCCGGTTAGTTCATCTGCGCGAAAACCCGCCGCCCGCGAGTCGGAACAAGTTACATTTTGATTTGTATTTTCGATCCCAAAGTCATTCCTTTGTCACGCGCAAATGCGGCGAGATCGTCTTAGGCTCCTCCCGATACGAACATGGGAAGCAGCAATTGAGAGACGCGGTCCTTACTGGCCTTAAGGCTGAGTTCGGTGATGTGTTGAAGCAGCAAGCCGATCTCAATCGCGAGATGATGATGCTGCCAATCGAGACGCGATGCAGGCGCTGGATGGAATACTACACGCGCCTTGATGAGCTGGCGACGCGGCAACAAAGAATTGAGGCCGCGGCATACCTCAACCACGATTCGGATCGCCCGGAAACGCGACCGCTCTAGCTGCCTGCGACGGCCTTCAGCGCGGCAACGACATCGGGCGGCTGAGTGAGCGCGGCCTTCACCTTCTCGGCAACCACGTCGCCGGGGAGGAAATCGATCGGCAGATTGAGCTTCACCGAGTCGGCGACAAAGCCTGGGTCCTTCATGACCTGTCCCATCGCAGTGCGCAGGACCGCGAGCGTCTCGGCGGGTACGCCCGGCGGCGCGGCTTGCAGACGGCCGAGTTCGGACATCGCTTGAACGAGAGCCACGAGCTTCCGCGCGCGCTCATCCTTGGCGTATTGTGCGACCCTCGGCACGCCGGGCAAGGTCCCTGCATTCCCGGAGATCTCGAGCGCGTAGAAGCCGGCGCCGGTCTTCACGAACTGCTCGAGCGATTCCACGGTGCCGATCTGGCCCGTGACTTCGCCCCGGCGCATGCTGAGTTCGCCCGTGTTGCCGGTGAAATTGTTGACGACCTGGATGTTGAGCTTCAGCGCATCGGCAAGAATGCGCGTGTCGAAATACGACGCCGTGCCGACGCCCGAGGTGGCGAACTTCATGCCCGGCGCCTTCAGCATCTCATCGAAGCTCTTGATCCCGGAATTGGTCGAAAGCACGACCGCGCGCGCTTCAGTCGCGGCCTTGCCGAGCCAGCTGAACTTCGCGATATCGAAATTCATCCCGGCGCTGCCGATCAGCTGATTGTAGATGAGGCCCGTATTGAACATGCCGATGGTCAAGCCATCGGGCCGCGCGGTGTAGATTGCATTGGCGCCGATGATGTTGCCGGCGCCCGGCACGTTCCGGACGATGATGCGCGCGCCCGGCAGATATTTCGGCATGTAGCGCGCGATCATGCGGCCATACGTGTCGTAGCCGCCGCCCGCGGTCGTAGCGACGATGTAGCTGATCGTCTTGCCACGGAACATTTCGTTACTGGCCGCAGACGCGGAAGCGGGCACAAGAAGAACGGCCAAGGCGATCGCAAGCCAACGCGTCAGCATCGTGTCCTCCGCTTCAGAAACGAAGCGAGAAGGGGAGCCTAGCCCAGTTTTGCCGGGGCGGCCAATTTCGCGGCCAGGCCCGGCATCACATCGAGGACATCAGAAATCGGGCGCGGCCGACTGCGCGATGGGGATGGATTCCAATCCCATCAAGGAACCCGGATTCTCGGAGCAGATCGCCTCGAGGAGCGGCCCCTCCCCTGCGCTCGCCAACATCGCAACGGACGCGACCGATGTCCTGCGCGCGATCCCCTCGGTGCGGCTGTAGCGCTGGATGGCGGTCCAGGGCGTCGTGAACGCGCCCGGATCCTCGACATAAACCTGCACTTCCAGCGTCTCGCCGTCGACCAGGCGAAAGCGTTCCACGACGTGCAGTTGCTCGGTGTGCGGCGTCTCAAAGCCGTCCACCGCGGTCCTGTCGTTGAGACCGATCGTGTCGACCACGAGCGTATTGCCTTCGTAATGGCCGACGGATTCGCCGTGCCAGGACGGCTTCAGATCCTTCGAATGCGGCACATCGAGAAAGACGCGGCGAACGTCACTGAAGCTCGTCAGAAGCATCAGCACCTCCTTCTGACCCTGAACGAAGTACATCGGCCTCGTCATTGGCAACAGATCGAAGGCGGGAACGCCAACCGGATAACAGCTCGCGTGGCGGGAATAAGCGGCCTTTCCCGAGAGCACGAGCTCGTTCTGTTTGCGGATCACCTCGCGCGCCCAGGGCTGCAGGATGGGATTGTCGAAATCGCCTACGGCAAAGGTCGGCTGCTGGCCGGTGACGCGGTAATCGTCGTTGGACACGCGCGGATATTTGGGGTGCTGCATCACGGGTCCCGGACCGCTCGACGGTGCGATGAACTCGCGCTTGTAAGCGAACCACGCCGCACTTGGATGGGGAGCGAAATTCGGTGGCGATGAGTCCGCAGCAATCGCTGAAATGTTCGAGCTCGTTGCCAGGCAAAGGGCGCCGGCGAAAATGACTCGCGTGAAGTTCCCTGAATGTCGAGACATTGGGGCCTCCTATCGACCGCGTCAGCCAATATGGATTCGACTATACACCAATATCGGGCCAAAGATTCGCGGCGTGGTTTAGGCGGCGGGCGTATTCTGCTCGCGCATGAAGGCAAGTTCTTCGCCCGAAATGCCGAGCGTGCGCCAATCGGTGAATTTCGGCACAATCCCTTCGAACGACGAGAGCTTTCCTTTCGGGATGCGCGGTTCCGTGGTGCCAATCGCGGGACCGCCGTCGCGGACGCGCTTGGCCGCCGCGATCATCTGGCGGCGGAACTGGATGACGGCAACGTCGCTTAAGCCAAGATTGTCTTCGCTGCGGTCGGTGATCGGCCCCATCGACTCCCACATCGCCATGTCCTGGGCCGGGATGCCCTTGATCCCGGTGAAATCGCCGCGTTTCATCGCCTCGCGATCCTGGAGAAAACGGTTCTCGAGCGTGCGGACTTTGCGGAAGTCGGAAAAGAGATCGACGCCTATCTCGGCGGCGCAGAATTTCCGCCACTCGTCCTGCGGGATGCCCTTCGTCTCGTGCCAGGCGACCCAGTAGAACATCGTGTTCTCGTCGTCGATCGGGAACAGCATCTGCGCCATCTTGTACTGATCGTTCGGCGGGATGATCACGGTGAATGGCGCAACGAAGAGCGTGACGCGGACATAATCGTGCGAGGCGGAGTTCGCGATCGGCTTGCGGATCGCGGCATAGCGGAATCCGAAACTCGTCAGCTGAAACTGCATGCGCGGCGCCTTGTCGGTCGAGGGCCGCGGCCAGATGTCGCCGGCCGCCTTGGCGCCATCGACGTCCATCGACGGCATGACCGAGGAATGCAGGCTCGATGAGTGCGCGGAGTCGATGGAGCCTTCGAGCACCTGGGCCCAATTGCAGGCCACGTGCATCTTGACGATCGAGATGCGCTCGGTGGGCGCGAAGGCTCAACCCGGCGGCTCGAATTCGCGGAATTCTTCTTCGGGCCCCATATAGACCCAGACAAAGCCGCCGCTTTCGCGCGCCGGATAGGATTTCTGCTTGCGTTCGAGTTTCAGCCGGCCGCCGTCAGGCTCGCAGGCCTGGTCCATGACGTTGCCCTCAACGTCGAACTTCCAGCCGTGATAAAGGCAACGCAGGCCGCACTCCTCGTTGCGCCCGAAGGCGAGCGAAGCGCGGCGGTGCATGCAGTGCTCTGCAAGCACGCCCAGCCGCCCCTTGGTATCACGGAAGACGACGAGGTCTTCGCCCAGCATGCGGGTGCGGACCGGCGCGCCGTCGGGCTCGGCGACCTCCTCGGAGAGACAGGCCGGCAGCCAATGACGGCGCATGATCTGGCCCATCGGCCAATCACCTTCCACGCGCGTGAGCAGGTCGTTGTCTTCCCGGGTAACCATGGAGCCAGAATAGCCCGTTGTCGCCTCGTGTCGAGCGAGACCGGCCACGGAATTTGCTATTGTCGAGACGAAGCGCCGTCGAAAAGGCCTTGAAGATGCGCCTGCTTCCCGCCCTTGTGATGGTCTTGGCCGGCACGGTCGGACCGCTACACGCGCAGCCGTTCCAGGCGATGGACGCCACGATCGACGACGTGAAGGTGGCGCTCGCATCGAAGCAGATCACCTGCCGCGCGTTGGTCGAGCAGTATATCGCGCGCATCGAGGCCTACGACAAACGTGGCCCGTCGCTTAACGCGGTGCAGACGATCAATCCGTTGGCGCTGGGACAAGCCGCACGGCTGGATACGATCCCGGATCCGGTTGGTCCACTCCATTGCGTTCCGATCCTCATGAAAGATCAGGTCGAGATGCGTGGAATGCCGACCACGTACGGCTCGGCGGTGTTCAAGGATTTCGTACCGCAACGCGATGCGACCATTGTCACCAGGCTGGAGCGGGCGGGCGCGATCATCCTCGCCAAGACGACGATGGGCGAATACGCACAAGGCTATCTGGGCTCGGCCTTTGGAGCGGTCCGCAACGCCTACGATCCGACGCGCATCGCCAGCGGCTCATCCGGCGGAACCGGCTCAGGGATAGCGGCGAATTACGCGACGGCCGGCATCGGGGAAGACACCGGCGGATCGATCCGCGGTCCCGCTTCCGTCAACAACCTCGTGGGATTGCGGCCGACCATGCCCCTGGTCAGCCGGTTTGGCATGCTGCCCGCGCGGCCGAGCACCGACACGCTCGGACCCATCGGACGCTCCGTAAAGGACGTCGCGCTGATCCTCGACGTGATCGCGGGCTACGACCCGAACGATCCCGTGACGGCGGAGTCGGTTGGACGACAACCGGCGACCTACACGCAGGCCCTAACGGCGGACGGGCTCAAGGGCGCCCGGATCGGCATCATCCGCGAGCCGCTCGATCCGAAAGCCGACACGTCGTCGCCGGAGTTCAAGGCCGCGAGGGCCGTCATCGAGCGGGCGATAGAGGATATGCGGCGGCTGGGTGCGATCATCGTCGATGCGCCGAAGATCCCCGATCTCGCGAGCCGTTCGGCGGCGATCTACGACGGCAATGTGTTCGAGACCGAGGCGGCGATGGATAAATATTTTGCGCAGCATCCGAACGCACCGGTCAAAACGCTGAAAGACATTTTGTTGTCCGGAAAAGTCGTGCCGTCACGCGCTCGCACGCTGATGAACGCCATAGGCCACTCGACAAACGAGTACGGCTATCTGCAGTTGCTGCTCGCGCGCGACGCGCTCAAGCAGTCAGTGCTTGCGATGATGGCGGATGAGAAGCTCGATGCGCTCGCCTATGCGACATTCGACTATCCGCCGCCGAAGATTCCGCCGGATGCGCTGACCGCATCCATGCTGGATTCCGCCGGACCGGGAAACAACCGCCGTCTGAGCCCGGCGCTCGGACTTCCGGCGATCACGGTTCCTGCCGGTTTCACGCCCGACGGGCTGCCGATCGGACTCGAGCTCATGGGGCGGGAGTTCGACGAAGCGCTGCTGCTCAAGCTCGCCTATGCCTACGAGCAAGGTACAAATCATCGGCGGCCGCCGGCGACCGCGCCCGCGCTTGCGACAGCGCAGTAGAGATCACGAGACCGCCAAGGCCGGCACCTGATGTTGGAGGCGGATCTCCTGCCCCTCGCGCGCGGATTGCAACATTGCAAGGCAGACTTCGATAGTGGCGAGGCTCCACTCGCCGCTGTGCGGCGGGGGCTTGCCGGCAAATATCGCGGCGTGAAGCTCGTCGATGACTTCGCTGCGCGGGATTTCCGGAACCGCGACAGGTTCGAACAAGCGCGCCCCATCGCCGTAAATGGTGACGCCCTTAGGCCCGGGTCGGAGATCCGCGCGGTCGCAGGAGGCTATCAGGAGGCCGAAATGCTGGTGGAAGCGCTCGCCGGTCTGAGAGCCGGCTGTTTCCTGAGCTTCCGGACCGCCATAGAGGCGGGCGCTCTTGAGCGCCAACTCATCGGCAGGTATTTCCAGCCGTTGAAGACGTGCGCGCGCCGCGCCGTAAGCACGTGGGTCCTTGGGATAGCCGCTCTCTGCAATACCGTCCGCCAGCTCATCGCCGTCGAAATGGGCGTAGCCGCTATAGGTCAGCGTGGCGAAGGCGCCGCCCTTGAAGGTGAGCAGCGCGGAATAAGCGCCTTCGACCAGCCTTGAGCCGTCCCAGGCGCCGGTCAAGGCACGCACGCTCTCCACCAGGCCGCCGCCGAGAAGCCGCGCGATATCGACATGATGCGGGGCTTGATTGAAGAGGACGCCGCCGCTCTCCGGCGCGAGTTCATCGGGGCGGCGCGGACGATAGAGAAAGTCGGTGAAATAGACGGCGGTCAGCATGCGCAAGGCGCCGAACGTGCCCCCAGCAATCATCTCGCGCGTCCGCGCGATGGGTCCGTCGAAGCTGTGGCTGTGACCGACAACAAGCTGCACGCCCGCCTGCCGCGTCGCCATGATCATGGCGCGGCACTCGTCAAGGCTGAGCGCCATCGGCTTCTCGACAAGCACATGTTTTCCATGTTTCGCGGCGGTGATGACGTTTTGGGCATGGAACTGGTGGGGTGTCGCGACATAGACGGCCTCGATATCCGGATCGGCGCAGAGCGCTTCGACCGACGAATAGGTCCGGGCGCCGAACGCAGCCGCGAACTGCGCGCGCGCCTCTTCGCGCGGATCCGCAGCGGCGACGAGCTTGATCTTGGGATGGGCGGCGAGCCCCGGCAGCATCAAGATGAACGCACGGCCCAAGCCGGCGACGCCCACTCTCACTTTGCTTTCGGTCATGAAATTGCGCGGACGGTTGTCGACCGTCACATGCCACCGCCGCGCGACGCGCGCAATCGGCCGTCACAAACGAAAACCGCGGGAAGCCATCAGCTTCCCGCGGTTTCCAGCAGTTCGAGGCGTGTCTAGTTCAACACAGAAAGCTGCTGACGGATCGGGTTCGCACCCGGCGCGCGCACCCGGTTGGCGAGGATATCGTTCACCGGAGCCGGCTTGCCATAGAAGGCGGTGTTCCATTCGTCACGCGCCTTCACCACCGAACCGTTCAGCGTGAGCCCGCCATAAAGGCCCTTGCCCGAGGTCCAGATGATGATGTCGCCCGAGAGATTGGGCGCCGTATTGGCCGCCGCGCCTGCGCTCAGATCGACCAGCGTCAACGAGGCGCCCGCGCCGAACTTGAATTCCGAGCGCGTGAGCGCCTCAAGCGCCCGGTCGCTCATGATCAGCATGACGACTTCGGTCTGTTCCAGTCCGGCCTGCAAGCCGAACGAGGCTGACCCCATCGTATAAAACGCGGGTTCGCTCCAGGCCCTGCCATTCTTGGCCATCATGACGCCGCTGCCGCCTTCGGCGCCGAAGACAAATCCGCCACGTACCAGCGAGGGAATGACGAGAACGGCTTTTGCATCCTTCATCATGCTGCGCGCACGTTCGAATGCGGGATCGCTTTTCATATGCTCGATCGTGCGTGACGCACGATCGAGAAGTTCCGTCTGCTCGGAAGCCATGGCCCCCGTGTTCGTGAAGAGCAGCGCCGCGAAAGCAAACGCCGCCCCAAGCGTGGAAAGACTTCTCATGAGACACACTCCGATATGCGTGTACGCCCCCCGGTTACATTCTGAAACGAAATTGTCGGGGAAAAGTGCCATAGGCATTCATCGGCGTGTTGCTGCGCACCATTGTCCAGCGCTCATTGTTTAGCGTGCGGTTCACCGCTTCTGAGCGGCGCTCACCAAACTTAGGAACATGAACGCATTGTTCAGCTTCGGTTCAGCTTTAACAGATGATGATGCGAGCACCCATCAGGATCGCAATAATCGGCCGGTGGGTGAGAAAGCACCGCAACTTTAGAGCCGCTTCGGCGGTACAGGGCTTGAGCTTTACGCTCTAGCTACGGGGGAATCGCATGCGTTTCCCGGGGAAAACGACAGTCGTAGGCCTCACATTATCTTTAACCGCTGGCACGGGATGGTCAGCCGAAATATGCGCCCGCGTACCGGACCTTGTCGCCCTGCAAGTGTCGGCGCTGCAGCAGCAGCTGATGGTCGCGGCGCTGACCTGCAACGATGTCTCGCTCTACAACAGTTTCGTGACCACCTACCAAAAGGATCTGGTCGAGTCCGACCAAGCCCTGCAGGCGTTCTTCGACCGTTTCGGCAACACCGAAGGCAAGCCCGCCTATCACAGCTTCAAGACCAAAATGGCGAACGTGTATTCCGCGCGCAGCGCAACCGACAAAAACCGGTTCTGTGCGAGCGCGCACGCGTCGTTCGGGGCGGCACTGAAAGCGGAGAAGATGGGCCTCGCGTCGTTCGCGATGAGCCAGCTGTCCACGGTGAACGAGCCGTATACGAATTGCGGCGAGAGCGTTGCGGGAGGCGCCATGGTGGCGCGTCCCCCCGTTGTCGCGCCGGCAGCGCTTCCGAGCAATCTGCTGACGGCCCAGAATGCCGCTGCCGACGCAAAGGGTACGGCAGCAACCACCCCGACAAACGACAAGCCGTTGGGCGTGGGTTTGCGCGCGAGTTCTCCCCGTGAAACAGCATCGGCGTCACAACCGCCCGCCGAGTCCACCGCTGTGATCGCCGCAAACAGCGCCAACAGTGCGGCGCCGCCCAGCCAAGCCACAAATCCAAACTCCGGCCAGGAGCGGAGCGCGACGCGACCGGTGCAAGGTCGCTATGCCTCGGAGGCCTATCGCGAACGGTTGGCGCAGCAGCGCGCCACGCAACGGCCGAGGCTCAGCTATCGCGACCGCTATGAAGCGCGGGGCTATTTCTGGCCCGCCGATCCGTACTGGGAATATTGCTACACGCGCTATGGCGTGCGGATGACGTGCGCCGAGGCGGCGCAGCGCTTTCGCGCCAACCAATTTTACTACCGCGCTCCCTACGACGATCGAGGTTATTCCCCGACCCGGTAAAGGCGCGGCCACCACAGCACCAATAGAAGGAGAACCATCCATGAAGTGCGCGGCAGGAGCTGCGTGGTCAGCTATTTTGCTCGTCGGCGTCGCAACGGCGGCTTATCCCGCACCAGCGGAGCGGGAGTCGCCGCCCAAGGAGGGGCAGGCGCAAGCCGCGAAATCGCTCGAAGCCGTGTTCGGCAAGACGCTCATCTCCATCGACGGCTCGACGATCGAGATCATGGCGTCCGAAGGACGGATCTCGCGTGAGATCGTGTCGCCCAATGGCGCCGTACAGCGCTCGAACCTCGTCTTCATCAACGCAAGGCTGGGCACGATTGCGGACGCACGAGACGCCGCGCGCGTGACCGGCGTATTCCGCGCCTCCGATCAGGAAATCCTCATCCAGTACGGCGACGGCTCGTCCGAAATCGTGGTGCCCAATACCGAAGGCGGAATCACCATCGAAACGGCATCACCCAAAGCTGCGGCCTATTGCACCGCTTGGTATCCCGAGGGGCATGTCTTCAGCCTCGACGACCGCAAGACCGCGTTGCTCCAATACGCGAACCGCCTGGGATTGGGCGTTTCGACAGAGAAGGCGGCCGGTACGCCGGCACGATTGGGCTGCGGTACCGCAGCGCCCTCAGCGACCGCAGCGTCATCGACGACATCGGGACCGGCAGCCTCGCCGGTTCCGGCGGCGGCGCCAGCACCGGCCGCCCTCCAACCTCCGGCAGCGGTTCCGGCGATGGAGCCCGCAAGTGCTGACGAGAAGGCCGCAGCCGCGGAGCCACCACAACCGGATGCGGCCGCGCCAATGGTCCTGCCTGGGATCGCGGAAGCTACCGCGATGGCGGCGAGGACCGCCGAGTTGCCGGCCGCGATGGCGGTCGCGAAAGCCGCGGAGCTTCCCGCGACCGACGCGGTCGACGTCCGCAAGTCGGAGGTTCACCTGATCGACACGCCGATGGCCGAGGCGATGCCGGTCGTCGCAACAACAGGCGCCGCGCCCGCGCCGGGCCAGCCTGGTGCGTCGAGTTGCTTAAGCGTCGAAAGCGACGGCACCCATTGGGGCTTCCGCAACCAGTGCGGTTATTCCGTGCAGTATGCCTATTGCACGATGGATGGGGCCAACCAGTTGACCGCGTGCAAGGACGGTTTCGTCGGCGGCAGCGTGGCGGCGAACGGGTTCGGCGTGCTTGTGGCCGATCAGAACTTACGCGCGCTCAATGAGAACCACGATTTCCGCTGGGTCGCCTGCCAGGGCGGCGCGGGCGAAGTGATTGCCCGCCTCGACAGGTCCGATCCGCCGATCGGGAGGTGCGTGCGATAGGCGATAGCGAGCGGCAGGTTACGCGTCGTTGAGTGGTTTTGCGAACTGCGCCTTCGCGCAGAGCGCGATCTAGGAGAACCAATTTACGCAGCACGACCCCGCTACACCGATACCGGATCACCGAGCTCAATGAGAACGGAGCTCTCGCGATCAGCGCGGGTATGAATCTTCACGCCCTTCGGCTTGTTCTTCTTTATGTACTTGCTGGCGGCGGCAACTTCATTGGTCAGCCAAATCTCATAGGATCCCGTTGGACGCGCGGAAAAAAGCAACCCGAACGTGGGCGGATCCGGGTTTCCGTCTCTTCCGTTCGCGGAGAATACATAGTGCTTGGCAACTATGGTCTCGAAGAGCGAGCTTTCAGCGTTTCGGAAGCTTCCATGGTGAGGAACCTTGAAGATATCAACGGAACAGCGGCCATTCGTCAGAAGACCGGCCTCCTTGAGGCTTTCGAGTATGAAATCGCCCCTCGCATCGCCCGTCAGGAGGATGCGCTTCCCGGCAAACTCAACAAGCACGACGATGCTTGAGAGATTGTGTATCGACTCGTCGACATAGTCTGCTGCTATGGCCTGGTAGTCCGCGGCCGAGAGCTGCGCCCCGTCGATCGATGCGCCGCCTCCCTTCTTCTTGCCGCCCTTTTTTGCCTTTGCCTTCTTGGCGAGAAGGGCCTTCACCTCCTTCTCCCATTTGCCCTCCAGGGCATCGAGTTCCGCCCGCCGCGGTCCGAGCACGGTAAAGGTCAGCCCCGCGCCCATGTTCAGGCGTTTCACCTGCTTCGCATCGAACTGGATAAGGTCGTCGAAGCCGGAGTTCATATTGATCGCAAGATCGTCCGCATCGAGCCTGAGCTGACGACCTTGCTTCACGCTTGCCAGGATAGCCTCTCCGCCTTGAGGGCCCTGCGGTAGCTTTGTGGCGTGGATAACGCTTGCCGCCTTCGCTCCCGCCTGTGCCACGATGTCATCGAAGCTGTTGTGCCACAGCGTTAGAACATCGAACGGCAAATCAGTCCTATTGTTCTTCGCCTCTAGAAGATCCTTGGTGAAATCGAGGATGCCCGTGACGTGGTCGTCATCGATGTGGCTGACGATCACCATGCGGATTTCCAGCGTTCCGCCACCGCGCTTAGACCGAATCCCATTGAGACGGGGGGAAAGCGATGCCTTGTAGACGCCGGCGGGCCCTCCATCCACCACGATGAGGCGTGGCTTGTCGGATGGCCCATAGTGCAACAATAAGGCGTCGCCATGCGCAGCGTTCAAGGCTTCCAGCGTAAAGACCGATCCCGTCATGACCTGCCCCTGAGTAGATTTGGATCACACCCTCTGCAAAGCACGGAACGCGTCGACCATTCCTGCGCCCTGAAAGTAAGGCTCGCGTTTCAGACTGGTCGCCGTCTCGCAGAGAATTCGTTTGATCTCGCCTGGCTTGCCCAAAAATTCCGGGTGGCGAGCCACCAACAACGCCGCGACGCCGCTCACATGCGGAGCAGCCATGCTCGTTCCATCCTTGGGTCCATAGCGGCCGTTGGGGAGTGCCGAATAGATTCGCTCGCCGGGCGCGACGATGTCCGGCTTGATGCGGCCGTCTCCCGTCGGCCCGCGGCTGGAAAAATAGCTGACGCCATATGTATGCGGTTCAAAGCGGTGCGTTGCGCCCACAGTGATTATCAGCTCGGCATTGCCCGGGTCCGTAATGCTGATCGACCGATAGGCGTCAATCTCTCCAGCTATTGTCAGCACGCGTTCGTAACCGCGATTGCCCGCAGCCGCCACAACGATCACGCCCGAATGCACAAGCCTCTCGCATTCATCGCAGATCGGCGTGCGTCCGCACGCGTAATTTTCCACGTCATGAACAAGCGACAAGCTCAGATTGACGCCGTTGATGACCTGACGGTCGGCCACCGAATTCAGGTAGCGTATGAACTGCAGCGCAGCGATGATCGAGAACTCGTCGCCGCGCCCGTTCTCGTCAAGCACCCGGAGATCGTAGAGTTGAATGTCGGGGCACATTCCAACGTAGGGATCGGCGTTTGCGCCCAGTATTCCCGCCACATGCGTGCCATGATCGTTTTTCGGCGTCGAATAACCCGGCGTTCCCTTCGAAATGTTCAACAGCGGCTCCAGACTCGCCCAGTCCAGAGCCTGGCCGGAGCGTATCCTTTCCCGAACGCGCTTAGCCCGTCGGTCGGCGTCCTCGAGATCAATATCGGCGTCGGCGGACGATGGGCCAACCGTGGGGTCGGAGTCCAAACTCAGAATGCGGCGGAGCTTGGTAAAATCATACACGGCCTTTACCCGCCCCTTTTTTTCGGGCTGTTCGGGATCCCGGAAAGCGACATGCTCAGCATCGATTCCGCTATCGACGATCGCCCAGACGAGATCTTTGCAACGGATGTTGAACACACTCCGCGCAGCATCGGCCTTGGTCGCAACGACCGAGCGCTCGATCGCCGTGGATGCCCGTCGGTTCAGGCTGACGGACCAGAGCACGACTTCAGGGGGAGGCGGCTGCTTGGTGAGCTTCACAAGGTCAGGGTCGGACAGCTGCTTGCTGAGGTCTACAAGGTCGGCGAAGATTTTTTCGTGCGCCTCTGTGCGCAGAACGATGTCCTCGAATGCGCGCAACGCCTCGTCGTCGGCCCGAGTTCGGCGCCGCTCATCGGCCGGCCGCCCGTCGTTATCCGTGACGTTCGAGCTCTCCTGGGACGGCGTCCATTGCGCACAAAGCACAAGCACGCCGATGATTTTCATCATCCAACGGCGCTCAGCCTCTCTGCTGTCCTCCTTGGTTTTTCTTTTGGCTCGCTCTTTGTCGGGCGTATCCATTTCTTTTGACGTTGCCGGCTCGCTCACCTGCAAGACGTTTCGTTCCCACCACGGGCTCAAGGGGAGCACCGCGGCGATGAGCTCGGTCAGCGTGAGGGAGACGACAACATTGGTTTGGTTGACCGACAGCATCCAAGAGGATCTTCGAATGACACGCGTGTCATCCATGCTTCGCAACATCGGCGGACCGGCTTCGTCCTTCGGCGACGAGGGGACCGGCACCGTCGGATCGGTCATGCGCCTGTCCAAGGCGAGCGTTCGCAAGCGTCTCAGCCGTTTGCCCAGCCTGCGCGCCAGCTCCGATGGAGGGTAGTCCTTATAGGGCGTAAGGATCAGGTCGACGCGCGCGTCCGGATCACTGCAATATTCGGCTCCCGCAGAAAGCCAAACATCGGGCAGGATCGGAGAATCCTGGGTATATCGCCGGCCGTCATCGACATCGAAGATGACCCGCCGCAACCAATTTCGTTCGACGCGCATCGCCCCCCTCTGATTGATCTAGGTCCCGAATCCCCAAGCCGCCGCGGGCCGCCCTCTGCCCGGGATCATCACGCATCGATGGAGCGCTGCCGAGGACTTTTCGTACGGACGCATTGCGGCATCCTCCGCCTGGAGCGAACCACAGAGCGATATCGACGCACTTCCATGAGGATATGCGTGCCCCCGCCACCGTGAGTGAAAAATCACAGCACCGCTACCGCAGTTCCCCTCAACAGGATAGCGAAGACAATGGAGCGTACCCTACCACGATCCGCCACCGCAACCAGGAGCGACCGTATCTGCGAACCATCATTTCGCCTGGGTGACGTGCGGCGGACGGGCGAGGTGATCGCCCGCCTCGACAAGTCGATCCCCCGGTCCGGAGGTGCGTGCGGTAAGCGAGCCCCTCCGTCCGAGACCGCGCGTTACTCGCTGTTGATGTGCAGGATGTTGCCGTCGGGGTCTCTGAACCACGCGGCCTTGAAATCACCGGCGCGATGGATGTCGCCGTCGCGCTCGAGACCCGGCAGATCGTAGTGCTCGAACGGTACGCCTTTCTTCTTCAGGGTACTGACGATCGTTTCAAGCTCGTCGCCGACACCCCAGGTCGCGGACGTTGCCTTGTTCGTGCCGGCAAACTGCGATTCATAGACGATGATCGTGGAGTTTCCGCTGCGATAGGTGGCAACCTCGTCCATCTCCCCGTCCAACTGTTTCAGGCCGAGCGTGTCGCCATAGAATTTCTTAGCCTTTGCGAGATCCTTGACCGCGATGGTGGCCATCGCTTCCTTGGCTGCCAGCATGTTCCATTCTCCAGCTTACGTTTGTCGCGCGATGGACTCCCGTTGGGCCATTACCATGGGCTAACGACCACCGCGGCGGTTGGTTGCCGATGGAGTATGGCTGGAGCGGTGCCCTGGAGAAAGAATGGTGCCGCCTGCGTGACTCGAACACGCGACCCCCGCATTACGAATGCGGTGCTCTACCGGCTGAGCTAAGGCGGCCCTAGGTCTGGCTCCGTTTCCGAAGCCGTCCGGAAAATAGGCGTGGTTGGCATCCCGCGCAACCGTACCCCGATCCGTCTAAACGAGTGGTATCCGGGCGATCAGGCGAGCTTGGGTTCGAGCTTCTTGCAGGCCTCGATCAGGCCGTTCACGGACTCGACCGATTTGTCGAACATGGCGCGCTCTTCCGGGGTCAGCGCGAGTTCGACGATGCGCTCGACGCCCTTCTCCCCGATCACCACCGGGACGCCGACATAGATGCCCTTAAGGCCGTATTTGCCTTCAACATAGGCGGCGCAGGGCAGAACACGCTTCTTGTCGCGGAGATAGGATTCGGCCATCAAAATCGCCGCGGAGGCTGGCGCATAGAAGGCCGAGCCGGTCTTGAGCAGGCCGACGATTTCAGCCCCACCGTCGCGGGTGCGCTGGGTGATCTGGTCGAGGCGGTCCTGCTTGATCCAGCCCATCTTGACCAGTTCGGGCAGCGGAATGCCCGACACGGTCGAGAAGCGCGGCATCGGCACCATGGTGTCGCCATGGCCGCCCAGCACGAACGCCGAGACGTCCTCGACCGAGACGCCCATTTCCTCGGCAAGGAAGTGGCGAAAGCGGGCGCTGTCGAGGATTCCCGCCATGCCGATGACCTTGTTGTGGGGCAGGCCGGAGAACTGGCGCAGCGCCCAGACCATGGCGTCGAGCGGATTGGTGATGCACACGACGAAGGCGTTGGGGGCATAGGTCTTGATGCCCTCGCCTACCGCGGCCATCACCTTGAGGTTGATGCCGAGAAGGTCGTCGCGGCTCATGCCGGGCTTGCGCGGCACGCCGGCGGTGACGATCACGACATCCGCGCCCTTGATGTCGGCGTAAGAATTCGTGCCCTTGAGCTTCGCGTCGAAGCCTTCGATCGGCCCGGATTGCGCGAGGTCGAGCGTCTTGCCCTGGGGCAGGCCCTCGAGAATGTCGAAGAGCACAACGTCGCCAAGCTCTTTGAGGCCGATCAGATGCGCGAGCGTGCCGCCGATCTGGCCGCCGCCGATGAGCGCAATCCTGCTGCGGGGCATTGGGAACTCCTGTGATGGCAAGGAAAGGTCCGGGTTAGTACCCGTCCAAACGTCAGCCTGCAAGGTATCAGCACCACCCTTGAGAAGCCGAATTATTGTGGCCACATCAGTTGATGAAGATCAGCTTCGATCCGGTGAAACGGGCGGCAACGCTGGCGAACAGTGATCTCGATCTTGTTGATGCCGTTCAGGTGTTCGCAGGGCTGACGTTCACGCAGAAAGACATCCGCTTTGATGACAGTGAAGAAAGGTTCCAGACGTACGGTTGCTGCGCGGCCGTCTCGTCATGGTTGTTTGGACTCCGATCGCCACGTCATTTCGATGAGGAAATGCAATGACGGAGAAAAAGCCGAGTTCGCGTCGCGCCTGGGTTGATCCGGACGACGCCCCGGAGTGGACCAAGGATCAATGGGATCGCGCGGAGATAACGATTGGCGCCAAGGTCATTCGTCATCTCCGCGCACGTTGATCAAGCCTGGGCGCCCCAAAAAGGCCGACGCAAAGGTTTCAGTCCACCTGCGTCTGTCTCCGGAAGTGATCGCACATTTCCGGGCGCGCGGCCCCGGCTGGCAAACGAGGATCGACGAAGCGTTGCGCAAAGCGGCGAAATTGGGTGCGAGAAAATAGCTAAGCCGCGTTGATAAAGCCGCCCATTTGGCGGTTCCAGAGCCGCGCATAGGCGCCGCCCTTGGCCAAGAGCTCGCGGTGCGGGCCTTCTTCAACGATGCGCCCGGCCTCGAGATAGACGATGCGGTCCATGCCCGCGATGGTCGAGAGCCGGTGAGCGATCGCGATCACGGTACGTCCCTGCATCAGGGTCCACAGCGCCTGCTGGATTAGATGCTCGGATTCGGAATCGAGCGACGACGTCGCCTCATCCAGCACGAGGATGCGCGCATCCTTGACGAGCGCGCGCGCGATGGCGACGCGCTGACGCTCGCCGCCGGAGAGCTTGATGCCCTGCTCGCCGACGATGGTGTCGTAGCCGCTCGCGCGGCCCGAGATGAACTCATGCGCATAGGCTTCGCCGGCCGCGCGCAGCACTTCGCCCTCGTCCGCGCCGGGCTTGGCGTAGCGGATATTGTCGCGCACGGCGCGGTGGAAAATGGAGGCCACCTGCGGCACTTCGGCGATCGCCTCGTTCAGCGAATCCCAGGTGACGGACGCGATCTCCTGGTTGTCGATGATGATGCGCCCTGCCTGCGGCTCGAACTGGCGGCGCAGAAGCTTGACGAGCGTGGACTTGCCCGCGCCCGACGGCCCGACAAGCCCGACCTTCTCGCCGGGACGAATGGACAGATTGAGATCGGAGAAGACCTGGAGCCCGTCCGGATGGGCAAAGCTAATGTGCTCGTAGCGGATGGCACCTTCGCGCACGGCGAGCGGCTTGGCTCCCGGCGCATCGACGATCTCATGGCGCTGGCTGACGAGCTCGAGCGCTTCGGAGAGCGTGCCCAGTTGCTCGAAATAATCGAGCATGCGGTAGGACAGATCCTGCACGCCGCGGATGATCTGGTTGGAGAGAAAGAAAATCATCGCGAACGCGCCGACGCTGATGGCGCCGGAGAGCGCGTCCATTCCCGCGAGCGTAACGAGGCCAAGCAGGAGCGCCAGCGTAGCCACGGACATGAAGCTGCGCATCACGATCAGGAACGTGCGCAGCCGGCGCGAGGCGTTCATCTCGTCCAGCAGGAAGTGCGAGATGAAGCGGCGCTCGTAGTCGGCCTTGGCGAAGGCGCGCACGAGATCGGAGTTTGCGATCGCGTCGATCAACCGGCCGGTCGACGTGGAGATCTCGTTGGAGAGCGCCTTCGACAACACGACGCAGCGTTTAGCGAGCGCGACAATGATCGCGAGATAGACGACCGCCCAGACCGCGAGCACGATCGCATAGGCGGTGTGTGTCATGAACATCAGCACGCCGCCGACCAGCATCAGCACCACGACGCGCACCATGTCGAAGACGATGATCGCAAGCACGCCGATGGCCGCTTGGCCCGCCTGCTTCACCTTCTGGCCGAGCTTGCCCGCGAAATTCTCCTGAAAATAACGCGGCGAATGACCCATCAGATAGGTGAACATGTATTTCTGGGCGAGCGCGCGCATGCGCGGGCTCGTCGCGATATCGACCGCTTCGAACGCGCGGTAGGCGAGCGTGGAGCCGAGCCAGATCACGGCAAGCAGAACCAGCCAGGGAAGGATGGCCTCGCCGAAACTCGCCTTCGTCTCGACGGCCGCAGTGATCGCGTTGATCAGCCGCGACAGCGCGTAAGGACCGAAGGTCTCGATCGCCGTGGCCGAGCCCGCAAGAAGCCCCAGAACCGCAACATGGCCGAGGAAGTGCTTGCGGATCAGGAACCACATGAAGGCGAACGGCGCGGAGGGCACGCGGGCCAGCGCTTCGGCTTCCGGCAAGGGCTCGGGCCGTTCCAGCACCTGATCGGGGACAATACGCCTGGTCATTGACTGACCTTTGGGACTGAACTCGGGAATCAGCGTGATTGGAGCAAATACGGTTCCTCCCACCAAGGGGAAGATGCCCGCTTTACCGTTTCGGAATCGTTGCTGCTTAAGCCCGCAATCAGCGGGCGGCGGCGGCGGCGGTTTCCTCGGGCGTATCGTCGCCGCGTTGACGCTCGGTGATGCGGGCGGCTTTGCCGCGGCGGCCTCGCAGGTAATACAGCTTGGCGCGCCGCACTTTGCCGCGGCGGACGACTTCCAGGGAATCGACCAGCGGGCTGTAAAGCGGGAATACGCGTTCCACGCCCTCGCCATAGGAAATCTTGCGGACGGTGAAGCTCTCGTTCAGGCCCGCGCCTTGGCGGCCGATGCAGACCCCTTCAAAGGCCTGAAGCCGTTCGCGCGTCTTGTTCTGCTTGGCCTTTTCGTCATAGGTGACATCGACCACCTTGACGTTCACCTTGACCGTATCGCCGGGCCGGAAGGGAGGCAGCTTCCGCCCGCCTCTGACCGTGTTCATCTGTTCGCGCTCGAGCGTCTGGATCAGGTTCATTTTTTCCCTCCGCCGGGCGGATCTTTAGGTGAGGAGGCGGGCCTTCTAGCGGATAAGACGCGCTTTTCATAGAGGGTCGACAGGTCCGGCCGCCGTTCCCGGGTGAGGCGTTCGGCCTCGCCTTTTCGCCAACGGGCGATGGCGGCGTGATCGCCCGAGACGAGAACCGGGGGGATTTCGGCATCTTCGAAGCTCTGGGGCCGGGTAAACTGGGGATATTCCAGCAACCCCTGCTCGAAACTCTCCTCCGTGGGGGAGTCATCGGCGCCCAAAACCCCCGGGATCAGGCGGACGCAGGCCTCGATCACGGCCATCGCTGCGACCTCACCGCCTGCCAGCACGAAGTCGCCGAGCGAGACCT
>Ga0193752_1001107_pt1 | contig 23289 bp, 17 predicted proteins | sample H1c1metaG_FD_144924 | JGI IMG/M metagenome (GOLD analysis project Ga0193752, IMG submission 144924) | Soil microbial communities from a riparian zone of the East river system, Colorado, United States - H1c1 | ecosystem: Environmental > Terrestrial > Soil > Riparian zone | place: USA: East River...
CGCCATCTATATCGGCTGCCCTTACGCAGGATGTGCTTTCAAAAATATACGACGGTAATATCTGCGCTGATCTTGAAAAATTTCCTTTGCCATCATTAACATATAGCCTGTTAATAAGCGCGGTGGAATTCGGAGAAAATTCATTTCCGCCGCTACATACATAAAGGTCATCATCCCCATCGTTATCCGCGTCGAAAAAAATTGCGTCAGTATCTTCACTAAGTGAATCTTTTCCAAAGATTTCCTGGTTTGTCCTGATGAAATTTCCCTGACGTGTTTGCCTGAATAGTGCACCTGCCTGACCACTGGGTGCGCAAACGTAAAAGTCTTCCAGTCCATCTTTATCTATATCGCCACTTGCAAGGTGAGGCCCCTGCCTGGAAATCATTTCAAAAATCAGCCGGTCGCGATCAAAGTCTGAAAAATCATTTTCGTGGTGAACGAAATCAATTCCGAAGTTATCAATCGTCTTTTCAAAAACGGGCTTACCAGAAGTCGCGGCCGTATATGTATAATCTGAGACTGCTTCCGCCTCATCAATTTCTAACTGCTGATCTGGCCTGATGTTTTTTAAAACACTGTACTTGCCACGTGGCCATACTACTACTACAGAATCTATCTTATCTGCCCGCCCTAATCCAAAATTCAGGCGACTATCAACATTCGATTGAAATCCACGCATAGGCATTTGTTCCTGGTAAACTAATCCACCAGGGTAATAAACGGTAACCTTAGCTCCAATACCAAATGTGTTTTTTAATGCTCCTTTCAATACAATTTTGAGATGGTGGAAAGCGGGCGATTTTATATTGCTTTCGTTGCGGTAAACAAAACAAGGCATGTTTACATTACTAATGACCAGGTCGAGGTCTCCATCGTTATCGAGATCCCCATATGCAGAGCCGTTGGAAAACGATGGTTCATCCAGGCCCCAGGTCTTTGCTTTGTTGGTAAAGGTTAGATTTCCATTATTTGAAAAAGCATAGTTCGAAATTCTTTCCGAAGGGATCTGGTCTATCAGGCGCGTAATAATGTTTTTTTCTTTATTGAGGATCTGATTCCGGATATCAGTATATGCACCGTTTGTATATTGAATATAATCCTGATCTGTGATGTCCTTATAGATGCCGTTGGCAACAAAGATGTCCTTGTTGCCATCATTGTCGAGATCAGTGATCAATGCACCCCAGCTCCAGTCTGTTGCAAAAACGCCGGAATAACGGCCGATCTCGCTAAAGCGCAGGTTATCGGTAATAGATGCTTTTGTATCATAAGCGATCCTGTTATTTAATTGGAGTGTGTTTCGCGCAAATTGCCTGTAATAGCCATTTTTCAGATTCGACTGGTATTTGTCCCAATCTTCGAAACTGGTTTTGGTTTTAATTCTTGATTCCGCCTGTGGCAGCATATCGGTAACATAGATCTCCGGGTATCCATCATTATTGATATCTGCGATGTCGGCGCCCATTGAATTCAGGCTCATTTCTGTCATCAGGTCTTCAGCACATTCTTTAAAAGAGCCATTGGCCTGATTAAGATAAAGGTAATCGCGTTCGAAGAAATCATTGGAAACATATATATCCTGCCAGCCGTCTTTATTGATATCGGATATTGTTACTCCGAGGCCAAAACCAATCATACTGCTGAAGATGCCGGCAGAAGCTGTTACATCAGTGAATTTGTTATTATCATTTCTAAGTAATTTATTTCCTCCGAGACTGTCGGGAATTTTTCGCTGATCCTTTATAAGATTGTAATTGCTAATGGAACGGAACGAGTTGGTCAGTAAGTAGCAATCCAGATCACCATCATTATCATAATCAAAGAAGGCGGCATGGGTTGAGAGACCTTTATGATCCAGTCCGTATTCATGTGCCTGTTCTTTAAAACTGATTTGCCCTGAGTTTTTGACAGTTGTATTAATGTACAGCGAATTACTTCTGTTCCTGCTATCAATATCGCCAGACTTGCAAACATAAATATCAAGCAGCCCATCACCATTAACATCGGCCATCGAAACCCCGGTGCACCAAACCGAATCAGAGAGGATGCCTGATTGTTTCGATACGTCTTCAAATTCAAAGTTTCCCTTATTGATATAAAGTTTATTGGATTGTTGATTGGAACAAAAGAAAATATCGGGGAGGCTATCGTTATTGATATCGCCGATGGCCACCCCTGCTCCATTAAAAAAATTGCGGAAGGTATATGGGTTAAATTTTTCGTTATAGGAGATGTTATTGGCGAAGTCAATTCCTGTATACGAGGATTCGAGCCGGGTAAATAATTTATCAGCCTTCTGTTTGTTTGAACAGGAAACCAGGATCAATAGTGCCAGGATAACACCCGGAGCGGACCGTATTTTTAAAAGTATTACATGATTCATGAACACACTATCCTCTAAGATTTACATTTAAATATACAGATCAGGACTGAGGGAACAGGTAAAAATTAAAAAAACAGGCGAAAGAATTCGCCCGTTTATTCATCTTAATAAAACAAATCGGTAAACTACTAATAACCTGGATTTTGTTTCAGGTTTTTATTGGCGTTCAGTACAGTTTCCGGTATAGGAAAAATATTTACGTGGTTGCTTGCATCGGCAGGATGAAACCTGAAGGCACTATTATAGGTTCCAAACCTGATCTGATCCTGTCTTCTTGTTGTTTCAAAAAACATTTCTCTTCCCCGTTCTGCCAGGAAGTTATCAGTAGTCATCGTTACATAGGGAGTTACTCCTCCATGCACTGTTCTGATCTGGTTGACGATGGCAAGCGCGGTAGGATCGTTCCAGTTAGAACTTTTTCTTGCTATTGCTTCTGCTTTTGTAAGCAGGATATCGGCATATCTGAAGAGCACCCAATCATTACTGAGCTGACCGGTCATTCCCCTGTAGAACTCCCATTTGCCAATACGTGCTCCTGATTGTCTCCATGCTCCCGGCAGCAATTCATTAACATAGGGAGTGAAATTTATTTGCGGACCGTCCGGATCAGTAGCATCCGCGGCTCCATCGTTAAGCGGAGAGATGCCATCAGGACCGAACTGCGGACCGACAATGAAGTTTGACAATCGCTGATCACGGGTCCCGGTGGTGAGTGTTCCTTTTGTATCAAGACCCACTACACTTCCCTGTGGTCCCGGGTTCTGAGCCGGATCAATGTATGAATTATAAAATTCCTGTACCGTGGCCCATCCATTCCAGGGTTGTCCCCCCATTTGATAAGTGCTTTGGCTCGCCATGTGTAAAGTCATATGTGGCAGTTGAAAACCCTGTGCCTGAATTTCATCATAAGGAATTACCCAGATAAATTCGGTAGAGCCTTTGTTATCCTTTTTGAAATTATCCCGGTAATTTGGCATCAGTGCGAACAATGCCGAGTTGATAACAACGTCACTTGCTGCAATACACTTATCCCACTGAGCGGTACCTGTATATACCTGTGCATTAAGATAGAGCTTCGCTAATACAGCCTGTGCAGTATAGTAATTTACCCTGCCATAAGTTGCATTATCATTCGGCCCTGTTTTTTCAAGATCGGGGAGTGTTGCCAATAATTCTTTCTCAATAAAATCATAGACTTCTTTCCTGGTATTATTTGGCGGGGGATCTGTTTTGGTAAAGTCGGTACTTATAGGAACGTTTCCGAAAAGATCGAGCAGCCAGTAATAATAAATGGCTCTCAGGGCCTTGAGTTCCGAAATAAATTTCAGCGCAGATGGTGTACCGAGCGGTTCGAGATTCAACATCACACGATTACAGGTGTTAACGCCCTTGAATAAAAAGTTCCAGGTGCCGCTCAATTTTGGGTCTGCTGCCTGGTAAGTATGTAGTTTAAGACGTACCCAGTGGCCACCATCGCCCCAGTCCGGACCGCGGGTAGGAACAACAATCTCATCAGTCGGTACTTCCTGCAAACACATGATACTTCCATCACTACCGAAAGTTCCATACAGATTGGTGTATGCTGCGGCAACAAGCGAAATAAGTTCTGCATCTGTCTGGCCGTAATTTTCATTCGTCGCCCTGTCGTACAGGATATCAGTTTCATCCAGCTTCGTGCACGAACCGGTGAAAAGGAGAAACAACAGCAAATATTTTGACAATGATAAAAACTTCATATCAAAGATGTTTAGAAAAGGTTAGCATTAAAATTTAACATTTACGCCAAGAGTCACGGCACGTGTGCGAACCCAGGTATCCCGGGCATCGACACCTGGCGCAAGTACATTGCCGCCATAAGTATAACGTACCTCAGGATCAACACCTGTGTAGTCCGTAATGACAAACAGATTTTGTGCATTGATAAAAGCTCTGACACCTTTTATTGCGCTTGTGCTTTTCATTGTAAAATTATATCCCAATGTGGCATTGTCCAGTTTTACGAATGATGCCCGTTCAACATACAGACTACTGAATGTTTGGCCTGTTGTCAATTTGGGATCATAATATTTTGTTTTTACAACATTATAACTTGCGACAACTGTTGGTGTGGAATTTTCAAAAAACGCGCGGTATGTATTTACCAGGTCATGTCCGAAAAAATTAAGATCAAGATTTTTATAACGGAATGTGTTTGTCCATCCAAGTTCAAACTTCGGCAGCCCGTGTCCTATTTGTGTCTTGTAAGCATCGCTGCCTGTGTCTTTACCGGAACTGTCAGCGAAAATATATTTACCGCCTGCATCTACTCCTTTGTAAACTGCGCCCCAGATTATTCCAATTTCCTGGCCTTCAACCGCACGGGTAATCTGAGTAGCCTCCTGACCCGGGGAACCGAGATTGCTGGCTCCGATTACCGTACCGGCAAGGTCTTTATTTAATTTAGAAAGTTTGATATTAAAAGTAGAAAAATTCACTGTAGTGTTCCAGTCGAAATCTGTGTTCTTGTACACATCATACCCGATTAGAAATTCAACGCCTTTGTTTTCAAGTGTTCCGATATTCATCCACCGGCTGCTTGTTGGAAAGGGAGGAACAGGTACTGTTGCATTAAACAAAAGATCTGTTGTTTGTCTACTATAATAATCTATACTACCGGTGAGGCGGCTATCAAATGCCGAAAAGTCGATACCAATATCAAATTCGCCTTTTCTTTCCCATTTAAGATCGGGATTGCTGTTCTGTGTTGGTTCATAAGACGGAATGTAATTACCATTATAGAAGAAATTGTTGGCAGTTGGGCCATATAGAAAAAGTGAAAGATAAGATGACGGTGGCAAAGCTCCGGTAACACCATAGCTGGCCCTTAATTTCAGCGAACTCACTGTTCCAAGATTTGTAAGACGACTGATGTCTACACCTGCACTAACCGCAGGAAAGTTACCCCATTTGTTATTCTCTCCAAATTGTGTAGAACCTTCTCTTCTTAAACTGGCAGACAAAAATGCAATATCATTATAGTTCAGGTTTAATCTTCCAAAGAAGGCTACAAGCTTTGAACCATTTTTATAACTGGTTGCATTTGATTTTCCGGTTTTCAGATCCTGTGCGCTCGCCATATTCTCCGAAGTTATATCTGTCAGGAAATCTCCCGCCTGCACCAGAAATCCTTCATTAGTAAAATCCTGGTATGAATAACCAGCCAAAGCTGATAACTGCAGATTTCCAAAAAGTTGCCGGTCATATGAAAGGGTGTTCTCATACAGCTGGGTAAAATTTTCATCGTCCTGTTTTTGAGCGACTCCATTACGCGTAAACCCACTTCCGTTTCTTGCACCGGTAGTGCCCAACAGTCTGGTATCGAAAGATGTTTTCGGAAGGTAGATCCAGCGGTAGTTACTGGTGCTTTGCTGTGCGTATCTGGTCAACAGTTTCAGGCCTTTAAATATTTCGTAGGTAACCGAAGCATTTATATTGGTTCTTTTATTAGTGCCTTTGTTGGTGTTTTGTTCAAGAACGGCAAGCGGATTTGCATATTCAACAAAATTTTGCTCTACATATCCGCTGCCGGTTAGGTTTAAGGTTGGGTCTTCTGTACGAAGCGGTGCGGTTGGGTTAAATATGGTTGCATACTGAAATGCCCGGTCAAATCCGAAATCTGATTCTCTTCTTGTTGAAGTGACGTCGATCGTGAAAAATAATTTGTCTTTTAATGCCCGCTGGTTTAAACCGAAGTGTGCATTTACCTGGTTGAAGCCGGTTTTGATGGCAACACCTTCCGAATTACGGTAATTAATAGAAGCGATATAGTTTGTGCCAGTGCCGGTTCCGCCTGAAAGCGAAAGGTTATGTATATGCGAAATGGCATTCCTTGTTATCTCTTCATTCCAGTCAGTATTACCGCCTAAATCTTTACCCCCGGCCGCTTTAAATTCTTCAGCACTCATATGCGGAGTAAATTCTGTTGGTTTTTCCGATGTAATGCTTCCGTTGTATGTAACAACCGGGGTCCGGCCGCCTTTCTTTGTCGTAATAATAATAACGCCCGAAGAACCTCTTGTTCCATATATAGCCGCTGATGCAGCATCTTTCAATACATCCATACTCTGAATGTCATTTGGGTCGATGGTATTGATATCGGCACCGATCTGGCCATCAACCACAACCAATGGGGAAGTGTTGGCGCCAAGGGTTGACAACCCCCGGAGACGTATGGTGAATCCGCCGTTGGGGTTACCGCCAGGACGTGAGATTGACAAACCCGAAACCTTTCCCTGTAACAACTGAGCAACATCGCTGATATTCCCTTTATTAAATCCTTCGGCATTAACTGTGGCGACTGCACTGGTAACTTCCTTTCTTTTTTGAGTTCCGTATCCTATTACTACGACCTCGTTAAGCTGACCGGCAGATGAAGAAAGCGTAACCTCGATAGTGGAACGGTTACCCAGGGTAATTTCCTGCATTGGAAAGCCAACATAAGTAAAAACGAGCACCGCCGTGCTATCCTTTGCCGATAGCGAGAATGCACCAGATGCATCTGAGGTGGTTCCTGTCGATGTTCCCTTCAGTGAAACGGAAACACCAGCCAATGGTTGACCCGATTTGTCCAGGACCTTACCAGTAACTGCTATTTGACCCATTGCAAGATTCCCGAGCAATAAGCTTATAGCGATCAGTAAACCAGACTTTTGCTCTTTCAGAAAGTTATAAAGCGTAAGCATAGTTAGAATAGTTTGAGTTGGTAGTAAGAATGAAAAGCGTGGAAATATTTAGTTGTTATTAATAAATGTATTTATTACATTTATTAAACGCTAGCCGGATATGCCAGTTGAAAGGAATTCTGATCGGGGAAACTGAGTAAATAACAGAATAGTTTGGTTTACGTTCATATAGCATGGTTTTATAGAAATTAATGAGGGCAATCGTAAAGTGAAGAAAGTATAATTTTCTTGAATAAGTTTTGATGTTTGTTTCATAATTGGGCCAAAACGTCTCAATCTCAGATTCACAGTTAACTGGCGATCGGGGCATGAATTATTGAAACTCATATATAGTACGCCAAAAAATTGCTTGTCTTGTTTTCTAAAACCAAAATTTGCCTGCTGATTGCTTTTCTTAAAGTGCTGTCACTTCCTCTGGGTGGACAGACCCATTATTATTTCAAACACTACGAAGTCGAACATGGTCTTTCAAATAACATCGTCCTGAGCAGCCTGCAGGATCAAAAAGGCTTTATGTGGTTTGGAACCATCGATGGGTTAAACAGATTCGACGGGTACAATTTCCAGACATTCCGCCACAATCCTGCAGATCCTTCAAGTATTGGGAACAATTCCGTTTACAGTATTGTGCAGGACGAAAATGAAATGATCTGGTTCGCGACCAATAAGGGCTTGTATAAATATAATCCGGTCGATCAGAAGTTCGTATTGATATCGTATACAAGAAACCATAAAGCCCGTTCCATATTTATTGATAATACCGGCGAACTCTGGTTTACTATCAGCAAAAGGCTTAGCAGGTATGATGACAAGTCAAAAACTTATATGGTGTATGATTCGGGCGACCTTGACGTGTCCTCGATCTGTAACGATGATGAAGGCAATGTCTGGGTAGCTACCACCGGCGGTTTATTAAAGAAGTATAATCGTAAAACGAATGCTTTCACGGCGTTTGATATGTTCAAACGATCTGATAATCCTTCTTCCAGGTATATTGAGAAAATTTTTAACACACAAAAAGGCTATATCATTGTTGGCACGCTGAAAGAAGGTATTAAGCTATTCGATGTTGCTAAGGGTGAATATCAGGACCTGGCCTTATTAAATAACGACAAAACCGAAGTGTTCGCCAAAGACTTCATGCGATATTCCGAAAACGAATACTGGATCGCTTCAGAAACCGGCATCTTTATCTATAATATAATTACAGGTGAATTTGTAAATCTTCAGCGGGATTATAATAATAGTTATTCACTTTCGGATAATGCAATCAATTCCCTTTTTAAGGATAAGGAGGGTGGGATCTGGGCTGGCACCAGGTTTGGAGGCATCAGCTATTCCGCTTATCCTTACAACCATTTTGAAAAATATTTTTCACAAGGCAGCACCCAATCGATAGGAGGTAATGGCGTTCATGAAATCTGCCATGATAAAAACGGCAATATCTGGATCGGCACAGAAGATGGCGGGTTAAATAAAATGAACCGGACTACAGGACAATTCAAGCATTTCATATCCGATGGAAAAAAAGGCAGCATCAGCTATTCTAATATACATGGTTTGCTCATTACCGGTGACGAGCTATGGATAGGGACTTATCAATATGGCCTTGACCGGATGGATCTGAAAACAGAAAAAGTAACCACGCATTATAAGGCAGGTAAAAATTCATTTAAAAGCAATTTCATCGTCCATCTATTCCAGACCCGGGACGGGGAAATCCTGGTGGGCACCTGGGAAGGATTATACAGTTATAATAAACTCAAAGACAATTTTGAACTGGTACCCGGTTTTGATTTTCAGACCCAGTCTATTGTTGAAGATAAGAATGGATTGCTTTGGATCTGCACGCTTGGTAATGGCGTATTCACCCTTGACAGAAAAACCTGCAAAATAGAAAATTATAAAAATGATCCTGATATTCCCAATACTCTCAGCAGTAATATGGTAAACGGGCAGTTCATCGATAGCAAAGGAAATCACTGGTTTGCTACCGAAGGTGGATTATGCAAACTGGATAAGCGGACCAGATCATTTCAGAATTTTACAATAAAAGAGGGTTTGCCGAGTAATTTTCTGTTTAAGATCCTGGAGGATAATCAGAATAATTTATGGATCAGTTCTACCCGCGGATTGGTAAGATTTAATCCTAATGCCAATGTGTTTAAAACATTCACAACCGCAAACGGGTTATTGAACGATCAGTTCAACTGGAACTCAGCATACAAGGATTCTTCAGGTCGTATGTATTTTGGAAGTGTTAAAGGAATGATCAGTTTTATTCCCGGAAATCTAACGGTTAATACAAACAAACCTCCGGTATACATAACGGGGATTCAAATAAATAACAAGGATATTCCTATTGACGCCCCTGAATCCCCATTGAAAAAATCTATTACATACACCGATAAAATCGTACTTGGCTATAAACAATCTACATTCAGTATTGATTTTGCTGTGTTGAGTTATATATCTCCGGATATGAATGAATATGCTTACAAGATGGAAGGGCTGGACAAGGAATGGACTACTTTAAAAGCGCGCAGGAAGGCCTATTTTACAGAACTGCCAGCCGGCGATTATCATTTCCGGGTGAAAGCATCCAACAACAGCGGAATCTGGAATAATGAGGAAGCAACATTGAATATCTCGATACTTCCGCCGTATTGGGCCAGCAAATGGGCTTATATCCTGTACCTGTTCGTTTCCGGATTAGTGATTTGGATCATTGTCAGAAATTATCACAAAAGGGTATCCGAAAAAAATCAAAGACGAATCGAACAAATTCAAAAAGAAAAAGAAAATGAGTTATACCGGAACAAGATCGAGTTCTTTACCAATATAGCGCATGAAATCAGGACCCCACTTACACTCATTCAGGGCCCGATGGAAGATATTCTATGTTATTCGGATGAAGTTCCGGAAATCAGGACAAGCCTGAAGATCATGGAAAGGAATACGAACAGACTTCTTGCAATAGCAAACCAGTTACTCGATTTCCGGCAAACTGAGGCGAAAGGATTTAGTTTGAATTTTCAAAAAACAAATATAGCCGAGCTATTGATCGATCTGCATACCAGCTTCAAGCCTTTAGCCGTGCAACATAAACTCGACCTCAAACTCGAGCTGACATTTAAAAACTTCTATGCATCTGTTGATGTGGATTCAGTGCAGAAAATTATCGGTAATCTTTATAGTAATGCGATAAAGTATGCCGGTTCCTTCGTTTGTGTAACATTTGTGCCATTATTTTCAGAGCGAAAATTCCGGATAGAATTCAGAAATGACGGTTATCTGATTCCTTATGAAATGAAAGATAAGATCTTTGAACCTTTTTTCAGAATGACTGAAACCAGTAATCAGAAAGGTACCGGTATTGGTCTCGCAATTTCAAAAACCCTGGCAGAATTGAATAAAGGCACCTTGAAGCTGGAAGAATCGAAAGATGATACGAATGTTTTTGCGTTGGAGTTATTTATACATAAAAATGCCAGGGATTCTGAACAATCAGAAAGCAGTCATCAGGCTGAATTTTCAAACTATTAATTATCAATAATGAACCCGGTTGTTTTACTTGTTGATGATAATGTTGAGATTATCGAATACCTCACCCAGGTGCTCTCAGTAAAATATACTGTAAAGGGCGCTTCAAATGGTTCCGTCGCTTTACAGATATTGGGAAGGGATTCCGTACATCTGATTATTAGTGATATCATGATGCCGGTTATGAATGGTTTTGAATTATGCAACACTGTAAAATCCGACTTCAATCTGAGTCATATTCCTTTGATCCTGCTAACTGCAAAAAAGACACTTGATTCAAGGATTAACGGTCTCGAACTGGGAGCAGATGCTTATGTGGAAAAGCCATTTTCTCCGAAATATCTTCATGCACAAATTTCAAACCTGCTCGCCAACAGAACAAAATTAAAAGACTTTTATGCCAACTCGCCGGTGGCACATCTTAAAAGCATTGCATATTCAAAAGCGGATGAAGAGTTTCTTGGAAAACTACATGATTATATAAATGATAACCTTACAAACCCGGAGCTTGATGTTGAACAGCTTGCCAGGGCGATGAACATGAGCAGACCGACTTTTTACCGTAAGATCAAAGAGGTTTCAGATCTAACGCCAAATGAACTAATGAATCTTACCAGGCTAAAAAAATCTGCGGAGTTGTTAGTTCAGGGACAGCACAAAATCTATGAGATCGCGGATATAGTTGGCTTTACATCACAACATCATTTTACCAGAAGTTTTCAAAAACAGTTCAGCATGACACCGACAGAGTATCAGGCAGCTAACAGGCCCGCGGGAAAGTTGCGAAATTATTAGCCTGTGCAATGGATCTCCTGATCCGTTGAAATGTGGAGTGGATCTCCGGATCCGCTCACTCTGATTGTGGAAGCCTGACGAAATTTAATACCAGGCAGCTTTGAAGATCAACGGATCAGGAGATCCGTTGTACATCCGGACGAGACGTCCGCGCTACATTAAACTCTTTGCAAGTTTTCCCAATAACATCAGCGCGTTTTCGACTTTCTCATTCCATTCCAATCCATAGCTTAGCCGCATGCAATTTCCAAACTGATTTTGTAAGGTAAACAGCCTGCCGGGTGAAAATATAATTTTGTTGCGGACAGCAATATTGTATAAATCCACGGTATCGATTTGTTTGGGTAGTGCTACCCACAATGATAACCCGCCTTGTGGACGACTGATCTTTGTACCGGCCGGAAAAAATTCGCAGATTACTCTTACATACTGTAAATAGTTGGCATGAAGGGTTCTTCTGAGTTTTCGAAGATGGGCCTCGTATCTGCCGGTTTCAAGAAAGTTGCCAATTACTTCGTGTGTTATTGCTGTGCTGCTAAGGGAATGAAATAGTTTCATCTTGCTTACCTGGTCCATATATTTTCCGGGTGCCACCCAGCCAACCCGGTAGGCCGGAGCTAATGTTTTGGATACAGAACTGCACAATAAAACCATCCCGCTTTCATCATATGATTTGCAACAGGTAGGTCGTCTGTCCCCAAAATATATCATCTTCAATAAGCGGCACATTATATTTCTCCATCAGCTTCACTGCTTCTTTTTTATGATCGTCAGGCATCAGGCTGCCAAACGGGTTATTGAAGTTGCTTACAAACAGGCAGGCAGCAAGCTTTGTTTTTTGCACGATTTTTTTTAAGGATTCCATATCTACTCCGGACTGTGGATTGGTAGGCAGCTCGATAACCTTAAGTCCGAGGCTTTGAGCTAATTGTAAAATTCCATAGAAGCAGGGGCTTTCCAAAGCAATGGTATCACCTCTTTTGGTTAATGCCATCAGGCAATAAGATATCGCCGATATACAACCTGCTGTCGTCACCACATCATCAGCAGTAAGGCTACCCTTCCAGGTGAAGGACCATTTCGCAATTTGTTTTCGCAGCTTTTCATTTCCCCGGAGAGGCTCATACATTGTTCCGCCGTCAGGCAACGATCGTACAGCATGTATCGCACCTTTATTTAGTCTGGCAATTGGTAGCAATGGTAAAGCCGGAACCCCACGGGAAAAATTAGTGAAGTTTTTTTCACCTGCGTTCTTAAATGAGTCTTCGATAATATCAGTTATCGCTTTTACAGGTGGTTTAATCAATGGCCTGCTGATGTCAGGGATGCCTAATTTTGTTCTGAAGGAGTTGCTTACATAATAACCCGACTGTGGCCTTGGATCTATCAGTGATTTTGCCTCCAGTTCATAATAAGCGTTTTGGGCAGTACTCATACTTACTCCATGTTGCCTGCAAATCATTCTGATTGAAGGAAGTTTATCACCCACCTTCAACACTTCATTGATAATTTGTTGTTCCAGGCTTTTGGCAATTTTTACATAGAGTAACTCTTTGCCGTTCACTTTTTTCTTCATGATAAAACTGTATTGGTCAAATTTAGCAAAATTGTATCTGTACTGTTACAATGATTTTCCACAACTTTGCAGGGGATGAAATTCAAATTTTACTTATGGCAACAGCAAATATTCCTTTTCAGATTATTGACTGGTCTGCTATTGAGAGAAATAAACATCCCGGTGAAACTGGTCTGGCCTTCTGGCAAACGGTAGAATTCCCGGATTTGCGACTTAGGATAGTTGAATATTCGCCTGGTTATCTGGCCAATCACTGGTGTAAAAAAGGACATATCGTTCACTGTCTGGAAGGTGAATTCGTTAGTGAAATGGAAACAGGTGAACGTTTCGTTTTAAAGAAAGGAATGACGTATGTTGTATCAGACGATGTAAGTTCTCATCGTTCAGTTACACATTCAGGTGTGAAGCTTTTGATCATTGATGGCACTTTCCTGCAATTGAAAAAGGAAGTTTAGAACCGGCGCTTTCATAGGAACAACTTATCTGCTCTTCTTATCATTACTAACTCTGCTTATCATTATTAAAATCTTATCATTATTAAAACAACAAGAAAAAATGAAAACATATATTGTTGATTCTTTCACAAATGAATCATTTAAAGGAAACCCGGCGGGCGTGTGCTTTCCTGAAAATGAACTTAGTGAGGGAATTATGCTCAAAATAGCTCAGGAACTTAATCTGTCTGAAACAGCATTTGTAAAACCGGGCGATAAAACAAACACATATCGCATCAGGTATTTTTCTCCTAAAAAAGAAATCGCTTTATGTGGTCATGCGACACTTGCTTCCGCGAAAGTATTGTTTGAAAATACAGCTGAAACTGAAATTGAATTTATTACCTCAGAAGGACTGCATTTATTTGTAAGCCAGGATGAGGATGGAGAAGAAATCACCATGGAGTTTCCTGTGTATGAAACCAGTGCGACGACGGTAACTGCCGAAGTATTGAATGCACTCGGTATACCAGCAGTGACCAACAGCGTTTTTAATAGTAACCACTCCATCATTTTGCTAGAAATCAGCGGGGCTCAACTCCTGGCTGATCTTACCCCGGATTTCAATGCATTGGTAAATTCCTGTAGCGGTATTGATGGGATATTGGTGACTGCTCCTTCTGATGATCAGAGGTTCGATTATCACTACCGTTATTTTTGGCCATGGTCTGGCTCGAATGAAGATCCGGTGACAGGTGGTGTTCAAACCTTCCTGGCAAAGTACTGGGGAGTAAAACTGAATAAAAAAAGATTGAATGCATTTCAATCTTCGTCCAGAACCGGTAATATGACTGTAGAACTTATCGGCAATAAAGTTTTACTTATCAGCAAAGCTGTGATAGTGCTGGAAGGAAATCTGGTGGTGTTTGATAATCTTAAAACTTTAAATCCTGAAAATGGCCGACCTTAATATATACAGGAATGAATTCTGCATTTCGACAGAAAAATCGAAGCTCGATTTAACTGCGATACATCATTTTCTATCCACGCAGGCATATTGGAGCCCGAATATTCCCTTTGATACGGTAGCAAAAGCTGCGGAAAATTCTTTAACCTTCGGGATATATTTTCGTAACCGGCAAATCGGATACGCAAGAATAATCAGTGATTATGCTACGGTTGCTTATCTGGGTGATGTGTACGTGCTACCAGAATTTCGGGGTCAGGAGCTCTCAAAATGGCTGATTGCAACTATAATGACGCACAGTGAACTCCAGGGATTAAGAAGATGGATCTTGCTAACCGGCGATGCCCATGGCTTATACAAACAGTTTGGCTGGACAGGGATTGCGAATCCTGAAAAGTGGATGGAGAAAGTCTAAACTCCCCTCCTGCGAAGGAGGGGAAGTGCCGAAGGCGCGGGGTGGTTGTTTTTTGGTGTTCGAATCTAAAAGAGGATCGAAGACCAAAGAACAACCACCCGCTCGCTCCGCTCGCCGCCCTCCTTCGCAGGAGGGCAACTGTCATTGTATTTGGCGATAACACCGTCAAACCACAACTTTGCATCAAAAATGATTACAATAGGGCTTATCAGGGAAGGAAAGATACCGGCGGATAATCGTGTAGCGTTAACACCTGCCCAATGTAAATGGATCCAGAAAAATTCCGGTGAGGTCCGGATAATTGCACAATCTTCAGTAGGGCGTTGTTTTACTGACAGGGAATATGAGATGGCTGGCATAACGGTGAAGGAGGATGTGAGTGAATGTGACATACTGATGGGCATTAAGGAAGTACCTGTTGATGACTTGATTCCCGGAAAAACTTACCTGTTTTTTTCACATACAAAAAAGCAGCAGGAGTATAACCGTCAGCTATTCAGAGCGATCATTGATAAAAAAATAACACTCATTGACTATGAATGCCTTGAACACGAAGATGGTCAGCGGATACTTGGCTTTGGCTTTTTTGCAGGTATCGTAGGTGCGCACAATGGCATGATGGCTTATGGCGAACGAACCGGTTTGTATCATATTGACCGGGTTTTCAGACAAAGAAATTTTCGTGAACTGATACATACTTACTTTGGCCTGCGTCTGCCTAATGTGAAAATAGCAGTAACCGGCTCGGGCAGGGTTGCTCATGGAATACTTGAAATTATGAACCTGCTGGGTATACATGAGGTTGAGCCGGATATATATCTTAAACGGAGATTTTCTTATCCGGTCTATACTCAGCTTAAGGGAGCAGATCTTTATGCAGACCGTTTAACACGAACGTACAGCCGGGAAGCCTTTCACAGTGATCCTGGTAACTTCAACTGTATATTTTCGCCTTATGCGGAACAAACCGATGTATTACTTAACGGAATTTACTGGGATAAAACGGTGCCGAGGCTTTTTAGTAAAGAGGATATAAAAGAGGAGTCATTTATTATTCAGACCATAGCAGATATCACTGATGATGCAAATGGCTCTGTGCCTGTTAATCTTGGTGATCAGACGATCGAAGATCCTGTTTATGGAGTTAATCGTAAAACACTTGCTAAAACAGCTCCTTATTTAAAAGATTCGGTAGATGTTATGGCAGTGGGAAATCTGCCTAACGAATTGCCCCGTGATGCCAGCCGTTATTTTGGCGAGCAACTTATTAAATATGTGCTGGAAGATCTTGTTCGCACGGGTTCGGATATCATTACCAGGGCAACCATGGTTCAGAATGGAAAGCTGACAAAACAGTTTGAGTATTTGAAAGATTACAGCACCCCTCCTGCGAAGGAGGGGAAGGCGTCGTAGACGACAGGCGTGGTTGTTTTTGGTAACTGCATACTAATAACCTTCGAAGACCAAAGAACAACCACCCGCTCGCTTCGCTCGCCGCCCTCCTTCGCAGGAGGGCAGCTTATCTAATCTAAATAATACCCCTTCATTAACTCCTTAAACTCAATTGAATTAATAATCATCTCTTTAACCGAAACAACTTCTTTCGAAAACCGGAAACTCATTATTGACCGGAACCAGTTGTGACGCGGCGTTTGTTTAACGCGCAACTCCTCATATAAATACAGTCCCCTTTTTTCTGCCAGCTTAACAAAAACAGAGGAGCGGTGAAATGGCAGCATAATACCAGCCATGCCGGAACGGGAAAGATTGGTAATTACCACCTCAAGCAGCTCATCTAAATTCAATGCCTTGCTGTGCATTGCCAGTTGCCTGCTCTCCACATCAGTCAACAGATCATTTTCATAAAAAGGCGGGTTGCTGATAATAAAATCGTATTGTAACGGAAATGCATAGCCGCGGGCATCACCGTTGAAAACCTGCATTCTTTCCGCCCATAAATTCTGACTGATGTTTTCTTTAAGTTGCAGATAACAGTCCGGCTGAATCTCAATACCATGTATCACCGCGCCCGATTGCTGTGCTAACATCATCATGAGTAAACCTGTGCCGCTTCCAATGTCCAGAATGCTATTTACACCGGACATCTTCGAAGCATACCACGCGCCCATAATACAGGCATCCGTGCAAACTTTCATGGCACAATTTTCCTGATCGATACGAAACTGCTTGAACTGAAAATAAGTATTAGGCATAAAAAACTTTGTCGACGATGGTAAGGTCAATACGAACCATCACCATTCGGCCCTTGCGCTTACGGGCACATTTAATGCAACTGACTCTCCGGCGAGATACTTGTGGTATGCAGTAATAGCGATCATGGCGGCATTGTCGGTGCAATATTCAAATTTCGGGATAAAAGTCTCCCAATGCCGTTTCTCTCCAAGGGTAATCAGGCCCTCCCGTAATCCACTGTTTGCAGAAACGCCACCTGCAATGCAAAGTTGTCTGATGCCCGTTTGTAATGCAGCTTTCTCCAGTTTGTTTAACAAAATTGAAACGATGCGATGTTGAATGGAAGCACAGATATCTGCGAGATTTTTGTTTATAAATTCTCCATCTTTTTTCTCATTGTCCTGTAAAAAATATAAGATCGAAGTTTTCAATCCGCTAAAACTAAAATCAAGTCCTGCTATCTGCGGCTCAGGAAATTTAAACCTTAATGGATCACCCTCTTTCGCAAACTTATCTATCAAAGGCCCGCCCGGATAGGGTAGACCTAACAGTTTGGCAGACTTATCAAATGCTTCGCCGGCGGCATCATCACGGGTTTGACCAATTACCGTCAGTTGATCCGGTGAGTGACATAATACAATCTGGGTGTGTCCGCCACTCACCGTAAGGCAAAGAAAAGGATAAGAGGGTGGCGGATCATTCAGCAAATTAGCCAGCACATGTGCCTGCATATGATGAACTGCAATAAGTGGTTTGTTCAATGATAAAGCAAGCGATTTAGCGAATTGTGCGCCTACCAGCAAAGAACCAATCAGGCCGGGTGCACTGGTAAAAGCCACCGCATCAATTTCCGACAATGATATACCCGCCTTTTTTATAGCATTATCAACCACCGGAACAATATTCTGCAAATGTGCCCTGGATGCAAGTTCAGGTACAACGCCACCATAAGCTTCGTGGACTGTCTGGTTCGCGATAATATTTGATAATATCTGTCCATTACGACAAACAGAGGCGGCTGTTTCGTCGCAGGATGATTCTATAGCGAGAATGGAAATGCTTTTTGAGACCAACGATTTCAACTTTAAGTACTTCTGATTGCAACCACGGGATTCATCTTGGAAGCAATAGAAGCCGGAATAATGCCGGCAATAACGCCCACCAGGATGCAGATACCAATAGCAAGCATCATAATGTCAACTGAGATGAATAACGGAAAACCGATCATTGAGCTTGCAATTTTTGTAAGAATGAATACCAGAATCAATCCGATCAGACCTCCAAGAATACAGAGGAAAGCCGATTCAAGTAAGAATTCAGTGAGTATGGTAGAGCGTTTAGCACCGATCGCTTTTTTCAGCCCTATCTGGCTGGTTCTTTCACGAACAGTAACGAACATGATATTCGCCACTCCGAACATTCCGACGATCAGCGATAAAGCTGCAATTGCCCACCCACCTTTATTGATGTTCCCGAATATTTTTTCGGTGATAGCGCTAAAGGCATTCATATCATTCAGTGCAAAATCATCTTCCTCAGTTGGTTTTAGTTTTCTCAGTGATCTCATAGCCCCTTCCAGTTCATCGATCAGCATTTCAGGTGGTACTCCCACATTAGCCTGGGCCATGATTTTGGGATTGGAATATTCCTCCGGATTCATTTGTTTCATCAGTCCGCGTACCATGTGAATACTGTTGTCGAACTCCCATCCTCCCACTATGCTCTTACCTTGTTTCTTGATAAGACCCACAATCGATGCCGATCTTCCGCCTTTAAGTGTTACGACCTTTCCAACTGCATTATTTATGTTCCCAAAAAGTTTTTCAGCTACTTCATATCCTATTAGAATAACATTTGCATTTTGATTGTAGTCAGACTGAAGCAGGTTTCTTCCCTGGATTATATTCACCTGTTGAATATTCGGGAAATCTTCCGAATAGCCATAATAGGTTACCCCGGAGATCTGGTCGCTTTCATATTCAATGATAGAATTTATATCCGTGACGTAAGCGATATTGGAAGCATTTGTCACTTTCGCTTTCAGTACGCGCATTTCATTATACTTCGGAACCGGTCGTTTCATATACTTCCACCAGGGATATTCGTCATTTCCGGCATATACCCACTTATCAATATAGATAGTATTATTTCCCAATGCCTTGAGATCCGACTGAATTTTCATTTCCAGGCTGTTCACGGTAGAAAGTACGCTGATGATGCAGAATATTCCTATGGTCACTCCAAATAAGGAGAGAAAGGTTCTCAGTTTATTGGACCTGAATTCCTGCAAAGCCATTTTAAGACTGGACCAGATGATAGCGGTAAAACGACGCATGTTTCAAATATAATCAGCTTTCGAGACACTTGCACATTTTGATCCCATTTTGTGAGGAACGGTGGGGCGATTATGAATTATCTTGCAGGAAAAAAGACTCCAATGATCAAACTCGATAACGAATTTCTAACGGTCAAGATCAATCCTAAAGGTGCAGAGTTAACAAGCTTGTTTAACAAGGAAACTCAACTGGAATACATGTGGGGAGGGGATCCTGCCGTCTGGGGTAAACATTCTCCGGTGCTTTTCCCGATTGTAGGTACTCTCAAAAATAATAATTATAGCTATAACGGGCAGTCATACAGTCTTTCGCGTCACGGTTTTGCCCGCGAAAAGAACTTTGCGGTTGATGAACATAATAATGATGAGGCTGTTTTTGTGCTGGTAAGTGACGAAGAAAGCCGGGGCGTTTTTCCATTTGATTTTCAGCTGCGGTTAAAATATTCTTTGCTCGCCAATACATTGTCTGTTACCTATGAGGTACTTAATTCCGATGACCAGGATTTATACTTTTCCATTGGTGCACATCCCGCATTTAAACTTCCGCTTGTACCGGAAACGAATTATGAAGACTATTTCCTTGAGTTTGAACATCAGGAAACCGAAGGCCGGTGGCCCATTAATAAGGAAGGGCTGATGGAAAGTTCTTCTTTGCCGGTATTGAACAATACTACTGTTTTGCCTTTATCCAGGAAGCTTTTTAGTAAGGATGCTTTGGTGTTTAAGTCATTGAAATCTTCGATGGTGAGCCTGCGGTCTGATAAAACTCCGCACGGTCTTGAATTTGAGTTTTCCGGATTTCCCTTTCTTGGATTATGGGCAGCACCCGGAGGTGATTTTATATGTATCGAGCCCTGGTGCGGTATTGCAGATAGCGTTGACACTGACCAGATTTTGCAAAATAAAGAAGGAATAAATAAGTTGCTGCCGAAGGAAAAGTTTGTCCGGACCTGGAGCGTGAAAGTAATGTAGCACCTGTGCAACGGATCTCCTGATCCGTTGACATGTGGAGTGGATCTCCCGATCCGCTCATTGTAGAATTAGGTTAATTCAAAATACAGGAGACAAATTACATGCAAAACCAAACCGCTTTGAAAAATCAACGGATTGGAGATCCGTTGCACATTCCTTACATTTTCAACGGCCGCTTTTTGATCATTCCGCCTTTGGTGTCTTTAATACTATGCATTACAACGAAAGCGTATGCATCTATCAGCTCAATTTCACTTTTAATTCTTGAAATCTCAAGCCTGGTAATAACGGTAAAAAGAATCTGCTGTTCATTACGCTGATAGCCCCGTTTACCATACCCCCCTGAGCCATTATAAACTGTTACACCGCGTCCGAGTTTGGTAGTTATCATTTGCGCAATCTCTTCGTTTTTTGGTGAAATGATAGTAACACCGGTATATTCCTCCAGTCCTTCGATCAGGAAATCGACTGTTTTTGAAGCTGATATATATGTTAGCATCGAATACATCGCAATATTTATTCCCAGAAAATAAGCCGCTGCTACAAAAATGACAATATTTATCAGCAGTATAATGTCACCAATAGTGGATCCGGATTTGCGGCTAAGATAAATCGCCAGGACTTCCGAACCATCCAGCACACAGCCGCCCCTTACGGCCAAACCGATCCCTGCTCCAAGAAAAAATCCTCCAAACACCGCTACCAGCAGTTTGTCGGTCGTTACCGTGGGATATTGGACCACTGCCAGGCAAAGTGCAAGGCCTAAAATGGCAAACACCGTTTTAATGGCAAAGATTTTCCCGATCTGCCGGTAACCAAGTAAAATAAACGGAACGTTTACGACTACAATGATGATATACAGGGGATATTGGGTGAGCTCTCTCAGCAAAAGAGAAATTCCGGTCGCGCCACCATCAATAAACTTGCTCGGCAGCAGGAAACTTTTCAGGCCAAACCCGGCAGAAAGAATGCCGGTAATGATAAGGATGACATCTTTTAAAATCTGGCGGTTGCTCTTCCTGTGGAGGTAAATTTCCTTGGCCACCCGGTACTTACTTTGATGATCCGCAAACTGCAAATCATCAGACTTTAATTCTTTTCGAGGTGGATCCAGGAAAGGGAAGTTCATAAGCGCGAGGTATGATGGAAATTACGAATTTTTCACGTTACAGATCAGAAAAAATAAATGCTACCTTTGCGCGCTGAAAACGGCATTTGACAAGCAATCAAACCATTAGCAGTACTAATTAAACATGAAGTATATCAACGAAATAAATAAGCGACGAACTTTCGCCATCATCTCTCACCCGGATGCCGGTAAAACAACCCTGACGGAAAAACTCCTCCTTTTTGGTGGAGCTATCCAGGTGGCCGGCGCAGTCAAAAGCAACAAGATCAAAAAACATGCGACCAGTGATTTCATGGAGATTGAAAGACAAAGAGGTATTTCCGTCGCCACCTCGGTAATGAGTTTCGAATACAAAGGAGTCCTTATAAACCTGCTTGACACTCCGGGACACAAGGACTTTGCAGAAGACACTTACCGGACACTCACTGCTGTGGATAGTGTGATTCTGGTTATCGACAGCGTAAATGGAGTAGAGGCGCAGACAAGAAGATTAATGGAAGTATGCCGGATGCGCGACACGCCCGTCATTGTTTTTATAAACAAGATGGACCGGGACGGAAAAAACCGGTTTGATCTTCTGGAAGAAATTGAAAAGGAGCTAAATCTGCAACTTCACCCTATGACCTGGCCGATTAACAGCGGAAAGGAATTCAAAGGAGTCTATAACCTACACGATAAAAACCTGGTTCTATTTACAGCAAATACTAAGGCATCCGATGAAGATGTGGTAAATATCAGTGAGTTATCCGATAAAACTTTGGACCTGAAACTAGGTGAAAGAGATGCAGGTGCTTTGCGTGAGGATGTGGAACTGGTAGATGCTGTACATGGTGAATTAAACTCAGCAAATTATCTTGAAGGCAGGGTAGCACCGGTATTTTTTGGTTCTGCGGTAAACAATTTTGGTGTTAAGGAAATGTTGGATACTTTCATCCGTATAGCTCCTGTTCCGAGGTGCCGGACAACATCGGTACGTGAAGTTTGTCCTGAAGAAGAGAAGATGTCGGGATTCATATTCAAGATCCATGCTAATCTTGATCCGAAGCACAGAGATAGAATAGCTTTCATGCGGGTGTGTTCCGGAAAATTTGAACGAAATAAATATTTTCATCATGTTCGTTTAGACAAGGAGGTCAGGTTCAGCAATCCTTATTCTTTTATGGCCCGCGATAAAGATATCATTGAAGAAGCTTACCCGGGCGATGTAGTGGGCCTGTTTGATACCGGCAACTTCAAAATCGGCGACACTTTAACGGAAGGTGAAGAATTTTACTTTACGGGAATACCCTCTTTTTCACCTGAAATTTTTAAAGAGGTAGTCAATAAAGATCCTATGAAAACCAAGCAGTTGGAAAAAGGATTATTACAGTTAACGGACGAAGGTGTTGCCCAGTTATTTACTCAGTTTGGGGGTAACAAGAAAATCATTGGTTGTGTGGGAGAACTTCAGTTCGAGGTGATCCAATACCGGTTGCTTCAGGAATATGGCGCCTCTGTGCAGTTTAATTCGGTTGGTTTTTATAAGGCTTGCTGGATCACATCAAATGATCCTAAAAAAATTGAGGAGTTTACAAAATTTAAATCAGGCAATATAGCTACAGATAAAGATGGTCACCTGGTATACCTGGCGCAAAGTGAATGGTTCCTGAATACTGAAAGAAATAATAATCCAGGGATAGAATTTCACTTTACTAGCGAAATTCATAAAGAAACTGCCTGAGACACTGGCTTTGATATTATGCAGGACTTGATAATGCCCAATACTATATTCGAAACCGACCGGTTATATGTCAGAAGGTTTACAGAATCGGATGAAGAAAATT
>Ga0193752_1001108_pt1 | contig 23273 bp, 26 predicted proteins | sample H1c1metaG_FD_144924 | JGI IMG/M metagenome (GOLD analysis project Ga0193752, IMG submission 144924) | Soil microbial communities from a riparian zone of the East river system, Colorado, United States - H1c1 | ecosystem: Environmental > Terrestrial > Soil > Riparian zone | place: USA: East River...
GGTGCACGTTCACCAAAGATGTAGGGAAGAAAGATCAATCCATCGGCGCCGGCCTCAACACTCAGTGCTTCATCGATGAACCAGTCGTAGTTCATGTCAGCCGTGGAATTATTTTGTAAAATACTACCTGCAAACCACTGAATCACATTGCCCCCGTTGTTCACTGGCCCGCCAGCGATGTAGATGTCGTCGGTGAGTAAATAATTGAAGATGCCGTGTTTGGGATCCTTGATCGGTTTGCTCATCATCACACGTACCGCTCCACTCGTTCCAACGGTTAGCGAAACGTCCGCAGTCTCTACGGCATTGCTGCCAAGGTGTGCCAGGCAGCCATCACTGGCACCGACGATGAAAGGTGTGGCGGCATCTATGCCCAGCTTATTTATGTATTCCGGTAGAACTCCACGCATGCAGGTTATGGAACTAACCGGGTGGGATAACTGGTCTTTGGTAATCGATGCTGCCTCCAGTGCCTCCGCATTCCAATTGAGGTCATAGATATCAAAAAGGCCGGTCGCCGAAGCAATGGAATGGTCAACTACATACTCTCCGAACAGCCTGTAGAACACGTATTCCTTGATGGAGATAAACTTCGCTGTCCTCTTAAAGATTTCAGGATGCTCACCCTTCAGCCACATGATCTTGCAGAGTGGCGACATGGGGTGAACCGGTGTTCCGGTGCGTTCATAAAGCCTGGTGCCAAGTGCAGAATTTTTCAGCTGCACTGCATAGTCATTGCTTCTCAGGTCAGCCCAGGTGAACATATTGGTTAGCAGCCCGCCATCAAAGTCCACGGCGATCAGGCCGTGCATGGCTGAACTGAAGGAGATGCCGGAAAGGTTCGCCTTGCCTGCTGTTTTAATAGCGGAGGAGATGACTTCAACAACGGCCTTGAAGAGTTCCTCCGGATCCAATTCGTGATAGCCTTCCTTTTCCGAGGAGAATGTGTATGTAACATTTGCGTCTGCCACCACTTCTCCTGTAGCTGTATATCCAACAGCTTTGGTATTAGAAGTGCCGATGTCGATGCCAAGAATATAATTCATGTGTTTCGTACCGGGTAAGACAAAAGTTCAGATGAGGGTTTTCAATTTGTCTACGGTGTAATCTATTTCTTCCCGGTTGTTAAACTTACTGAAAGAAAACCGAACAGTGACCAGGTCGGGGTTATTGTTGATGGCCCTGATGACGTGAGACCCCTGGTCGGCCCCGCTGGTGCAGGCGCTTCCTCCGCTTGCGCAGATGTTGTTGATATCAAGATTCATCAATATCATTTCCGATTTAGCGGTTTTTGGAAAAGAGGCGCTGAGCACAGCGTATAATGACCGGCCCAGCGGGTCTCCATTAAAGATCACCTGCCCGAGTTTGGCGCTGAGCTGGTCCATCATGTATTTTTTCAGGTCTCCAATATATTCCCTGTCCTGCTGATGATTCTTTGTGGCCATTTCAAGTGCCTTTGCAAAGCCCACAATCCCGTACAGGTTTTCGGTTCCCGCACGCATGTTTCTTTCCTGCGATCCCCCATGAATGAATGGTTCTATCCGCACATTTTCGTTTATATAGAGCATGCCCACACCCTTTGGCCCATGAAACTTATGCCCGGCCCCGGTGATGAAGTGAACAGCTGTGTTGCGGAGATCAAAAGGAAAATGACCGACGGTTTGTACTGTGTCGGAATGAAAAATGGCATCATATGCTTTGCAGAGCTCTCCTACCGCATGCAGGTCGAGCATGTTGCCGATCTCGTTGTTGGCATGCATTAGTGTCACCAGGCATTTTTCGCTGCTTTCTGAAAGCAGGGTGCGAAGATGATCCATGTCGATATGTCCGTCCGGCAAAACATTTACGAATCTGAGCTGTGCCTCTCCGCGATGATGCAGGTATTCTACGGTGTGGAGCGTGGCGTGGTGTTCAATTGCTGAACTGATGATCTGGCGGCATCCAAGGTCCCGCACTGCCGAATTGATGGCCGTGTTGGAGCTTTCCGTTCCACCGGAGGTGAAGAAAATCTCGGCAGGATGGGCGTTTAGTATGGAGGCCACCGATTTTCGGGCGAGTTCTATAGCCATGCGGCTTTCCCTTCCATAGGAATAGATGGAAGAAGGATTGCCGAACTTCTCGGTCAGAAAGGGAGTCATAGCGTCCAACACTTCCTTATCCAACGAAGTGGTGGCCGCATTGTCGAAATAAACGCGTTTCATATTGAGAACCTCATAATATTAGAAGGCGCAAGATACGAATTGAAAAAATTACAGGCATCCCCAAGAGAGGGGATGGATGACGGAAGGCAGCACTTTTTTGTTCGGGTTAACTAAATTCCCTGATATACTGCATTAACCTTACTGCAATATTGTTTGCGGTGGTTTCAAAACTACTCTCCGCGTAGATGCGGATAATCGGTTCAGTATTGGATGTCCTGAGATGAACCCAGTCGCTGTCAAATTCGATCTTGAGTCCGTCTTCCGTATTCACGGGATGTTTCTTATACTTTTGCCGGATCTGTTCGAAGATGCCCTTTACGTTCACTCCTTTACTCAATTCAATCTTGTTCTTGGATATGAAGTAATCCGGGTATTTGGCCCTGAAGGACTTCATGCCGTTGCGGTGTTTAGACAAAGAGCTCAGAAACAGGGCGATTCCAATCAGGGCATCGCGCCCGTAATGGAGGTCGGGTACAATAATGCCCCCGTTGCCCTCGCCACCGATCACCGCATTGTTCTCCTTCATCTTAGATACCACATTCACCTCACCCACCGGTGAAGGAAAATACTCACCCCCATGTCTAAGCGTAATCTCCTTGAGCGCCTTGGTGCTGCTCATGTTGCTCACTGAATTTCCTGGTTTTTTACTTAGCACATAGTCGGCTACGGCTACCAAAGTGTATTCTTCTCCAAACATGCTCCCATCTTCACAAACAAAACAGAGCCTGTCCACATCGGGATCAACGGCAATACCCAGGTCGGCCTTGTGCTTTCTTACCGCGGCGCTGAGCCCCGAGAGATTTTCCGGCAGCGGTTCGGGGTTGTGCGCAAATTTCCCGTTGAGTTCTCCATTAAGGAGGATGACCTCTCCAACACCCAGAGCCTTCAGAAGGGGTGGTATGAAAAGCGCTCCCGTGGAATTCACCACGTCAACAACCACTTTGTATTCTTTCTTCCTGATATTTTCAATTTCCACAAGGGGATAATTCACAACAGCATCTATGTGCTTCTGCAACCAGCTGTTGTCTGTAGTGACGGTGCCCAGTTTGTCAACAGGAGAGAAATTGAAGGATTCGGCGTCGGCTCTTTTCAGGATGTCGGCGCCATCCGAAGCGGAAACAAATTCGCCGGTTTCATTAAGCAGTTTCAGGGCATTCCATTCTCTTGGATTGTGGCTGGCCGTAATGATGATGCCGCCTGCGGCGTTTTCACCGGCGACAGCCATTTCAACGGTAGGGGTTGTTGACAGGCCGAGATCGATTACGTCGAAACCAAGGCCGGTCAATGTATTTACCACGAGGTTCTGTATCATCAGGCCGCTGATCCTGCCATCCCTCCCAACAATAATTTTTTTCTTCGATGACCTGTCAAGCAGCCAACTGCCATAAGCCGCAGAAAATTTCACCACATCCAGCGGGGTTAAATTATCACCTGCCTCTCCGCCAATTGTTCCCCTAATGCCAGAAATGCTTTTGATCAGTGCCACGATTGCCATTTTAAGTACCTACAAAAATAATGGTTTGACACCATCGGAGTACAATTTGATGGTGTACTTTTGCAAATATGCCGCCTTGATACTGAATGAAATCGGTCAAAAGGCCTGGAAATAATTCTTGTGAATTCACGTAGCTTTAGCACTATTCAGAGGAGAAGGATTCAGTGATGTTATGCTAAAAAATAAATATGGTAGAAATCTTTCTCATTCTTGGGCTGATCCTCCTCAATGGTCTATTCTCGATGGCCGAAATCGCACTTGTTTCTGCCCGGAAAGCCCGCCTCGAGGCTCAGGCCCATAAAGGAGATGCCAGGGCCAGGGAGGCACTCAACCTGGCAAATAATCCGGACAAATTCTTATCCACGGTTCAGATAGGCATCACACTCATCGGCATCCTCACGGGTATCATGTCCGGCGAGAAACTCAAATCAGACTTTGTGGCGTTTCTCAACCGGTTTGAGTGGCTCCAGGACTACAGCAGTGGCGTGGCCACAGCAATCATCGTGATCATCATCACCTATTTTTCCATGGTCCTGGGTGAGCTGGTTCCCAAGAGACTGGGCCTGGCCAAACCGGAAGCCATCGCAAAGACCCTGGCCAAACCGATGAGAATCCTCAGTATCGTCACCCATCCCTTCATCTGGTTGCTGTCTAAAAGCACTTTTGTTATAGTCAGATTGCTGAATATCAAGACAAAAGACAATCAGGTGACCGAAGAAGAGATAAAGGCGATCATTAGCGAGGGAACTGAGCAGGGCACGATTGCGGAGGCTGAACAGGAGATCATCGAAAGGGTCTTTCATCTTGGCGACAGGACCATTACCTCGCTGATGACCCACAGAAGCGACCTCATTTGGTTCGACCTTAATGACAACGAAGTTGCCATCAAGGGCAAGATTCTTCAGGAGCCGCACTCTGTTTACCCGATCTGCGAGGGTCAGATCGACAATATCAAGGGAGTGGTGTCCATAAAGGACCTGTACGTGGCAGATGACCTGGCTCTGTTCAAGGACATTATGCAACCCCCCCTTTATGTACCGGAAAATAATACCGCCTACCAGGTTCTGGAAAAATACAAGCAATCAAAGATCCACTCCTGTTTTATCATCGATGAATATGGCAGCCTGCTGGGCATGATCACGCTCAACGACATCCTTGAAGCGATCATCGGAGACTTGCCAGAGCAGCATTTTGACGACTATGAGATCACGGAAAGAGAGGACGGGACCTTCCTCGTAGACGCCCAGATCCCTTTCTATGACTTTTTAAGCAAGTTTGAAAAAACGGAATGGATGAATGAGGGCGAACAGGAGTTCGACACCCTGGCGGGCTTCATCCTTCATCAGCTCAAACGAATTCCTCATACCGGCGACAAACTGGAATGGGGTGGCTTTGCCATCGAGATCATCGACATGGACGCTCAAAGGATAGACAAAGTGATGGTCACTATTTCCAAGGAGATTAAGGCGAGTATGGAAAGTGAAATGAAAAATTAAAAATCCTAAGCTGTACGAGCCTGAAATAATCGCGCCTGGTTTATTCTTCATTTTTAATTTTGCAATTTCTCTCAGATGCGGGACAACCATTAGAGGTTCGTATTTTTACAATTTGAATGCTCCTCAGAGTTCGGTATAGGAGTCAAGTGTTATTCTTCATTTTTAATTTTTAATTTTTGATTTTTAATTTAATCTTCCTTGCTCTGGCTGTCATTCCTCATCCCCTATATGTCAGCATTACGGAAATCAATTATAATGATCAGTCACACAACATTGAGATCAGCTGCAAGATCTTCACCGACGATCTTGAGCAGGCGCTGGGAAAAAAATCCGGGCATTCAGCTCATATTAGTTCAACACGTGATGAGGCGATTGCTGCGGAAATTGCTGCCTATCTTGCGGCGCATCTCGGCGTGAGCTTCGACGGCAAAAAAGTTCCGGTGAAATTTCTTGGCTATGAGCTGGAGAAGGAAGCCGTGTGGTCCTACCTCGAAGGGCCAGTTGCCAGAGCACCGACCTCAGCGGAGATCAACAATTCCATCCTGTTCGATTCTTTTGACCAGCAGATCAACCTGGTACATATTACGGTTAAGGGTGAGCGGAAAAGCACCAAGCTGGTCAATCCAGCGTCCCGAGCCAGTTTGAAGTTCTAATTGAATATTGCGAAGAAGATTTCACGCGAAGACGCAAAGGAAGACGCAAAGGCCAAGTGTACTTGTATTTCATTGCGCCTTGGCGGCCGGCAGGCTTAGCGGCTTTGCGTGAAATAAACTGCCACTAAAAACCCATGCGCAAAACGCAAGATGTTGTGAGTTCGAATTTTAAGTTTTAATATTTGATTTTTTATTCTCTATGAGCGATTTCTGGCTATTTTTTTTCCTCGGAAAGGATCATATCGCCGATTTAAAAGGATATGATCATATTCTTTTCATCATCGCCCTTTGCGCGAGGTATGTTCCCGCAGACTGGAAAAAGGTGCTGGTGCTGGTCACTGCTTTTACCGTGGGACATTCCCTGACACTTGCTGCAAGTGCGCTGGACCTTATCAACGCACCCACAAAGTGGATAGAATTTCTGATACCCGTAACCATCATTCTGACGGCTATTGCCAATCTCTTTGAAAAAAAATTTGAATTTCGGACCAGGTTCCCAGCCATATATTTTATGGCCTTGTTCTTTGGACTGATCCACGGACTTGGATTTTCCACTTACCTGAAAAGCCTGATGGGAAAAGATTCCAACATTGTCACAGAATTGCTGGCTTTCAACCTGGGCCTGGAAGCAGGACAGCTTTGATCGTGGTGGGCCATCATGATAGTTTCGTTAACTTGTACACGTTTTTTTAACATAAACCGGAGAGCATATCTTCTTTTTGTATCGGGCATTGTTGCTGGCATGGCATTGATTATGGCGATACAAAGAGTTCCCTTCTAAAGAAATAATTATGTTTAAACAGTTCTTTTGCCTGACTATCAGCTCGGTATTTATATTCGGCGTGGTAAGTGCGCAGGATATCAGGAACAATCCGAGCTCCAACCACGGAAACAAGTTCGAGCAGCTGGGCACAATTCTGCCCACGCCGAATGCTTACCGTACCGCCAGCGGAGCCCCTGGCCCGAACTATTGGCAGCAAAGAGCTGACTACGACATTAAATGTGCGCTGGATGAAAAAAACCTGAAGCTGACCGGGACCGAGACCATTACCTACACAAATAATTCTCCCGATGTACTCAGTTATCTGTGGTTTCAGCTGGACGAGAATGAGCACAGCAACAGGAAAAATTCCGGTTACCAGGATATTGGCAATCTGCCCAACCAGGTCAATGCCGCAGAACTCAGAGGTTTGACTGCACCAAAGGAAGATAATGGCTATGGTATAAACATTGTAAAATTGACCAATGCTGAAGGCAAACCGCTTTCCCATACAATAAATAAGACCATGATGCGGGTCGACCTCCCAGCTCCCCTGAAACCCGGTCAGAAATACAAGCTGAATATCCAGTGGAACTACAACGTTTCCGACAGATACATCCAGGGTGGCCGCGGAGGGTATGAATATTTTCCAAAAGACGGTAACCACCTGTTTACAATGGCACAATGGTACCCCCGCCTCTGTGTGTACAGTGATTTTCAAGGCTGGCAGAATCACCAGTTCACCGGCCGCGGAGAATTTGCCCTCACCTTCGGCAACTTCAATGTAGAAATCAGGGTACCTGCCGACCACATCGTTGGCAGCACGGGCGAATGCCAGAACTATGCCCAGAATCTTAGCCCCGCCAGGCTGGCCAGGTGGCAAAAGGCCCAGAGTGCAAAACAGCCCGTGCAGATAGTAACCCTGGATGAGGCACGTGAGGCGGAAAAGAAAAAAAGCAGTTCCACGAAGACCTGGATCTTCAGGGCGGAGAATGTGCGTGATTTTGCCTGGACTTCTTCAAGAAAATTTATCTGGGATGCAATGCCTGCCTATGTTGAAGGAAAGAAGGTGATGTGCATGAGCTTTTATGGCAAGGAAGCCTATGGTTTGTATAGCAGGTATTCCACAAAAGTTGTGGCGCATACGATCAAATCCTATTCAAAATTCTCTATCCCTTACCCCTATCCTGTGGCGCAGAGTGTCGAGGCATCTAACGGCATGGAGTATCCTATGATCTGTTTTAATTATGGACGTACCGATGACGATGGCAGTTACAGCGAAGCCACCAAGAACGGCATGATCGGGGTGATCATTCATGAAGTGGGACATAATTTCTTTCCCATGATCGTCAACAGTGATGAGCGCCAGTGGACCTGGATGGACGAAGGCCTTAATACCTTCGTGGAATACCTCACCGAAGAATTATGGGACAATAAATTTCCTACAAAGCGGGGGCCGGCATTCCAGATCGCGCAGTACATGAAACTGCCAAAAGACCAGCTGGAGCCGATCATGACTAATTCCGAAAACATTATTATGTTCGGGCCGAATGCCTATGCCAAACCAGCCACCGGTCTCAACATACTTCGTGAAACCATTATGGGACGGGAACTTTTCGACTTTGCCTTTAAAGAATATGCCACGCGCTGGGCTTTCAAACACCCTACCCCCGCCGATTTGTTCAGAACTCTGGAAGACGCCTCTGGTGAAGACCTTGACTGGTTCTGGAGGGGTTGGTTCTATGGAATTGATCCCGTAGACATTTCACTCGACTCGGTGAAGCATTTCACTGTTGATGTGAATGCCGTACCGAATTTCGGTTTGAAGGATTCTGCTGTGAATGACAAGGTTGGCGGACCATTGCTCAACCGTTTTGAGGACATTTCAAAGATCCGCAACCGGGAAGATGAGAAGTTGAGTTTCGCTACCGAGAAGGACACGACACTGCAGGATTTTTATTACAAATATGCCCGTGGTGCTGTTGCCGCGGACACGAACAAGAAATATCAATTCACCGTTGATGCCAGCACCGAGCCTATTGATGATTCACTGAAGACGGCACTTGCCGACAAGCATTTTTATGAGCTGGTCTTTTCCAATAAAGGTGGCATGTTGATGCCGTTGATCATACAGTGGATATTCACTGATGGGAGTACGGAAATCGATCATATTCCCGTACAAGTATGGCGACATGATGAAAAGCAAATCGCCAAGGTGTTCATGAAAGACAAAGAAGTGAAATCGATACTACTTGATCCTATGAAGGAAACCGCAGACATCGATGAATCCAATAACAGCTGGGGAACAATTGCAAAACCTTCGCGGTTCACCGTGTTCAAAGAGAAGCAGACTACAAGTCGTGGACAGTCGAAAGGTATGACGCCAATGAAGATGTTGAAAAAATGAACCAAAAACTAAAATCTTAACAGGCAAATCCAGGCCGAAATTTCAATTTCCGATCATGAAATCCATCCTAATCATATTGTTGATTTGCGTTCAATTGCCTGCAAAACCACAAGCGACAGACGGCACACGACGCTACCTCTATGTTGCCGTTCCCGGCATCCGTGACTACCTGGGTTATGGTGGGCATGGCCTCCTGGTTTTTGACATCAGCAACGGCCATCGATTTGTAAAAAGGATCCCCTTAAAAGGCTTACATCCCGATGGAAGTCCATCCAATGTGAAGGGCATTGCCGTAAGCCAGCCGCTGAACAGTATTTACATCAGCACGCTTGAATCACTCCAACGTGTAGACATAAGCACAGAGAAAATCATCTGGGAAAAACAGTTTGACGGTGGCTGCGACCGGATGTCAATTTCCCCTGACGGGAAAACCATGTATCTCCCCTCACTCGAAAAAGGTTGGTGGAACATAGTGGACTGCGAAACAGGGCAGCTGATCAAAAAGATTACAGTAAACAAAAGGGCCCACAACACCATCTACAGCAAATCCGGCAAACTGGTCTATCTCGATGACATCGCCAGTCCATGGTTGTACATCGCAGACGCAACGAAGCATGAGCTCTCCGGGAAGGTTGGCCCTTTCAGCAATTATATTCGCCCTTTCACTGTTAATGGCAAAGAAACCCTGGCCTACGTTACCGTTGACAGCCTTCTCGGGTTCGAAGTGGGTGATCTGAAGACCGGTAAAAAACTCGCGCAGATCGAAGTGGAAGGATGGGTGCGTGGCCCCGTTAGAAGGCATGGCAACCCGAGCCATGGTATTGCGCTCACCCCGGATGAAAAGGAGATCTGGCTTTGTGATGGCCATAACATGAGGATGCATGTGTTTAACGGAGCGCCTCCCTATCAGCAACTCACTACCATAGTAGTCCAGGACATGCCCGGATGGATCAATTTCAGCAAGGATGGACGCTATGCCTACCCATCAAGCGGTGAAGTGATCGACACAAAAACCCGGAAGGTCCTGATGACGCTGACAGATGAGTTCAACAACAGTGTAGCCAGTGAGAAAATGCTTGAAATCGATTTTAAAGAAAATAAAGTGATTGGAGCCACCGATCAGTTTGCGATCGGGCAGATGCGGTAAGGGTATTACAGGTCCAGCTGATTTACATTTGAAAAACTCCTGATCAACGTAATCAGATGAGTATTCCCAGAGGCGTGTATGCCTTTGAAGTTCTCCTTGTCTAAATTGAGATGCCCCTGGAGCTGAGACCAATCTTCATTGGACACCTCTTTGAATGCCATCGACCATTCACGAAAACTTCTCGCTTCGAGGCGCTCATCATGTGTTTTGATGATGCCCTTGTGCCGCTTATCCATGCAGATTTTATCAAAGAGGGATTGGACTAATTTTTCTTCTCCCTCCAGTATCTGCATGATGGACCCTTCATGATAGATCAATAAACCGGTGATCCCCAGCGAGCTATTATTTGTTCTGCTGGTATTGAGGATATCCAGGATGTCCTTCCTGGAAAACAACCAGCAAGCAGTACTCAGGTAAACTATTGTATGCATGTTCGGGACTGTTTAGAGGTTCATGAAAACTACCACGGGACAAATAAAGGTTTCATGGGGACTACTGACTTTTTCTGAAAAACAGGTAAGGCGCCAGCGCCGTCCAGATCAGAATCAGAACCCATAGACGTCCGCGGATAATATTGTAATCATCCAGCAAGGTCGACCAGGAATTGCCCCTGAGCCGCCCCAGTCCAAACTCAAAGATCAGGGTCAGGATCAGCCAGAGCAGGCCAATATACAGGGCCTGTTTGCCTGATGAAGGAGGGAATTTCGCGATGATGAAATGTATATAAAACCCAAAAAGGATAATCAAAGTGATGGTCGAAATCTGATGCGCTTTTAATTCACCAACATATTTTTTGTACCAGAGGTCACGGGCAGTGCCATTGATTACAGCGATAAGAACCATCGGAAGCCAGGAAAGCAGGTATTTCCACATAACGTCAATCTAACGAAGATTCAGGGTAAGTCTCGTTATCATTTTTCAGAATTCATTGAGGACCAGGTCGAAATAGAAATTCGGCAGGCTTAGAACCGGTATCGCAATAAACGCATCAGGTTGCGGTATGAAGAGAAGACTGAGAAAATACTGATCATGAACCGAAGGCCGCGAGGAAGTTGCCTGGTGTATGGTGATTCAAAAACAGGAATGGCATCCATTCTCTTTAACGCAGGATTCAGCTGATCAACTTCCTTGATGTCATTGACAGCCCATTTATGAACCGCGCCGGTAGATTCCCGGAGTTTTTTCTTTCCGGCGTTGACGGCAAATGAATTCATGACGTCGAAGATGATCTGGCCGTGGCGGAAATGACCCGTTAGACTGTGCAGCAAGGTCCTGACTTCATCAGCGGTGAGGTATTCAACAAGGCCTTCTGCAATGATCAGTACTGGCCGGTCGGTTGGAATTCCCAATAGCCATCCTTCGCCGGTAACGGAGGAGGGCAGCATCTGGTAATTGTCGCTTTCCCTGTAAAAAGATTTCCGAAGCCTGATGACCTCAGGATAGTCTACATCAAACCAACTTACAGAGGAAGATGGGTTGATCCTTGTGACTCTGGTATCCAGGCCACAACCGAGGTTCAGGACGACGGCGTTCCTGAGCTTGCCAATAAATTCCCTGATCCATTCATCAAACTGTCGGGCTCGTAATACAGTTACACTGTTGCCGAAACCCTTGTACTTTGAAAGGTCAGGGTCGACTGTTCTTAATATCTCATCCGCTTTTTTGTCGTGCAATATCGATCTCTTCGACTGGTAGTCGAGGGCTTTGGCATATAAAGTAATAAAGAGGGTTTCTTTCTCTTCCGTCAGATTGGTATTGCCAGTCGCTTCCATATCAACATCTCTTTTTGCATCCAGCTACGGTCTGACCGCTTGTTGGCATTAGTAATACTACGTTGTGGATTGAGAAAAAGGTGAAAGAAATGCCGAAGAATTTGTTAAGGTTACCAGGAATCAGGCAAAGCCAATATTTTGGCCGAATAGGGCAAGTTGTATTTTGACACTCAACCAGACAGCGGAATGATAGCATTTTTGATTTTTAACTTTTAATTTTTCATTTTTGATTCCCCGGTCCTCAATTGTTGAGAATGGCCGTCTGTCCGTTAAGTAATTTCCAGCCATCCTTCCTTCTGATCAGGATTCCGGTTTCAATTAGGGAGGATTTGAAGACTGCGCCGGTGGTATCCGTAATTGTTGAATTCACCCTGGCAGTATAGGATGCAAGGTGCCTGGCTAGTGGGATGATTCGCAATGAATCATACAGGTTGTCGACTGATTTGAATTTCAGGGCATTCTGTTTCAACACGGTGGCAACCGAGTCGTATGATATGGCGGATTGGTACCCCGGCGGTACCCAAAAGAAATCAACAGAGCTGTCGAGGTATTTGAATTCGGCGGTCAACCCTCCTGATTTAACATCCTTCACATAATCGTCCAGAGTCTGACGGATTTCCTTAATGATACTCTGCTGCTCTTTTCCAGATAGGGTTTGGCATAAGCCGTAAGTGTCAATGACCAACATGACAGACAGTACTAAAATAAATCTTGACATTGGATAAAGCTTGAATATCGAATATTACAAAGTAGCGTATAATTGAAACCGAAGTGCAGGCCAAAGTTTTAAAGACTTGATAAGAATAAGGGAAGACTGTTCACTATCCGGCAAAAAGAAAACTCCTGCATCGATAGATATCCCGTTCCTTGGATTTTTGAAAATTAAATCCTTCCCGCCGGTCAAAGTTAATGTGAATTTCTTGGGTGATCTTGCCGACGGGAAAAAGGTGGTCCCCTGCCGAAAAAACCACGTTTTTCGATTTGACTTTTCGGAATGGGCGCCCAAATACAGCCGGTGTTCGAGGTTGATTGAAGTCCAGGCCATACCCAAGGATGGTCCGACACCTGCGTTCAGACCGAGTTGACTGGCATCGGCTATCCGATGCGTAACACCTAAATGAAGAAGTTCAGGCCCCGACAGCCCGAATACCAATCTTGTTTTGTCGGGTTTGTCTTTTTGGGCGTACAGACTGAAACCGTAAGGCAGGAAAGCAATCAGTACCAGTAAATATTTCATGACAAGGGGTTTTGTCGTGGTTTCACGCAGATCACCGGGCTCGATCGACAGTCGGGTACAATGGCGGAAATTCAGGCGTTTATATAGGACGGAGAGAGAACAATTTTAAGCAAAAGACTTTTCGCGCTGATGTATTGATTTGCGACGCGTCAGAGGTGTTATTTCTGCCATTCTCTGGCCAGGCTTTCATCTGTAATTTTTCGCTTGGGAAAGGGCAGCTCCCTAAATTTAAACAATAAATAGATAATAAAGTGAGACAGCGCCTGTTTTGAGATCCGGGCGAGAGCTATGATTCCGATGATGCTTTAGATTGATGAAAAACTATTCAGCGGCACTGCAATATTCCTGGTACTTCTCCAGGATATAATCCCATCCTTCTTTAGAATCCATGGCTTTTTGGTATTCTTCATAACCCTTTCCATGCCTGGAGAAATTGGCATGACTAAAGACTACCGTTGTTGAGGAATCGAGGTTATTCCTGAACTCAATGTGAATATCGCTTGATTTACCAGGATCAGGTTCAGGCACCCGACTGGGACTGATTTGCCACTTAAGATCAATACTGGTATTCTCATCGATAGCCGTCACTCTGCCCCAATCGCAGCGAAAATCAAAAGGGCCCAGTTCAGTACAAAGGCCATCCTTTCTCGGATCAATGCTGATCTGTTTCAGGTCGTCCTGTGACCAGGTGTACTCTTTTGGCCACCATTTGTTCACCTCACTTACAAACCTATTAAAAGCTTTGACGCTGGATAGAGGGACCTGGAAAGTTCTTGTGAGTTTGTCCACTTCATTTGTTTTTCTTATCTGAAAATGATCTCGCTCAAATCCGCATGAGTCAATCCCCAACCAGTATTTGAAAACTAATAATCGAGATTGGTTTTGCTTGTATTCTTATCATTTGGGTTGATAGTTCAAATAAACGACCCCGGTATCATAGGTTCTTGAATCAACAAGTTTAAGTTGGTTATAATGCTCACTATCGGGAAACAGAAGCCGGCCTCCGCCTACCCGTGTGGGGCAAAACTGAATATGGTATTCGTCAATCAGCCCATCTTTCATCAAGGATTGGGCAAGGGACAGACTTCCCCACAAAACCATATTCTTTCCTTCCAGTTTCTTGAGCTTTCTGATGGCTTCGGCAGCATTACCCTTGATAACCTTTGCCTCAGGCCAGGTACCCCATGGCGCAGTCTTAATGGTATCCGAGAAAACAATTTTGGGGATACTGTTTAATTTATCAGCAATGATTTCGGTGTCAGTTTTGGCCGTGGGCCAAAATTCTTCAAATAACTGATAGGTTTTACGTCCGAGTACAATAAGATCGACGGTAGACAAAAATTCAAGTTGATGCTGATCGGAGTACTTATTCTGTTCTGTGGAAGGAAAGAAGTCCAGCTTACCATTCCTGTCTTCAGCATAGCCGTCAACAGAGACCCATTCTTCGAGGATTAGTTTTCTCATAATCAAATAATTTTATCAATCATTGTTATACTTTTTAATCTTAGCGGCACATTCAATGCCTTTGCTATAAAAATTATTTTTTATTTACAAGAGGCGTTTGTTGGTAAAAAACTCCCTTCCAGGCATTACTAATTTTCGCATAAACAGTTGTTACAAAAACTGTATATTCAGATTCATCTTGCTTCTGATAAGTTGCTTTATAAGTCACAATGCCACTCTCGGAAGTTAAAATAATTGCTTTTGTATCCTCAATCTTTGAACTTTTGAATTGAGAGTTTTTGGAACCCATTTGTTCAACTATTTCCTTTTTGTTAAACACACCAACAGGGACTATCGCAAATGCATCTTCTGAAAGATAGTCTTCATAAAAACTCTTATCGCCATTTTTTGTCGCTGCCAATGCTCGTTCTTTCAATGAAAGAAGGGTTGTTTTTATGTCTTCCACTTGATTTAAATTTAAGATTGCCACTAATAATTGTTTCAAAATTTAAGAAGCTAAAAATTTTCTGCCGGCAACAGTCAGGACAGCCGATGGTGGGGAACTTTATACTCATCTGCTCGGAACCACTACCTGGATTTTTAACACAATAATACTAAGAATTAACACTGGCCTGTATTTGTTCAGCCCCAATCGAAATACAACAGAAATATCGCCGCTGGTTGTATAAATTTCAAGTGCTACTATTGACAATATCGAAGGTAGGAACTAAACGATTGAAACTTAATCTAAAAACGGTACGTTAGTTGAATAATGTTTAAAGGCAAGCAAGAGTATATTTTAATTGCAAGTATGTATTACTGCATAGCTTCGATTTCTTTTTTCGTGAGCCGCAGGAACCTCGCCGCATTGTTGAACAGGATGTCTCTTTTCTGACTCATGGTCAGAAAGTCCGCTTTGTGAATGCTTTGTATTCCCTGTTGAATTGCCTGTGGCCACACCATGTTGTCCGACCCAAACATGATCCGTTTACCAAAGCCGGCATTCACCAGGCGTTCGAGGTAGAAATAAAATTCCTTTCTTGGTATAAAATAGCATATCGCTCCAAGGTCAACATACAACTGCGGATGAGTATACAGGGTAGCGAGCATGTCGTCCAGCATTGGCCAGCCGGCATGCATGGCATAGACTCGCAATTTGGGGTGCCGCAGGAGGGCATCTTCCAGAACAAGCGCGCTGTGCAATCTTGCCCTGTATTTTGTGGAACCTATATATGGTGCCCCTGGCGGTCCGCATCCAACATGAATTCCCATGGGAATATCCAGGCGCTCGGCCATGGCGAGGTAGGGCTCAAATGCAGAATCACTGGGGGAATAGCCTTCATATTGAATGGTGATTTCGCCGAATACTTTAAATTCCCCGGATCTGAATAGCGTTTCCAGCGAATCCACTGTGAGGCCTCTTTTTGCGGCCATATTAAAATCCCAGTCAATGCTGTTTATAATCCGATTGGGCATGGCCTGCTTCCATTTTCTTACCAACTCAATGTCGCCACTGGTCACCGCATAAACATTATTTTGTTTCAGAGCCGAAAAATTCAGAAGCCTGAGCGAGTCATCAGTAGTTGGAGACCTGATAAACTGATCAGCCCAGCTATTGGTTTTCAGGGCATTATCAAATGTTTTCCGGTAGTCATCTTTTGGATCATTGATGCCAAGATCCCTGAATGGAGCGCCCACGCTGATCGGGGGTGGTCCCTGTTCATCGGCATGCAGCGCGTGAAAATGCATATCTATAACAGGTGGTGGGTTTTTTTGGGCTGCAATTGGCTGGATGAGGGACTGAAGAACCAGCCAGAGGAACAATCTCATTCTCATTTCAGGAAGGTTTGGGTCCTGATGAGATAGTAAAATCTACTTATTCCACATAAAAAAATTAAAAATTAAAAATGAAAAATCCTATGGTTAAGCAGCTTGAATTTCTGCAGGCCACTTATCAATTAGCGTTTTTGATTTTTAATTTTTGACTTTTAATTTTTACCATTCACATAGCGGGCTAACTTTTCCAGGCTCAGCTCTGTTCCTGTTTCATTGTCCTCGGGCTTGATTCCTGAGGGTATGTTATTGAAAATGATGGAAACCCTGGTGCCTGTTTCTACCTCCTCGAATCTGACGTCCATCGTCATTTCACCCGAAAATGCAGGATCCGCTGATTCGAAATTTATGGTCTGAACAATTCTCGTGAATGGGCTCAGTTCGACAAACCGGGCACCGAACCGGTCTTCCTTTGCTGCGGTCTTGCCTCGCGACTCCTTTTCGGAGTGAGGATAAAAAAGTGACATTTGATATCCACCACCTACCCGCAGATCAAAACTGTGCACCTTGCCCGTCATGGTTCCCGGTGCAAGCCAGACGGCTATTGCTTCCGGGTCAGTAAATGCCTGGTAAATGGTTTGGGGAGAGGCCCTGATGATTTTTGAGTTTCTGGTTGATGTCTTCGCCATCGCTGTAAATTGTCAGGTCAAAATTACCAGGATTTCCGGCGTCTGTCAGTCTAAATTCCTTGTAGATAAATTAGGAGACAGGTCAAGGTTTGTCGACAATTGAAATAAATGTCGATAGACCTTTTACAATGCCTAGTCACCAAGTCTGTTCGGAATATCCATGCTTTCATGAAGTATCCTAATTACTTCAATCACATTGGTACTTGAAATACGATAAAAGATCAGATGGGATTTGACTTTTGTCGATCGGTATCCCTTTTTGATATGATCAATTGATTTTCCGGAATAAACGTCCCGACTGATAAATTTTATTTCATCAATAATTAAATTATAGTATCTGTCAGCGTGCTCGGTCGACCAACGACGGAATGTGAAGAGCCAGATTTCTTCCAGGTCAGATACCGCCCGTTTGCTTAACAAATACGCCGCACTTTTCACAAATGTTTTTTGCGAAGCTCTTTAAGTTTCGATTTAGATTCGAAAGTTTTGTCAAACCCACTTCTTTCGCCTTGAGCAAGCGCTTTGCGCAATTCCTTTTTTTTCTCTTCCTCATTTTGAAGAAGCCTCAAAGCAGTCCTAATAACTTCGCTGGCGGAGTTATACTTACCGGAAGAAATTTCCTGGGAAATAAATTCTTCAAAATAGTCGCCAAGCAAAATGGATGTGTTTTTGGCCATGAAGTCCTTTTTGTAAAAATACCAATTCCTGGTATTATCTCAAAGACCCAGTAAAACTTTATTAACCGGTTTTCGCTCTATTCCTTCCCTTTTTTCTGTTGTCTTCTTATGCAGTTCTCCAGGAGAGTAATTCCACGGGTCTGACGGACCGTCTTCGGTTTCTGTATGATCATAGACACTCCATAGCTGTAGAGTTTCAGGTCAAAATTACCAGGGTTTCCGTCGCCTCTCAGTTCCGGGAATGAATCTGCAATTGATTTCCATTGGGATCCTGAATGACGGCATAATAGCCATGCCCTCCACCGATATCTGTTTTTGCGAGGATAATTTTTCCGCCGGCTGCCTGAACCGCTGCCAGAGTCTGTTCTATATCCTCAACATCGACAACGATTTGACACCCTGTTTCTTCTTTCGCCACTTTCAGTGAAGCATTGAGCCCGCCGCCAGTATTGGTATCGCCTATCATAAAGAAAGCATAGCTCCCTTCCTTGACAATTTCAATTTTCCAGTTGAATATGGCTGAATAAAATGCGATTGCCCCGGCCAAATCAGGCGCGGGAATTTCAACGTGTGTAATGGTATTGTTTTGCATCGTTGTGCTGAACAAAACAGCTTTATTTGCTTATTAATGAATGAATGGATTTTTCCGGAAAATCGTGTATATATAATCTAACTTCGACAATTTTACCTTCTTTGAACGTAAACTGCTCGCACAATAAAATGTTGTCATTCGTATGAGCAATACCAGCTTTGATTATTGCAAATACAACATCTGCTTCCGCATATACATTAATGAGTTCAAATCTTGAAAAATCATAGAATTTTCGGACTTCAGGGTAAAATTTTTCATAGGCGTTTATTCCTTTGTAAACGCCACCAAATGGTAAGCTGGACGGCTCATAAACTACCATCGAGTCACTTGCTTTATCAGGATAATCTTCTAATTTCTTTTTCTCTCCGATCATCTCTAAAATAAATGCCTTATTTGCTTTTGTATCCTCCATATATTTTTTTGTTTGTAATTGACAACTACTTGTAATCGTAAGTACTAAAAATAAAAGCAGGTATTTATCCGCCGCAAACCGCTTTCTTTTCTTTGGTATTCTTCGATACATATAAGAATTTTGAATTGTAAATTATTATATATAGTCATCGGTTGCTGTAATTGCCGCTCGCGTTTGGAAACCGCTTGTGAAAGTCGTCCCGGGTGGACTGTAAAAAGGTGGATGTAATCGAATTCGCCAGTGAGCTTTTTTTCGAACCTTAATGTCAGGAGGTTGTATGGTATCGGAAATGTTCCTATTTCGTAGTACCATCCTGGTACCGGATCTTCTTCTTTCCTGAATGCTTTTTCTCGAACTCCAGGACCTCCTTTGGTTTTTCAACCGTCTTTGGCTTTTCGGTACTGGCGACGGTGGATCCTTTTTCGAGCTTGCCGAGAACATAATTCTCCGTCTTCATCAAGGCGCCATTGACGTCATAATACTTCCATACGCCATGTTTGAGTGAGGCGCCTTCATTTTTCACGATCACCTCATGAAATGATTCCAGTTTGTCAACGTCTTCAACCATAATAGTGTCGTAGACCTTGTCGGGATTGAGGGCCTTCCAGTTCTGTTCCATCCGCAGATCACCGAGATTTGAAAAATACTGGGCATTGCCATCTTTATTTCCCCAACGATAATGCTCGATACCAACAAGATCGCCCATCAGACTGAACAACCTCCACTCTCCTTCTTTCCTGTCGTTGAGGAAATTGCCTTCTTCTTCATAGCCTGGTTCTCCGCGAAGTGGTTCATGATGGATCACCCACTCAAACTGTTTGTGGCCCTGCTGGTCAATCCGGTTGATGGTGTCCTTGCCGTCATTGATCAGCTTGAAATCCTTCCATTGGGCAAAGCCGGAATGGGCGGCAAGAAGCAGTAGGATAAGCAATAGACGCATACCTCTAAATTAGAAAACTCGCTGGGAAGTTAAAAGTTAAAAATTAAGCTTTTCCTGGAAGAAGGTTTCACGCAAAGGCGCGAAGAAAAACGCAAAGGCGCCAAGTCCACTTGTATTCCTTGCGACTTTGCGACCGGCAGGCTTTGCGACTTTGCGTGAGATCCTGGATGCAATGAGTCGCTTCACGCGAAGCAAAGAGAAGGCAAAGTCGCGAAGAGCGTCGGTCAATCGCCTATTTTCCTGTAAATGCTGTCACGGCAAGGGCATAGCCTTGCAGGCCCAGGCCAATAATGCTGCCCCTGCACTTTGCCGACACATGCGAGATCCGGCGGAAATCCTCGCGGGCATGCACATTACTGATGTGCACCTCGATCACCGGTGCCTTAATCGCAGCAATCGCATCACCAATAGCTACTGAAGTGTGGGTATAACCTCCGGGATTCAACACAATGCCGTCAACATTAGAACCTACGCGCTGCAACTCATCGATCAATTCTCCCTCGACATTGCTCTGAAAATAGGAAAAGCTGACCTCCGGGAAATCTTGTTTGAGTTCCAGATAATATTGCTCAAAAGTCTTGTTGCCATAAACATCCGGCTCTCGGCTGCCGAGCAGGTTGAGGTTGGGGCCGTTGATAATGGCAATAGTCATCAGGAATGTTTCTTTATAAGTGCAATAAAATCGTCGAAAAGGTAACGGCTGTCATGTGGACCAGGTGTGCTCTCGGGATGATACTGCACGGAAAAAGCGGGCCTGTCTTTCATCCTGATGCCTTCGATGGACTGATCATTCAGATTCACATGGGTGATCTCTACATTTTTCGCCCTCCTGACTGCCTCGGGATCCACACCAAACCCATGGTTCTGGGTAGTAATCTCACATTTGCCGGTCACCAGGTTTTTTACAGGATGATTCAGCCCGCGATGACCATGGTGCATCTTGAAAGTGGGAATATCATTGGCCAATGCCAGCAACTGATGGCCAAGGCAGATCCCAAATACCGGTTTGTTTTCCTTGAGCACTTCTTTAACCGTGTCGACTGCATACCCCATTGCAGCGGGATCACCGGGGCCGTTTGAGATGAAGTACCCGTTAGGGTTGAAGGTCTTCATTTCCGCCAACTGGGTCTTGGCTGGGAACACTTTTACATAGGCACCTCGGGCCACCATGCACTCTACAATATGCTGCTTGGTGCCATAATCCAGCACCGCAATCCTGATCTCCGCATTGTCATCACCCCTGGTGTAGGCCTTTTCAGTGCTTACCGCAGTCGCCAACTCCAGACCCGCCATCGAAGGTGCCTTATCCAGTTCCGTCTTCAGTTGCACGGGGTCGGTGATCTCCGTCGAAATGATGCAGTTCATCGCCCCCTTCTGCCGCACATGTGTCACGAGTGCCCTGGTGTCCACATCTTCAATACAAACAATATTGTTCTGAACAAGGTAATCTTCCAGAGAACCCTGCGCCATTTTCCTGCTGTATAGTTCTTCGAGATTCCGCGCGATCAGGCCCCGGATCTTCACATTGTCCGACTCAACGTCTTCGTTCTTCACCCCATAATTTCCAACGTGCACATTGTTCATGATCACCACCTGGCCATAATAGCTTGGATCGGTGAACACTTCCTGGTAGCCAGTCATCCCGGTATTGAAACAAATCTCACCGATGGCGGTTCCTTTCTTGCCAAAGGCCTTTCCATAGTGTATCGTTCCATCTGCCAGTAAAAGAACAGCCTGCGCCTGTTGTTGGGGATCATTCATGTATGGAGAAATTTTGCAAATAAAAACAATAAATAGTAAACTGGCTGGCTAATTTTTACACAAAAAAAAGCAAGACAGTAAAGGTCTTGCTTTTCACAATGTATTGGAAATTCACTATTCTTCAGATTTCGTTGGCTCTGAGGCTTCAGGAGCTTCCTTTTCAGCCACCGCCGGTGCAGCAGCTTCGGTTGCTGCCGGAGCGGCTTCTGCTTTTTTGGTTGTAGCCCTTCCACGGCGGGTTTTCTTCGCTGGTTCTTTCGCTTCTCCCTTACCCTTGCCATAAACCTCATTGAAATCTACCAGCTCGATCAGCGCGGTTTCTGCGTTGTCTCCGTGGCGGATGCCCAGTTTGATTACCCTTGTGTAGCCCCCAGGACGACCGCCGATCTTTTCGGCAACGGTGCTGAACAGTTCAGCAACGGCTTCCTTGTCTTGCAGGTAACTGAAAACAACCCTACGCTGATGGGTGGTGTTGTCCTTGCCTTTGGTGATCAGGGGCTCAATATAAGTACGTAATGCCTTGGCCTTTGCCAGGGTGGTAACAATCCGCTTATGCGTGATCAGTTCACAGGCCATGTTGCTGAGCAAGGCTCTTCTGTGCGAGGCAGTTCTGCCGAGGTTGTTGATTTTGTCTCCGTGACGCATGACGATGTTTTTTAAAGCTGCACCGTGTCAGGAATTGCAGCCGTTATGAAAAAATTAAAAATCTAAAATTAAAAGTTAAAAAATTATTGAATTCCAAAAGGCAGGAATCAGATTCTTCTTAGAAATGAACTAAAATTCTTCCTTGTCTACTCCCAGCTTGCTCAGGTCCATGCCAAAATGCAGTCCTCTTTCAGCAAGTACCTGCTCGATCTCGGCCAGCGATTTCTGCCCGAAGTTCCTGAACTTCATCAGGTCTTCCTGCTCGTATTGAACCAGTTCACTGAGTGAATTAATCTTGGCCGCTTTCAGACAATTGAAGGCACGCACGGAAAGATCCAGGTCTTCCAGCGGTGTCTTGAGCACCTTGCGCAACTGCAGCATCTGTTCGTCCACCACGTCTTCCTTCTTGTCTTCCTTGCTGTCGAAAGTGATGTTCTCATCGGTGATGATCATCAGGTGCTGGATCAAAATCCGGCTGGCCTGCTTAACGGCTTCCTCAGGATGAATCGTTCCATCGGTGGAAACATCCATGATCAGTTTTTCATAGTCAGTGCGCTGTTCAACACGCGTGTTCTCGATGGCGTACTTGACATTTTTTATCGGAGTGAAAATTGAATCGGTAGGAATGTATCCAAATGGTGCGTCCTTGATCTTGTTGTCTTCAGCGGGAACATAACCACGACCCTTGGCAATGGTAATCTCGATGTCGAGCTTTGCGGAAGGATCGAGTGTGCAGATCAGTAGGTCGGGATTCATGATGTCAAAACTCTGTGAAGCATCACCAATGATACCGGCTGTGAACTCACTTTTATTTTTGATGCTGAGGTTGATCTTTTCCTGTCCAAGTTCATTTTCCATTTTCTTTTTGAAACGGACCTGTTTCAGATTAAGGATGATCTCAACCACGTCTTCTGAAATACCCTTGATGGTGGCGAACTCGTGGTCCACCCCTTCTATACGCACGCCTATAATTGCAAAACCTTCCAAAGAACTCAGCAATACTCTGCGAAGCGCGTTGCCGATGGTAACGCCAAACCCTGGCTCCAGAGGACGAAACTCGAACTGAGCTTCGAAATCAGTGGCTTTTTGCAGGATGATCTTTTCAGGTTTCTGGAAATTTAAGATGGCCATATTTGAGTGTTGATTTATTAATATTTTGAAAACTAAAAAATT
>Ga0193752_1001109_pt1 | contig 23265 bp, 22 predicted proteins | sample H1c1metaG_FD_144924 | JGI IMG/M metagenome (GOLD analysis project Ga0193752, IMG submission 144924) | Soil microbial communities from a riparian zone of the East river system, Colorado, United States - H1c1 | ecosystem: Environmental > Terrestrial > Soil > Riparian zone | place: USA: East River...
CAGAGCGCAGTGCGGAGCGCGTGCATCGAGCCGTGCACGCGCACGGCTACGAGGACGGCAACCAGCAGTCACGAGCGCCGAGATGTGATCAGTCGACGACGTTGACGTTGACATCAACGGCGACGACCCCGCTACGGTGTCCAGACTCGCATCGTCGGGACGCTCAGCGTGCTGCGTCCCCGCGCCGATACTCCGCAGTCAGCGCATCGAGCCTCTGCTTCAGCTGCGCGTCGAGCGGCTTCTCACTCGCACTCAACGTCTCCGCAAGCTGCTCCGGCTTACTCGCCCCAAGGATCGCCGACGTGATCACCGGATTTGCGAGCACCCAAGCGACCGCAGCTGTCGTAAGCGAGATTCCCGCCTCGCGCACCGCCGATCGAAGCGCCTCGACCGTCGCGAACTCGCGCTCGTGCCAATAACGCTCCTGATAACGCTCACCTGCCGCACCGGTGAAACGCGTGTCCGGCGTCGGGCCCGTCTTTGGATCGTGCTTACCCGTCAACAGCCCGCCTGCGAGCGGGTTGTACGGAATGACGCCGATGCGCTCCTCCGCTGCGAGCGGCAACAACTCGCGCTCGATTTCACGGAACAGCAAGTTGTAACGCGGTTGCACCGACACGAAACGCGTCCAGCCGCGCGCCTCGGACTTACCGAGCGCGAGTGCGAGCCGATACGCGAGGAAGTTCGACACGCCGATGTAACGGACCTTGCCGGCGCGCACGATGTCGTCGAGCGCTTGCAGCGTCTCCTCGAGTGGAGTGCTCGCATCGTCCGAGTGCAGCTGATACAGGTCGATGTAGTCGGTCTGTAAGCGGCGAAGCGAAGCATCGACCGCATCGAGGATGTGTTTGCGCGAAGCGCCCTGATCCCAGCGAGACGGGCCGACCTTTCCGACGCACTTCGTCGCAACGATGAAGCGGTCGCGCTTACCTTTGAGCCAACGACCGACGATCTCTTCCGTTCGCCCCGCGTACTCGATGCCCCCGCCGAGCGGGTACACGTCTGCGGCGTCGAGAAACGTGACGCCTGCAGCTGCAGCCGTGTTCAACACTGCGCGCGACGTTTCTTCGTCGCTCTGCAGGCCGAAGGTCATCGTGCCGAGGCACAGCCGAGACACCGTGAGTCCAGTTCCGCCGAGGTGAGCGTATTGCATATTTAGTTCACTATACTAGACACCACATCCTGTAAACCGGAAACCCCTGCTGGACACGGAGAGTCACCATGGCTGACACGCAGCGAAAGATCCGACTGGGCGCATTTATTTCAGGACCGGGACATCACGTCGCGGCGTGGCGGCATCCAGATTCACGCGCCGATGGCCGCTTCAACTTCTCGCATCTGAAAAACGTCACGCAGATCGCGGAGAAGGGTTTGTTCGACGCTGTGTTTCTCGCGGATGGCCTCGCGCCGCAGATGCGCAAAGGTGCAGAAGGCCGCACGGCGTACGGCGGTGGCTTCGAACCTGTCACGCTGTTTTCCGCGCTCGCGTCAGTGACCGAACGCATCGGCTTCATCGCGACGGCCTCGACGACCTACGAAGACCCGTACATCCTCGCGCGGAAGTTCGCGTCGCTCGATCTCTTGAGCGATGGGCGCGCGGGCTGGAACGTCGTCACGACCGGTAGCAGTGAAGCCGCCGGCAACTTCGGGCTCGAAGCGCATCCGGATCACGGGTTGCGCTACGAGCGTGCGCGCGAGTTCGTCGACGTGGTTCGCGGGCTGTGGGACAGCTGGGAAGATGACGCGTTCCTGCTCGACAAGCAGAGTGGTTACTTCTACGACCCGACGAAGGTTCACGAGCTCAATCACCAGGGCAAACACTTCCGCGTGCGCGGTCCGCTGAACGTGCCGCGGCCGGTTCAAGGTCATCCGGTGATCGTGCAAGCGGGTGCGTCCGAGGACGGGCGCGACCTCGCAGCGCAAACCGCCGAAGTGATCTTCACGGCGTGGCAGACCTTGCCCGAAGCGCAAGCCTTCTATCGTGACTTGAAGTCGCGTCTCGCGAAGTACGGTCGTTCCCCCGACGAGCTCAAGGTGATGCCCGGCGTGTTCCCAGTGATCGGCCGCACCGAGTCCGAAGCGAAGGCGAAGTTCCAAGAGCTACAAGATTTGATCTTGCCGGAGGTCGGGCTCGCGCAGCTTTCGAGCTTGATCGGTGGATTCGACCTTTCCGGGTATCCGCTCGATGGTCCGGTTCCGGAGTTGCCCGAGACCAACAACAACAAGAGTCGGCAAGCGTTGATGCTTCGCATCGCCAAAGAGCGCGGGCTCACGATTCGCGAGCTGTATTTGTGGATCGCCGGAGCGCGCGGACACTGGCAGCTCGTGGGTACACCGAGCCAGATCGCGGACGAGCTGCAGAGCTGGTTCGAAAACGAAGCCGCCGATGGCTTCAACGTGATGCCCCCGATTCAGCCGGGTGGATTGTCCGACTTCGTGACCTACGTGATACCCGAGCTCCAGCGCCGCGGTTTGTTCCGGACGGCCTACGAAGGGCGAACTCTGCGAGAGAATTTGGGTCTGGCGAGACCGGTAAATCGTCACTTCGCGAAGCGAAGCGAAGTGCAAGCAGCCGAGTGATCGGCCGCTTTTGGCTGCAATAACGAGTGGGTAATGCATTCGCCGACACTGCCGTTTGTTCACGTAACCAGCCGCGAAATGGTCACGAGAGTCCCCTGACGTAACCACGCAGGGGACACTCGTGAGCTGGCGCAATGCTGTGCAGGCCGCGGCTACGATGTTATGAAGCCCGCTTCCCGTGGCGCGAAGCATTCTCACGAGTCGTATCCATCGATACGTCTGGCTCGACTTCGCTTTGGCGCTGCTAGTCGGCGGTTGCTCTGCCTACGACGCGGACCTCTTACGCGGCCGACGCGAGGATTCTCTAGCCGCGGACGGCGGCGATGACTCTGCGACAGCAGCTGCGGGGACAGCTGGAGCCGCAGGCAAGGCAGGCCAAGCTGCGAGTGCAGCTGGTCGCGGCACTGCGGGGCGAAGCGCAGGACGCGGATCGGACGCTGCTGACGCGGCGATCGGTCCGGATCAACCTGCCGCGGGCAGCCGCGCAGTCGAAGATGCAGGACCGACCGAGCCTTCGGATGCTGCTGTCGCGGATGCTGGAAGTGGTTGTGTCGTGGATTCGAATTCGAACTATTGCAGCGCGCTTCCGGCGTTGCCGCGTCCACCGGTGATCGACGGCGAGCTCGAATGCGGTTTGCGGCTGATCGCGATCCAGCCGGAAGGTTGGAAGGGATCTGGACCGCCCAACAAGCGTGCGAGGTACGCGGCGGCGTGGCGGAGCGACGGGCTGTACGTGTACGTCGAAGTTCAGGGTGACATGACGCGACCGCACGCGAGTGCCCAACCGATCTATTGCGGCGACGGAGTGGAGTTATTCGTCGACGCGGACGCGGATGTCGAAGACGGCGGCGGGTACGACTCCAGCGGGACGATGCAGTTCGTGGTGGCAGCGCCCGCGATGGAAGGTGCGCCGATCGACGCGCTGCGCTACTTCGAAGGCCAGTCGCAGGGACCGTGGGTTTCGAAGACGCTCAAGACGAAGAAGCTCGCCGACGGTTACAGCGTGGAAGCGTTCATCGGAGGTGCGGACATCAATCTCGCGCAATGGATGCCGAACATGCGGATCGGATTCAGTGTGGGAATCGACGTCTCGGCGCCGCCGGGAGCCGCAACGGTGAGCTGTCCGGGCCGTGCAGGCGTGTACTTCTTGCGGGTCTCGACGAACTCGGCTTGCAACGGCGAGCCGTGGTGTGACGTCGGCGCGTTCTGTCGATCGATGTTGACCGCGCCGAAGTGAAGTCGCAGTGGCGTGTGTGTACCGCCGTGGCCGTCATGTCGACGCCATGCTCGTGACGTTTTGTGCAACTCCGAGCTGGTCCGACTCGCCGTGGATTTGACAGCCCGTCTGCCTTCATGTCATAGAGACTGACATGAGTTCGGATGCGGCAGGCGAGTCGCTGCGCGATGCGCACAAGGCGCTGACGCGGCAGCGCATTTTGGATGCGGCGCTTCAGCTCGTGGAAGCGGAAGACCCGGATTCGCTCACGCTGGCGCACATCGCGCGCGCGGCAGGCGTCACCGAGCGCACGCTCTACCGGCACTTCGCTACGCGCGAGGAGCTCATCTCGGCAGCTTGGGCGCGGATCAACGAAACGATGGCGACGCCGAAGCAGCCCGACACCGCGGCTGAGCTCATCGCGTTACCGACGCACATGTTCCCCGAGTTCGATCTGCGAGAGTCGTTGATCCGCGCGATCCTGTACACGAAGCAAGGTCGCGAGCTGCGCCTGATCGGAAACCCTCAGCGTAAGACGCGGATTCGGCGCGCGGTGCGCGAAGCGCGCCCGGACTTGAACGACACCGAAGCGAGGCGGATGTGCGCGGTCGTCCAGCTGCTCAGCAGCTCCTTCGCTTGGTCGGTCATGAAGGACTACTGGAACATGGACGGCGAAACCGCGGGACACGCGGCGTCCGAAGCGATCGCGCGGCTACTCGCGCCGCAGCTGAAGGCGGCGGGGCGCGGTGACAAGAGTCAGGGAGGTACGAAATGATGATCTCACACGCATCTCTGCCCGCAGACGCGCCCGAGCGTGTTGCGCGATTCATGGCAGAGCTCATTCAGGGCGACGTGTTGCCGTTTCCTCCGGGCGGATCGGGTGCTTGGATCGTGTGGTCAAAGGACGCGCAGATCGAGCTGCAGGTGATGCCGCGGGGAGCAGAGTTCGCGCCTGGTCCCGCCGGTGCGCAGTGTGTTGCGGCAGAAGGCAGGCGGCGCGGCTCGGAGACACACATCGCGTTGTGTATCGATCGGCCCGCGGACGAGATCATCGCGCTGGCGAAGCGGGAAGGGTGGCAGGCGGGCAACTACGAACGAGGCGGCTTCTTCAACTCGGTCGAGGTCTGGATCGAGAACAGCTTCTTCATCGAGTGCTTCGATCCACCCGCGGCAGCCCGCTACCGAGAGTTCATGACGCCTGACAACTGGCGCAAGACTCTCGAGTCATTCGCGAAGGTCACCGCTGACACGCTTGTTTGACGCATCTCCGTGCAGGTACGAGACGCCGCGCGGGGATAGCCGATAACCCACCCGCAAGCTCTCCGTTAGGCCTAGTTCCTTTAGGCGGCGAACACGCATCTTGAACGGCTTCGTCGTCAAACCCATCAGCTCCGCCAACTCGGGCGCACGCTGGGCCGGCCTCGCCTCGATCAACTCGAGATACTGCTGCGTCCATGGGCCGAGCTCACTCGCTGCATCCATCCGCTGCAACCGCTTTGCAACGACTGCGCGCTCCGCAGCCCCCAGCTTCTTTTGCCGCAGCGCGATCCGCGGATCCTCGCCCGCGAGCCGCACACGAATCCGATACAAGTCGCCCTCGCGCCCTTCGAAGCTGCGGAGCAGTTCCTTGCGGCTCTCGAACCCCGAAAGCTTTACGTCTTCTTCCGTGACCTTCCGCGGCGTGATCTGCTCCACCGACTCGATCGCGAGCACACCGCCGCGCGTTCGCAGCGTTCCGCCCGTCTTCACAGTCGGCCGCCGCCAGGTCCGAAACACGGTTCGGATCCGGCCAGCGACGATGCCTTCGAGTGTCGGATTGTCGAGCAGCACTTCTAACTGTCCGTTGTTTCCGCGTCGCTGTCGCTCCAGTCCATGTCGTGCTTGCGCACGAGCTTCTGGATCGCCTGGCGCGATACACCGGCCCAAATCGAAGCGCGCGTCTTGTTGCCGCCGGACTGCTTCTTCAACACTTCCAAGTAGTCCAGCTCGAACGCGTCTTGAAACTCACGCCGTGCATTCTCGAGCGTCAGCCAGTCCGGCCGCTGATAGGCCGCATCCGTCCCGCGCCACCCGAGCAAGAGCCGCACGACGCGCGCATCGACGTGCGATCGATTTACGACCGCTACGCTCTGACTGACGCCCACGCTCGACGAACTCTGCGCCGTAGTCGGTGCCGGCGGCGACTGACTTCCCAGCTTGAACGGCAACTCCGGCAGCATCTGCATCCGCCGCACGACGTTCCGAAGCTCGCGCACGTTCCCCGGCCAACGGTGCGCGCGAAACATGTCGACTGCACTAGCCGGCAACCCCGATGCACCCGAAGCGGGATCGGTCTGCGACAAAAAGTGTTCGACCAAGAGCGGGATGTCCTCGAGGTGTTCGCGCAAAGGCGGCACGTACACCGGCACGCCCTCGAGCCGGTAGTACAAGTCCTCGCGGAACTTTCCCGCCTCGATCTCCGCGCGCAAATTACGGTGTGTCGCTGCGATCACGCGCACGTCGGTCTTCTCGAACTTGCGCCCGCCGACACGCTTGAACTCGCCGCTCTGAAGCGCACGCAACAACTTTTGTTGGAGCTCGAGCGGCAGCTCCCCGAGCTCGTCCAAAAACAGCGTGCCGCCATTGGCTTCTTCGAGCGCGCCCGCCCGGGCTGCGCTCGCACCGGTGAAGGCGCCGCGCTCGTGCCCGAACAGATCACTCTCGATCAAATTCGACGCGACCGCGCTGCAATCGAACACGACGAACGGCCCATCGGCGCGCGCGCTGTTCTTGTGGATCGATTGCGCTACGAGCTCTTTGCCGGTGCCAGTCTCACCCTCGATCAAGACGCTGAGGTCCGTCGGCGCAATCCGCGCAAGCATCGCAAACAGCTCGCGCATCTTCGTCGATTCGCCGAGCAGGTCGCCGAAACAACCGACACTCGTTCGTTCGCGCGTCTCGGCGTCGCCGAGCGGTGTGAGCGCCAAGACCGTATCGCCGATCGTCATCTCGAGCGGTGACCCCGAGGACACGTCGTACACACGCAAGCCGTGAACCCGCACGCCGTTCGTCGACTTCGAGTCGCGGATGCGAAAGCCGCGCTCGTTCAGCTCGATCTCGCAGTGCTCACGCGAGACGGTGTCGTCGTGCAGGCGAAGATCCGCGCTTTCGGCCGTGCCTACGCGCACGGTCTTGCCGGCGCTATCGACTACTATGCCCGCGTCGACGCCTTTGATCACCGCGATGCGCACGCGCGCATAGCGCACGGTCTCCGTCGGGGGACGAATGCGGGTCTCTGGTTGCAGCATCAGGGCACTGTATCAGGCCGCGCGCGGCCGTGGGCTGTACGAAGCATTCGTGTCGACGCGGGCGATGAGTAGAACTTCCGGCCGTTCGGGCTGCGTCACTCGGGACTCAGGCGGCGCCAGAACTACCGGATTTTCAGCAATATGCACGCGGCCAATACGCGTCGTGACTATTTTGTCAGCCTCCCGCGTTCGCGAGCTGCGGCGCCGGAGGAAACAGTTGCGGAACCGACGTGGACCCGTAGTTCCGACCTGAACCAGTAGTCAGGTCGTCACGGTTGGTCGGCGTCGCGACTCACTGCGTCCTCCAAGATGCGGGCCGCGGTCTCGTACGCGGGCTCCGACGGATTACTTTTTGCGAGTGCTCGGTAGCGAGCGAGGGCGAGCTGCTGTTTGCCCGCGATCAGCGCATCGATCGCCGCTCGTGGCGACGCGCTCGCGCTCGCGACAGCTGGCGCAGTTTTTCCTGCGCCCGCGCCCGCGTTGGAACCAGGCGACTTCACCGCAACTGCGACCTGCTTCTGGGCGGGACTCACCTCGCTCTCGACATCCGCCGCCGCGGGCTGCGCGCGTTCGGTTTCTGCAACGGCTGCAGCGTTGTTTTCAGAGCTCCGTTCACGCCGTGGGTCTGCAGCCGCGATCGGGCCAGTGCGAGGCCGCCACGTGGACTCCACCTCGACCGGCTCACTCTGGCCGTTCCTAGCAGCAGCTGCGCCGACACCGACGCTCGCCGCCGTAGGCTGCGCGGGACCGTTCGCGTCGTGCAACGCCGGCGGCCACATTGCGATCGCGCCGGCGCTCGCGATGCACAACGCGAGGCACGCGATCCGAATCGTCTTCGCTTCCGGCATGCGAACGAGCCGCGGGATTCGATCCAGCGCGTCACCGGTGACGCGCGCCAACACTTCGGTTCTCAGCAAGCTGTCCGCTCGCGTGATCCGGTCGGTCTTCGCGATGATCGTCGGTTGCGGATCGTTCCGGCGCGTTTCGACGAGCGACGAAGTCGACACGTCCACGATCGAGCGGCGCACCGTCGTGACCATCAAGTGCGAGCCTTGCTGCGCCTGCCCGGCCCAAACCTCGGCTGACAGGTGCTCCATCACCGCTTCATCCACGTGCACCTGCGCTCGCTGCCGGTCGCCGTCGTCGCTAACATCCTCGCTGACCGTAACCTCGCGTCGCCAGACCTGCGTCTTCGCCAGCGATAGGCTGCGCGGCTCGCTTCCGGCGACGACAGTGCGCCCGATGAGCACGGTCGGCGAAGCCTTCGCTGCCTTTGTCGCCTGGGCCAGCGTCTCGCGGACGTCACTGGTTCGCTCGCGCGCAGCCGGCACGGCGCCCTTCGCCTCGCCACCGCTCGGCCACACGAGCGTCTGGACGCCCCACTCTGGAACCGGCGCCGGTCGCTCCGAAGCAGTCGCCGGCGGCGCGCTGCTGCTCGGCTCACGTGCGGCCCGAATGACATCATCGAAGTTTGCGATCACAACCGTCTTACGCGGATCCATGATCCCACCTCACGCTGGATGCGCGGCGCGCAACATCGCGGCCGGCATCTCAATTCCGTGGTCCGTTAGCTTGCTCGCAAAGCGCGGCAACACGCCGGTCGGCAACAAACGATTGCGCGGCCGACCTTGCGAATCGGTTCCGTCCTGCACGCGCAAAAACAAGTCGTGCAATTGATAGTGCTGTCCCGAAGGATCGAGGCCGACGACCTCGGTGATGTGCGTCACACCGCGCCGCCCATCCGGCATCCGCGACACCTGCACGATCAAATCGATGCCGGAGGCGAGCTGGTTGCGAACTGCGTGCAGCGGCATCTCCAAGTCGCTCATCAAACACATCGTCTCGAGCCGCGTCATCGTGTCGTGCGGATAGCTCGCGTGCAGGGTCGACAAACAGCCGCCGTGCCCGCTCACCGTCGCCTGCACGAGGTCGAGTGCTTCGGCGCCGCGGATCTCGCCGACGATGATTCGGTCGGGCCGCATGCGGAGCGATGCGCGAAACAAGTCGCGAATCGTGATCTCGTTTTCGCCTTTTTCGTCCGGCTTGCGCGCGGTGAGGTACACGACGTGCTCGCGATCGATATTGATCTCGCGCGTGTCCTCGAGCACGAGCACGCGCTCCCCCGCCGGCACAGCTCCCGCGAGTACGTTGAGGAGCGACGTCTTGCCACTGCCCGTGCCGCCCCCGACTACGATGTTGCATTTAGCGCTCGTCATTTTCACGAGCGCGTCGGCAGCATCCCCGGTGAGCGCGCCGAACTCGACCAGCTGCTCGAGTGTGAGCTTCGCTTGTGAGAAACGCCGGATCGCGACGCTCGGGCCGTGCTCTGCGATCGGCGCGATGACGGCCTCGAGACGCGAGCCGTCGGGGAGCCGTGCCTCGAGGATCGGATGCAGCTCGTCGATGAAGCTGCCAGCGTACTGCGCGACGTTTCGAAGTGCTGCGAGCACGGCGGCCGAGTTCTCGAACTTCACCGGCGCACGCTCGAGCTGGCCTTTGCGCTCGACGAAGATGTTGTCGGGGCCGTTGATCATGATCTCGGAGACGCTCGGATCATCGAGGTACGGCACGATCGGCGCGAACAGCGTCCGCAGCGTCATCGCGAATAGCTCGGTCGGGATCACGGCATGACCTCCTTCAACAGCGCAGCTTGCGCCCGTTCCGCGTACGGACCGGTCGGCGCGAGCTCCAAGTAGCGCCGGAAGTGCTCATCCGCACTCGCGCGATCGTGGCCTTCGTCGACGAGCGCTGTCGCCAGCGCATAGTGCGCATTCGCGCGCGTCGGCTCGAGTTGCACGACCGCTCGATACTGGCGAACGGCTTGCGCGTAGTCGTCGACCGCTTGATAGAGCGACGCGAGCAACAGCCGAACGCGCGTGCTACTCGGGTGCCTGCGCAAATGGTCCTCTGCCCGCTGCGCGGCGAGCCGGTACTGCCGATCGCGCACGTAAGCCGAGAGCAAGTGTGGCAGCACCTTGTCGGGGTCGGCGCCGCGCTCGAGCGCTTCGTTCCAGTACTGCTCCGCACGCAAGCTCTCGCCGCGGCGCTCGAGCTCTTGCGCGACTTCGATCAGCTGCGCCGTCGAGAGCCCCTGACCTTCCGACACCGGGGCTGCCGCTTGCAGCCGCGATCCGGCGCAACCCGTCAGGACCACGAAAGCGAGCACGAGATGTAGACGCATGACGCTGATCAACCCTTCTTCGTGCTGGCAAAGCGCGTGTTCAGCTCGCGTTGCACTGCCGCGAGCCACTGCGCATACGGACCTTCACGCCGGTTCAAGAAATCCTGCAGCACGCGCACTTCGCGTTGCGCAGCGTCGTACTTCTTCACGCTCAAGAACCGCTCGAGCCGCACGTGCCGGACGTGAAACTGATCCGACAACGACGTTCGCAGTGCGTTTGCCGTTTGCGTGACTGACTTTGCTTCGCGCGCTCGGCCGACCTGCGTCAGACATGCGGCGGCTTCCTCGTACCGCACCACTGCCGATACGCCATCGCGCGGATAAAACGGTGCGCGCTCGCTCTGAAGGTTGGCTTCGCGAAGTAGCCGGCTCGTGTGGGCGTCGACTTCACGATCTCCGCGTGCAGCACACTCTTTGATCGGCGCTGCGAACAAGGCCGGATGTTCCACCGCCTGATCGAACAAGCTGACGGGCGGCTTCGTTTGGAGTGTCACGTACAAGCCGACCGCGATCGCGCCAAACCCCACGAGGCGCACGGCTGGAGGCCAACCTTCGCTCTTACCGCCTTGCTTGCGATCCCGATTATTCGTGAGCTGCACGGACAATGCCGCCGAGCCGAGCTTGAGCTTCGTCTCAGGCGCGAGCGCACCATGAGAAAACGGCATCCCGTCGTGCCGGCAGTCGTGGTCGAGTGCGAGCGACTCCGCGTAGATCTCGCCGTCGCGAAGCTCGATGCGAAGTTGCTCAGTCCCTGCGTCCTCGGGCAAGAGGCGCACGTCGCAGTGCGAACCGCTGCCGATCAACGCGACGCCGCCGTGCACCTCGTAACGCGCGGACTTTCCACCGCGTTCTACGACCAAACTCAGGACCTGGGGTTCGTTTGTCATCGCTCGCATCCTAGGAAGAGAACTGATCCATGAAGCTCAAGATGATCGGACCGGTGATCAGCGTGATCACACACACGAAGAGCAGCGCGAGCGGCAACAACATCTTTGCGGCGGCTTTCGCGGCAGTCTCTTCTGCACGCGTCGACCGGTGCATGCGCGAGGTCGCCGCTTGTACACGCAGTACGTCTGCAAGCGGCGTGCCTTGCTCTTCGGACTGCACGACCGCAGCCACGAGGTCACGAACGGGATCGCACGGCGCGCGTTCAGCCATTTGCTCGAGTCCTTTGCGCCGCGTGCGGCCGAGGTTGAGCTCTTGCAGCAGCAAACGCAGCTCTTCGTGGAGCGGCTGATCCGAGACGCGCGATCGATCGACGACCTGGCGGACCGCCGCCGGAAAATCGAGGCCGGCGCCGAGGCACAACGCGAGCAAGTCGATCACGGCCGGTGTCGCCGACGCGATGCTGCGCACGCGCTGGTCTCCGGCGCTCGACAACACGAGGTGCGGAAGCGCGAGTCCGGCGACACCCAGGAGCATGCCGAACACGAGCATGTCGCCACCGCCGCCGCCGTACAGCATGCCGAGCGCGGTGCCTGCAACGCCCGTCATCAAGGTCAGCGACAGCACGTCTTCGGGCTGTAAGCCTGCGATGTCGCCGGCGATCATGATCTGTCGATCCAGCTTTACGCGCAGGCTGGGCGAAATCAGACCGTACATGCGCTGAGACACGAAACGCATCAGCGGCTCGATCAGCGCAAACGAGCGGTTGTCGCGGATCGATTGCGCGCGCTTGAAGCCCCGCAACCCGAGCCGCTCGCGCGGCGGTTGCGGTGCACTCCCGACTGCAAACGCCAGGGTGCAGAGCGCGACGCCGAGCACGGCGACGGCCAGGATCTGCAGGGCTTGCAAGGTGGTGGAGATGCCGTTCATAGCTGCACCATCAAAATCTTGCGCGAGAGGATGACCGCGGCGATCCAGGAGCCGCCCGCGATCGCGAGTACCATGCTGCCCGCGAACGAACGCGTGAGCGGCCCGAAGTAACCGGGCATCAGCAGATCAAAGGCGAGCGCGATCACGACCGGGAACGCGGCGAGCACGAGCGCTTGCACGCGACCGTCTGCAGTCTTCGCGCGCAAGGTCGATTGCAATCGCACGATCTCGCGAAGCGAAGTGGCCGTGTCGTTCAAGATCTCGGGAACATTGCCACCGACGCGGCGGCCGATCAGCAACGCGCTCATCGTCGCATCGAATTGCGAGCTCCCGATGCGCACACCCAGATCGCTCAGCGCTTGTTCGAGCGTGCTGCCGACGCGAAGCTCACGCAGCGTGAGCTCGAGCTCTTCGTGGAGTGGCGACGGGATGCTGACTGCGACGGTCTCGAGTGCGCGCGCAATGTTCGGGGTGGCGCGCAGCGCGTTGGCGAACGACAGGGTGAAGCCATCGATTCTCGACTCGATCAGACGCATGCGCGTGTGTTGCATCCGCATCAGCGCGAGAGTCGGGCCGACTGCGATCGCAGGGATCAGAAAAAGCCAGCGCGGGTCCTTCAAAACCAGCGCGATTGCGATCGCGACCACGAAGCCGACGAGCTGACCCATCACGATCGACTGGCCCTGCGGGGGCAGGAGCTGGCGACGCATCCGCTGATCGAGCGCGGCGATCTGCTCTTGAATGAAACGCATCAACGGCGCTCCCTCCATTCCGACGGCGAGCCACGCACCTGACAAGAGTGCACCGACGCAGCACGCGAGCCCGGCCCATTTGAGAACGGTCGGATCGAGGATCATAGGAACGACTCGCCCTTTGGAATGAGGCCTTTCACGATCATCTCGGACAGGTAGCTCGGCAGATAGCCCGTCGACTGGAAGCCGCCTTCGACCTTGCCGTCGAGCGCCGTGCCCGTGCGAACGAACTCGAAGATCGGTCGGATCAAGTATTGCCCGGTGTCGCTCAGGCCGGCCATCTCCACGATTGCAGTCACTCGGCGCGATCCATCGGTGAGCCGGCTCTGCTGGACGAGTAGCTGAACGCTCTTGCTGATCTGCTGGCGGATCGCGGCTTGCGGCAAACCGACGCCGGCCATCAGCGCGAGCGTCTCCAGACGCGCGAGCGCTTCGAGCGGCGCGTTTGCGTGGGTGGTCGTGAGCGAGCCGTCGTGACCGGTGTTCATGGCTTGCAGCATGTCGAGCGCTTCGCCACCGCGGCACTCACCGACCACGATCCGATCCGGCCGCATGCGCAGCGCGTTCTTTACGAGATCGCGAATCGAGACTTCGCCTTTGCCTTCCATGTTCTGCGGGCGCGACTCGAGCGACACCACGTGCGGCTGCGTGAGCTTCAGCTCCGCAGCGTCTTCGATCGTCACGATGCGCTCGTCGTCCGGAATCGCGGCCGACAGCACGTTCAGCAGCGTGGTCTTACCGCTGCCGGTGCCGCCCGAGATCACGATGTTCTTCTTCGCGCGCACGCTGCGGACCAAGAAGCGGCCCATCGCTTCGCTGAGCGCGCCGTAGCCGACGAGCGCCGCGAGGTCGAACGGTTTCGATGCGAACTTGCGGATCGTGATGCAGGACCCGCGAAGTGCGATCGGCCGGATCACGACGTTCACGCGCGAGCCGTCCGGCAAGCGTGCATCTACGAGCGGCGACGACTCGTCGACGCGGCGGCCGAGCGGCGTCACGATGCGCTCGATCACTGCGCGAACGCGTTCGTCGTCGGTGAACTGGCAGTCGGAGCGCTGCACACGCCCGCCGCGCTCCACGTAGATGTTGTGCGCGTCGAGCACCATGATCTCGCTGACGGTCCGGTCTGCGAGCAGCGCTTCGAGCGGCCCCAAGCCGAGCGCTTCGTCGGCCATCTGACCCACGAGTGCATCCGGGCTCAGGCCGAGCGGCAACCGATCGTGCAACGTCGCGACGATGCGGCGCAACGCTGCGAGCACACGCGGGCGGAGCGTCGGATCTTCGGCGCGACCAGGTTCGATCGCAGACATGTCGAGCTGCTCGAGCAAGCGCCGGTGAACTTCGCGGCGCAACTCCGGCAGCGCGGGGAGGGCTGACACCGTGAAGCCGTCAGGTGGCGTCGTGGGCAAGATGCGCTGCGGCTGCGGCGGGGTTTGCGAGTCAGGTTCGGGCGATACCGTTCGTAGCGGCGTTGTCTTCGGCTCGTCCCCGGAGCGGCATGGACACAAGACCATGTCGCCGAGCCGAATCTTCGTGCCATAGCTCGTCTGCAGCGTGCCGCGCCGCACGTGTTGCTCGCCCACCGACGTACCGTTCGTCGAGACGTCTTCGACCCACACGCTGTCGCGCTCGAATCGGAGCACGGCGTGGCGACGCGAGACCGACAAGTCGTCGATCGCGATCACGCACGAAGTGTCGCGGCCGACTGTGACGTGTTGCGCCCCGTTGAAATGGCGCTGTGCGACGGGCGTTCCGTCTCGGCGCGTGATCCACAGATCGACTGCGAGCTCGCTGTTTGCGCGCGGTGCGGCGGTTGCGGTGTCCATCAGTTCACCTGTTGCCTTCGCGAATAGCTTGGCACCATCGTGGCGGGGTCGACGTCGTCCATGTCGCCGTCGAACTCTTCGTACTCGTGCAGTGCCCGCTGGATCAGCTCGGCGGCTTGTTGCGGCACACTTTCGACGACCCCGGGTACGACGAAGATCGCGCCTTCGACTTCGTTCGATTCGTCGCTGGTACTGCCGAACAGCCCGCCGATGATCGGAATGTCACTCAAGTATGGAATGCCGCCGGTGCTCGTGCGTTCCGATTCGGTCTTGATGCCCGAGAGCACCAGCGATTCGCCGAGCTTGAGCGAGACGAGTGTTTGCAGATTCGACGTCGCTTGGCCGGGAAGCACGGTGCCGGAGATCGGCGGTGTGAGATCGGAGACGTCGACGTTGACCTTGACCTCGATCTCGCGATTCGTCGGGTCGAATCGCGGCAGCACTTTGATCTCGGTGCCGAACGAGATCTTTTGGATCGCGGCGGCGAAGCCCGAGTTGATCGGATAGTTTTGCGAGCCGCCGTTCGAGAACGTCGCTTCCGAACCGTTCGATGCGATCACGGTCGCGTGTTTGAGCACCTTCGCGTAGCCGCTGTTCGAGGCGAGGTCGAGCCCTGGCAGCGGCTGATTCACGATCGACGCGATCGCTTGGGTGGTCGTGCCGGCGAGAAAGTCGTACGCGAACGTGCTGCGGATGGCTTGGCCGCCCCACGAGCCGGGCCAGCTGATGCCGGCGCGCATGAGCTTCGACTTCTCGTACTGCACGAAGTACACGTCGACGCGGACGTTCGTCTTGCGATCGGCTGCTGCTCCGCCGACGGTCACGAGCGACTCGACTTGGCCTTCGTAGAGGCCTGCGATGTGGTTGATGCGGTCGAGGTCGGGCTGAGTGCTCACGCCGCCTTCGATGAACAAGCGCGAGCCGACGCGGCGCATCCGAATGCCGGGCGTGTTGTTGAGCAGTTGGTTGACTTCGTCTTCGACGAGCTTCACGTCGCGCGGGTACACCGTGATGCGGTACGTGACTTCGCTGTCGTCTTTCTTGATCAACAGCAGCGTGGTCGAACCTTGCTTCTTGCCCGTGATCACGAACTGCTTGCCGTTTGGTGTGACGCGAACTTCAGCGATGCCGGGCGTCGGCTCGTTGTAGTTCTTGACGTCTTCGGCTGCCAACGTCCGGCTTTCGCCGACGACGAGGCTCATGTCCTCGGTCGTTGCAGCCGGAACTGCAAACGCGGGTGTGGTCCAGATACTCAGGGCCGCAGCGCCGCTGACCATCAACCAAACGCTTGACCTGTACAACCCGCGCGCCATCAGCGACCGTCCGAACCGATGCGCACCGGCATCGTGCTGTTCGTAGTGTTTTGTGTATTGCGGCGACGATTCGCGTTGTTCGCCGCTTCGACCAAGTTGTGAGGCGTGACGTCGGGCAGGCCTTCGAGCACGGTGGGATCGCTCACGCCGCGAACCACGACCGAGAGGTCACCTTCTTGCGAGGCTTCGGCCACGAGCTGTGCTTCGTCGAGCTTCAGGCTCAGCGTGAGGTTCGAACCGCGGCGCGCAGCAGTCGCTTTGTCGTTACCCTGGAACGCTTGGCGTTGCGTTTCGTTGCCGACGGCGAGGACGAGCACGCGTTGCAGCAACACGCGTGTCGCGCGCGGGCCGGTGCTCGAGCTTCGATCGGCGAATGTTGCGAGCACGTCGACGTAGTCGCCTGGGCGGATCAGCTCGTGGCCCGATGCTCCGCTCCGCTGCGTCTCGATCGTAAATGCGCGATTGCCAGGTTGCACCAGTGACGAGAGGTCGCGGTCTTCGACGGCGATTGCGAGGTCGGTCCACAACAGGCTGTCTTGAGGGTCGAGATCGAGTGCGGTGCGAACGCCGCGCACTTTGCCGAGCTCGGCTGCTTTGACTGCGCGTTGTTCGACGTATGACACCGGAACTTCGCGAATGCCCAGCATGTCGTTCGTCAGTACGGTGCCGCGTGGGACTGGCTTGATCACCGCGAGCAGTTGGACGCGGTCGCCGCCGGAGACTTCCGTTTCGAAGCGGTGAAGGTAGAGTGCGAGAAGCCCGATGCCTGCAGCTGCAAGCAGCACGGAGATCAGCAGCAGCCGCCGGCTGCGAATGGCTGAGGCGCTATCGCCGGCGGCAGGAGCAGCGTGGGCCGGCAGGGCTTGTTCTGCGGTGCTCATCGTGAGCTCCAAGCGGAGCCGAGGAAGGCCGGGCGGGCAGGGGGTGTAAGCGCAGCGGGGTGGGCCATGCCCTCTGCCATTGCTCGAACCATGCCGAGCTTGGGGCCTCGAAACTACTGGGGAAATTGCGGGGCAACTGCAGGCTGCGAGCGTGGTGCCAACTGTCGGTTGCGTCACCCAGTTGCGCGAGGCGGCGAGTCTGCGACTGCCTCAGCTTCGGTCTTTGCTGAGGAAGGGGCTTCCGATGGAGATCTAGAAGACGATACGCGGCATCGAGTTCGACGCCGCGATATGGATCGACTGAATTGTGCCGACGTTGACTGGACGTGCGAGCGCCGCCAACAGCTGCAGCGACCAGTCTCTGAAGTCGACTCCAACCTCAATCAATGCGTCGACCAGTCAACTCACTGACAAGATCGCTCGACGTTCGGGCGCGACAGCGAGAGAACTTCAGCTTGTGAGGTAACTAGTCGGCACTGCGTGTTTAGGCCTGTTTCGTCCACAGCCCCACGTGCAGGCTGAGGTGAGGCGAGCAGCTCGCCGGCGGTCCGGCAGGTCGAATCAGCTGCTACACCGAGGTTTGCTTTCCCGCGTTCGAACCGGAAGGACCGAAGCCGCGTCCGGATGGCATCATTCGGTCCGTCTGGGGGAAGCAAGACTGGAAGGCGCTGGTCGAAGTCAAAGTCGGTGACTGCCCGCTGCAGCAAGAGCAGTTCGACGTCTACCAGCGCGTCGCTCGAGAGCATGACTTCGACGCCGTCATTACGATCAGCAGTCAGGCGGCTCGAGCCGACGGTCTTCCTCCGCTGAACGTCGATGGCCGCCGCACTCGCGCGCTGCCTGTGATTCACCTCTCGTGGCACCAGCTCTTGAGTGAAGCGCAGGTGTTGGCGCAGAAACAAGCGATCGCGGACGCCGACCAAGCGTGGATGCTTTCGGAATGGGTTCGCTATGTCCTCGATGAGAGCTCGCGGATCATGCAGCCCGCGCAGCTTGGTCCACACTGGGGCGATATCCTGAAGGCTGCACGAGAAGGAAGCCTGCATGCCGTCGCCAGGTATATCGGCGACCTCATCCACTCCTGGGAGGGCTATCTCGGCAAGGAGGCACTCCGCCTTCGCGCCTTACTCGGCGTAGACGTTCAAGTACTCGTGCCACTTCGAGAGCGCAAAGAGCCCGAGTCGCGCTTCAAGCGGCTGTACGACGAAGTGCTCGATAAAGCATGCCTCACTGGGGCGATTCGAATTCCGGACGCAGCGAGCAATGTGACTCTGGATGTCATGCTGCCAGGGCGCGCAGTGCGATTCGGAGCAGAGCTGCAAGCGCCGAGTGAAGGAAGGCAGCAAACGCGGCTGAACTGGATCTCGAGACAACTCAAAGGCACGGACACCCCGACAGACCTGGTCGTCAAGGTCGAGTGGGACAAGAAGGGCCTGTTGTCTCAGGCCAAACTCGACGATGTGCAACGAGACGTCGCTTGCTTGCTCCGTGATGGTCACAACCAGTTGATTCCGGGCGACGTTATGCCTCGGCGATTCCTGTTGGAGTGGACGAGGCCACTTCAAAATGGCAGGGGTCGTTCCACCACGACCGTCCTCAAGGGTGTCTCGGAAGATCTCGAGGGCTTCTACCGACGCGTCGTCCACCGACTCGAGGCGTATGTTCCTCCGGCTCCGAAGCTACCGAAGGAGCCGGCTCAGGAAACATCTCCGGAGCGCGCCGCAATCGTGGTTGCGGAAGCGATCCAAGCGCCAGAGTTGACTCACATCACTCCTCTACTCGCGTCAGCCGTCGAGGTCCCGAGCGCGGAAGGCGGCGCGTCTGCCGAACGCGCCAATGACAACGATGCAGTGGTCGATCCCGAGGCAGTCGTTGCGTAGGCGCGCGCTGTACTCAGCCCAACCAGAACAGACGTTAGTCATTGGTTGCATCGCTGAGCTTTGTGCCGATGGCCTTATCGAGAGCAGCGACTTGAGCTGTGCCGCTGGCGTTGCGAGCATCACCTGATCGTCTTCGCACGCGAGGCCCATGGTCACACGGGAGATCTGACACGCGCTTATTTGCTGGCCTTCCAGATCCGGGTGCCGTCCTCAATCCAATAGACGCTGCGCGCATCGAGCGTGAGGGCATCCGGATACGAAGCTCCCGGGGCGATGACGGTGGGTGAGTCACCACACCCGTCGACGCCGCATTTGAAAACGGCACCTGTTATCTCGATGATCTTGCCGTCGAAGTACGTCGTTCGGGTTTCGGCCCAGTAGACGTTGGTACCATCGGTCGCGAACGACGAGATGCGAACGAAGGATGCGTCGTCGCTCGTTGTCATGACGAACGGCACGCAACCGTCGCTCGCAGTTTTCGAGCATTTGTAAATCCCGCGGGTCGAATCGAGCGCGAAGACTGAACGCTCAGTCGTTACCAAGTCTGTGACGTAGGCTGCCAACGTCACGGGCGCGACATCGCCGCAGTCCGGCACGCTGCAAGTCCAACAGCCAGCATGTGCGTTACCCACTGAGCACCAATACAGAGCGGTAGGGTCAGCCTCGATGGCAAGCGCGCCCACCGCATCTGCGCTGCCACGGCCAAGGCTCACGTGCGTCGAGGGCGAGCAGTCATCGATGCGGCACGCCATGACTTGCGTGTTCTGGACCGACCAATACATCTGACCGCCGTCGAGGGTGATTGGACCTGCGTAGTTTCCCGCAATCGGAGTCAGCGGGGAGCTGCAGCCATCCGCGGCGCACCGCACCAGACCCAAGGCGTGATCGACCCAATATACGCTTCCACCTCCTGCCGCGAGAAAAGGCGCAGCCGGGGGATAACCAGTCGTGAGATCCGCGACCAGAGTTCGCGGTGTCCCCTCGCAGCCATTTTTCGAGCACGCTCGAATCGCTCCGCCGACCCAGGGCGCCGCCATCTTGCCAACACTCATGTTCACGCCGAGGTCGAGCCAGTACACGTTGTCGCCGTCAACTGCGAGCGCCGCGCCTGATTGCATGCCGCCGTCCACGAGTATGCGTCGCGCTTCGAACGGGATTTCAAACGCAGTCGCATCTCGTGCGACCACCCCGCCGCCGTCCACGTCAGCAATGTTTTCTCCGGCGTCGGCCCGCCGCTGCGAACCGCAACCAATCAGCAAGCCTAGGCAGCTGACCGCGATTCGAACCGAAAACCATGTGCCGAATTGTGCCGAACTTCGCAACAGACCTCTTGCGCAGCAAGAGGTGTGCCGCGTTGCGTCTGACTTTCGCCACCCTGCCGTGACGCGAAGCGCTGGCCTTTCTGCTTGCAGTTGACAGCGGCGCGCCGCCGCGAAGCGAGCGCTTTGCGCTTTCATGGCCGATCCGCCCAGCGCCCTCGGATCTCTTTAGCGAGCCTCGCGAAGACGTTTGACGTGACGTTCGCGCGCGATGAGCGCGCCGGTGTCGAACGTAACCCTTTGGCGCTTCATGATCCTTAGGGCGTTATCCATACGATCAAAAGTCGAATTGCGATGAATTTAACTTATGGAAAACATTTAGTTTTTGGCCCAACGATCTGTAAAATCATACGGTTTCGTTTGACTTAGAAGGGCCGGCGCGTAGAGTCGCGGGGGCCGAACGGCGCGTTCCTGCACGGTCGAGGTCGCGCGAACGGAATCAAAGCATTTGTACGTTCTGGATCCCACGCGCACCGGCGGTCGCACTGTGTCGAGCGCGATGAGCACCGCTGGCAGTTCGAACACGGCCGTCGCGGGCGCCGCCGCGAGCGGCATGGGTGAAATGAGCGCTGCAGCTAATAGCGGCGACGCTGGGCGCGGGACTGCGGCGGGCGGCAGCATCCTCAGTTCATCGACGATCAGCTCGACCAAGCGAACTTCGTGGGCGCTTCAGCGGCGCACGGGCGACGAGGCTTCTTTCCAAGATTGAGTGGAGGTGTTCATGTCGCGGTATCTTCCGGTCAGCACGTTGCGTGCGATTGAAATTGAAATGAACTCGCTGGCGTCACGCGCGCAGAGTCCAGCCGCTGTTGGTGGCGCTCGGCTGCGCGCGCTGGCCGGCGTCGCAGTCTGCGGCTTGATCGCGATAGCGTGCGGCTCGTCCGATGGCGCGAGCCCGATCCCGGGCGTTGGAACCGCCGGCAGCGCGCAAATCGGCGCGGCTGGCACGCTCGCTACCGCAGGCATGCCGGCGGCGACGGGAGGCGTGAGCGGTCAGACTACTGGAGCGGCTGGCGTGAGCGGCAGTCGTGCCGGAACGAGCGGTGCACCTGCCGGCGGATCGGGCGCCGCGGGCGCAGCTGGAACCGGCGTCGCGGGTACGCCTGCCGGCGCGGCCGGCTCGAGTGGCGCAGCTGCGGGCGGCGCTGCCCCGGTGGCCTCCGCCAATACCAACACGGGCTTCATGAATCTGGCGCCGCCGATGGGCGCGCCACTCGATGGTAAAGGCAGTCCATCGACGCCCGCCGCACCCATGGGTTGGACCTGGTATCAGATCGATGGAGCGATCTGTCGCGACGGCTCGCCCACCGGCTTCTACGTGCGCACTGGAACAGCCGACAAGCTGCTGATTTATCTCGAGGGAGGTGGCGCTTGCACTAGCCCCGGCTTGTGCGGCTACAACCCTGCGAACATCAACGAAGTGTTGAACGGCGACGGCGAAACTGTCCTCGGCTCGGTCGGTGGCGCAGTCGCCGGCCACCAGCAGCCAGGCACGGACGGCATATTCAACGTGACGCAAGCTGCCAATCCGTTCAAAGATTGGAATCAAATCTACATCCCTTACTGCACGGGCGACGTGCACTTTGGAACGCGGAAAGACGTGACAGTGACCGGCCTGGCCGGTGCGCAGCAGTTCGTCGGCGCCAACAACATGAAGTTGTTCATCGGCAGAATCGTGCCGACGTTCAAAGACAAGATCAGTCGTGTAGTGATGACCGGTTCGAGCGCCGGTGGGTTCGGCGCGTTGCTCAACTACAGCATGGCGCAAGACGCTTTCGGCAGCGTGTTGGTCACCGTGCTGAATGATTCAGCGCCTTCGTTCCCGGACAACCCGACCTCCATGCCGGTTTGTCTGCAGAAAAACTGGCGTGAGATCTGGGGCTTGAACGCCGCCTTCCCACCCGATTGCACCGAGTGTCAGCAAGCGGATGGTGGCGGACTCAACAAGTTGGCGACGTTCCTGTACCGGAAGCATCCCAACGCGAGCATCGCGGTCATATCGAGCATGCAGGATGAGGTGATTCGCTTGTTCTACTCGAGCGGCCTGCAGAACTGCGCCAACTTCACCACCGCAGATCCCGTCGGGATCACGCTCGGACAGGCCGACCCCGGCACGTACCTGGTCGCCGAGGACTACACGGCCGGCCTCAATGCACTGCGCATGCAGGGCATGGGTTACGGCAAGTTTGCGACGTACTACCTGGGCGGCGCCAACATCACCTTCCATCAGCACCTCTGGCGACCGCGTTTCTACGATGCGTCGGCAGGCAGCGAGACGATCGCGGCATTCACCACGAACTTCTTGGCCGGCAAGTTCGAGCACATTGGACCCTGAGCGTTGCTGCCACGCGAGTGGCAGCACCCACGGCTGGAGATTAGCGACGCGGTCGCGCATGCACACTGCAGCCTAGAGCGGCGGTGGCATGCAGACGAACCTAGCAGATGGCCCTGCATGAGGTTTGCGAGTCAGCACCGCCGCGCGACACTAATTCCGGTCGATTCTGGCTGCGAAGCAGCCGCGCGCCACGTTGTGTGCATGGAGGTACTCCGCGCGCGCGTCCTCGAACAGTCGCAGAATCGTGGCCTCTACGTCGGCGCCCCGCACGACGTCGGCATCGATCATCATGCCCGCCGCGTCGAACGCACGCAGCGAGATCAGCTTGCGAGTCCGCAGGATGTCGGGAACCTCACCGACGAACGTGCGCGGCGCGCCCGCGGCTTCGTTCACGAAGATGGCGTGCCGGCCGCGGTAGGGACTCTCCACTGGCAGATACTCATGATTGAGGAGCAGCAGGGTTTCGCCCGGCCGAGCATCTTCCAACAGCACTCGGCACGGATAAAAGCCGGTCACGCTAGCCGTCACTCGAACGATATTGTGCCGCGCGAGCTCCTCGTTGGTTGCACCGAAGTACGGCTGGAACTGTCCGACGGGTAAACCTGTGATCGTGAAGGGCATGCTGATCTCCTTGGAAGGACGCTGACGTTTCGTCGAGCGAACGACGTCGCGGTCCGTTGATCCTGAGTCACCCGGACCTCACGGCCACTCCGAATCTTGCGCTCAAATTCGTCGCAGCCGAGTAGATCGCGTCCTCTCCAACGCTTCGCGCACAGCGCGCAGGTGAGGTGTAACTCGACGGCTCGCTCGACAGAACTGCCGCCCAGCCTTCCTCGCTGACGGCGGCGGGTGCATTTCGCCCGATCGCGCGCTCAACTGG
>Ga0193752_1001110_pt1 | contig 23260 bp, 18 predicted proteins | sample H1c1metaG_FD_144924 | JGI IMG/M metagenome (GOLD analysis project Ga0193752, IMG submission 144924) | Soil microbial communities from a riparian zone of the East river system, Colorado, United States - H1c1 | ecosystem: Environmental > Terrestrial > Soil > Riparian zone | place: USA: East River...
CTGCCGCAAACCAGCAGCGGGCTTAAGGTCCGTGGTGAAGTGAGGGGTGTGGAATTGATCAATGGAAACCAATTGATATTTGGGCTGAATGATTCGCAGGCAAAGACCTACAGGTTAACTGGACCTCACAAAAAGTAAGGAATGCACCGCGGATCAGGAAAGGGTGCTGGAACTGCCTGAATATGGAGGCTTAAAGGATTTAAAAAGCAAACCCGCCCGAAGATCCGGACGGGTTGTACCAAATCATCAATTCGATTTTATTAGTTTTCTCTTTGTTCAAGAAGGGCTTTGGGTATTTTTTTCGATGTCTTCCTGATCAATAATACCCTTCCTACATAGCCACCGAGTTCAGCCATAGTAACAGGGGTCTGTTTGTTCCTGTTCCTGCTTCTTATCAGCAGGATGAAACAAATGCCTACACCGGTCATGGCGAGGCCGGCGCCAACATACTGAGAGGCGGCGTATCCGAATCCTGCTGCGAGCGGCAATCCACCTAAAAAAGCGCCCAGTGCATTACCCATGTTTCCACCAGCCTGGATGGAGGCGGAGGCCAGCATTTCAGAGCCTTTGGCCACACGGATCATCATCATCTGGATCGGCGAGATCACCGCAAAGGCAATCATGCCGGTGATGAAGGTCATAACTACTGCCGGGATCTTATAAGGCGAAACCAGGGCAACGATGACCAGTGATACCACCATGGCCAGTAGAAGACCGGTGGTAGTTTTCAGGGGAGAGAACCTGTCGGCCAGTTGGCCGCCAAGAAAATTTCCCAGGGCCATTCCAAGGCCGGCGACGATCATGATGATGGTGATGACGTTGGGTGTGAAACCCGCAACCTCCGTCATCATCGGTGCGATATAACTGATCCAGGCGAACAGACCGCCGGTGCCGATAGAAGTCATCAGCAGGATCAGCCAGGGTTCTGGTTTTTTGAAAGCGGCGACACTACTGGCGAGTCCTTCGCTTGTTGTTGGGGTAAGATTGGGCATCCATTTTTTGATGGCCAGTACGGCCAGCAGAGCGATTGCGGCTACGGCGATAAATGATAGCCTCCAGCTGAGGTTGTGACCAACATAAGTGCCGATCGGAACGCCAATGATATTGGCAACAGTCAGCCCCGCGAACATCATGGATACGCTGCTGGCTTCTTTGCCCGGATCGGCCAGTCTGTTTGCCACCACCGCTCCCATGCCGAAGAAGGCGCCATGTGGAAGGCCGGCAAAGAACCGGGAAATCATGAGCAATTCATAGGATGGCGACAGGGCGAAGAGGGCATTGAAAATACCACAGATGGCCATCAGACCCATCAGCACTTTTTTTGGCGGGAGATGGGCGGTGAGCATGGTCATCAGGGGTGCTCCGATTACCACTCCCAGTGCATAGATAGAGATCAGATGTCCCGCGGTAGGAATGGTGATCTTCAGTGAAGCAGCCATGTCGGGCAGTACACCCATGATCAGGAATTCCGTCATACCGATAGTAAACCCGCCGATGGTGAGGGTGAGTAAACTTGGCTTGAGTGTGGTGAAAAGTTTTTGTATACTCATGTCAGCGGTTTACTTATGATAAGGCAATTTGATTGTAGATGCCGGTGCGCAGGAGTTCCTGCACTTCGTCGCTTTCTGCTGAAGAAGTTGGAGCGGACGAAAGGGAAGCTACTGCGGTGTTGATTGTGGCCATGTTATAAGCAACTACAACGTCTTTCATTACGGCGGCTTCAATCAGTTCGGTGAACCAGGGTTCTTTCTTCTCTGATTTTAATGGGTCGCCGAAGACCAGGAGCATGTCTACATGATTTTCTTTGATCAGTCTTTTCACCTGGTGGTATCCACCGGCTCGGCCGTGGTCGAGGTTGAGCACCTGGGTGTGGAGGGTGCCTTCGAGGATGCCGGCAGTGCGAGCTGTGGAGATGATGATATGGTGTTTCAGCGGATGCTTATGTGCATAGGACCATTCAATCAGTGCTTTCCTGGATTCTGGTGCCGCCAGGATGACGATTCTTTTGAGATTTTCGAATTTGAGGGTATTGTTCATATAAATGGTTTGGATATACTTTAATGTTGTTTGAGAAACCGGTAAAAGCGTTAGAAAACTTGTTGTACTGTCAGCAGGCTTGCTGCTGAGAGATTCATTTGGCAGGCAGGTTGAATCTCTTCCGGTCTTTGTGTATAAACGACACAAATGTACTAAATATTGTTTAAACGTTTAACCATTTTCAAGTATTTTAACACCCCTATTACACTTGAAAATTGTGGGAGATTTGGCAGTTTTCTATCTAAACTCGGATTATCTTTAACCATTGAGTTTAAACGATTAACGTCGCTTTTCCATGAAAAAGGTCTCTCTCAAGGACATTGCCCGCGAAGTGGGCGTGTCTATCGCATTGGTTTCCTATGTCCTCAACAACAAACGCGAGGGCCGGATCAGCAAACAGATCGCCGCCCGGATCAAGGAAGTGGCCCGCAAACTGAACTATCGGACCAACCAGATCGCCAGAAGCCTGAAGATCAGCAAGACCTTTACCCTGGGCCTGATCGTGGCCGACATCTCCAACCCCTTTTCCTCGGCCATGGCCCGCATCGTTGAGGACGAGGCAGACCGTCATGGATACACCGTGCTCTTTGGCAGCTCGGATGAGAATGCCACCAAGTTCAAAAAACTCATCGACACCTTCCTCAACCGCCAGGTCGACGGTCTCATCGTTTCCCCACCGGCCGATTCAGAAGATCAGCTGCTGATGCTTCAGCAAATGGATCTTCCCTTCGTCCTGCTTGACAGGTACTTCCCCACCATCAAAACAAATTATGTTGCGATAAACAACTACCAGGCGGCAAAAAATGCGGTCAGCCACCTCATAGAGAAAGGCAGCAGGCAGGTTGGTCTGCTGAGTTTCAACTCTACCCTCTACCACCTCAAAGAAAGAAAACGAGGCTACCTGTCGGCACTGAAAGAAAATGGCATCACCTCAAAAAAGAGATGGATAAAAGAAGTGGACATCTTCACCAACAAAGAAGAAACGGAAAAGGCCATGGCTGAACTGATCAAAGGCCCCGATCCCGTCGACGCCGTGCTCTTCGGATCCAATGTGATTGCGGGTCATGCCCTGCACTATATTAATTCGACAGCTATTCGCGTTCCGGAGGAGCTTGCTATTGTCAGCTTTGATGAGACCGACGCGCTTGACCTGTTCTACTCCCCGCTTTCCTACATACGGCAACCACTAACCGAAATGGGGCGGCAAGCTACCCGCATCCTGCTGGATTGCGTAGAACACAATAACAAGGTCAGTCATATCGAGATGGAAACTACCCTGGTGGTGAGGGCTTCGTCAGTGCGAAGAACGGAATAGTTTTGGCTTTCGGGGCATCCCTGTGTAGAAACATTAAGCCAGTCCTGGCTTTGATTTGTGGACTTTCGATATTATTTTAGCCCCAAACCTTATCATGCCCTTCAAGCCGTACCTCTGTGCAGCGATCTGCTGCGTATTATTCAGTTCTGCAATTGCTCAAAAAACCTTTCCTGGCTATTTCATCAATCAGCAGGGCGATTCAATTAGATGTTTTTTCAAAAATTTCCGGGACACGAAAATCAACCCATCAGAAATCGAAGTGGAAACAGAGGTAAACCCAATTCTCAAACCACAGGATATCAGGGGATTTGGAGTCGATGGCTATGATGATTACCTGTCGGCAACAGTAAGTTATCACCTGAACCCCATATCTCCGGCAGACGCCCCCGACCAATTTTCAGATAGTACCGAAACCCGGACAGGCTTCCTCAGGTTGATCTCGGATGGCAAATACAAATTGTACCAGTTGGTCCTCCCCAAGCGTATGTACTACTTTGTCCAGGTGGATCAAAATGAATTATTGGAATTGATTTACCGGGTAAAAAAAGTGCAGATGATCCTTGAGGAAGACAAAAGGTATCGAAATACGCTGTTTGACCTGTTCTCAACGGAGGATTTGGCCGCTGCGAATGTTAAGACCATTATTAACGCCAGTTACAATGAAGGTGACCTTTCGAAACTTGTCAAACTACTAAACAAAAACAATTCGAAGGCAGTCAAAAAAAATAAGAGCTCGGGACAATTCGAACTGGATCTTTTGGGAAGCATAGGAAGACAGCTTTTTCCCGATCGGATCCAGGGGGTCCATATTCCTTCCGCGCGCATGACGTCAACAACAGTTTCAGCCGTTGGAATAAATGGGATGTATTTCTTTCCCGGACGGTTCAGGCCATTAGCCATCGGACTTTCTTTAGGATACCATGCCTCTCATCAATCAATGTCTTTGCATGATACAATTGAAGTACGGCGTAGTTCTGCATGGTATTATCAGGCCAAAAGAGACGAAGAAATAACCGTAAATGGCAACGCCTTTCAATCCAACATCTATGCGCTTTACTTCTTAAATCCTTTGAGCAGGTACAAGATCTTTCTTAAGGGTGGATTGAATATTAACCATCTTGTATCTCGCGATTATGGGTTGAATTCATCTTTTTCCACCGAGTCGAATGGAATGAGAAATGCCTATACGCCTTATTCAGACAGCGAATCCGGAGAATCCGTGAGTCCCAGTTCCAGGCGGACTTACTACATGGTCAATGTGGGACTCGGCCTGAGCACAGGAAAACATAAGATCGAAATGAAGTACGATTTCCCTTCATTTATTGATCTGCCAGCCCACGTATTCAGAACCAGTTCCCTCATGCTCAATTATTATTTCACTGTACTGAATTGATCTTCTCATTGCATTCGGGCTTCACGCAAAGCCTTGTTTCACGCAAAAGCGCAAAGAAGTCGCAAAAGCGCAATAAATACTGATCTCTTTGCTTGGCGTACCCTGCCGCAGGCAGGGCTTTGCGCCTTTGCGTGAAATCTTAGCATTAAGTTTTAACTTTCACATTATGAAACGCCGCAGCAAAATCTACCTCGCCAACGAGCAGGAACCCCTGCCTATCCAGGTGAAAAGAAAGATCATCAGCGCAGGCCACCTGGCGGGAACCACGCCCGAAACACTGGCAGAATCCAGCAACCTCAGCTCCGACCTCTTGTTCGAAACCAATGAATACGCCCTGCTCTGCCTGAAACTGCAGAAACTGGTGTTTGAAAGGAAACCAGATGCCGTACTTACCTGCTCACAGGTATCCGCATGCGAAACGGTGCAGGATTGTATCGACCTGGTCGAATCCACTATCAAATCCTGAACCATCCATGAAAAAGACGATACTCGCACTGATCATCATGGCTGTCGGCATCAATGGCAGGGCCCAGTCAAAAATCGTAGTCGAAAAAAGCCTTTCGATTCGCAATGCCTTCGAATCGGCCAGTGAAATACCGGCTCCTGCGCAGGCCGCATTTACCATCCCCGATTCGGGCAGGGCTTCCTACCAAATCAACCTGGGTGTCGCCTGGAACTGGAACTATAGCCGTATCGGTCTTGATGACAGGGTGAAGATCCATTCGTTCAGCCCCTTCGCCGTCCTTAACAGAAACACGATGATCGATGATGAACAACACAATTATAAACTGGGCTTCGACCATGAATTCAGTTTTGGGACAGAGAACGACCAGCGTAACAGCGTCAATTTCCTCCATTCCTCCTTGCAGTTTATGAACGACAGGACCACGCGTTCACGGTCCTTTATCGCCACGAGTTATTTTTCTTTACTCAGAGACGAATTGCAGGATCCGGCGGGCAGGTTGTTTGTCAACGCCTACAAACAAATCAGGCAGCTGCCTTCGGTGTATTATAGGGTCAGCCCCGAAGCGGGACTGGAATGGCAGGCCACCAACGGCTCCGGTGATCAATATGATGGAACACAGGCGAGGATATACGCTAGCCTGCGGGCAGCATTATGCTGGAGAGCGCCGACCGCCGTGATGAGAAAGAGTAATCGCAGGGATCCAAACCAGTGGCCGAAAAGACTGGAGCTGGCGCTGAGTTACACTGGCAGACTGAATTTTATCAATACGGTTGACGGCGATGACTATCTGCCCTTATTTACGCCTTCACTGACCTATTATCCATTGCTCACTGATGCATTATCCCTGGCCGTCTATTACCAAAATGGAGAAGACCCCCTGGCCGGACTTCCTAAACAAAAATACTGGCAGCTCTCTTTACAATTTCAATTGTAGATCGTGTTTTTTTCAAGGGGACACTTCGATAGAATCCGGGATCGCGAATATTTCATTAGGGGTTTTACGTATGAGCATCGACACCCCGCTGCCTTCCTTTAGTTTATACTCTTCGACCACTTTATTGGAAACGAGGATTTCCAAAACCGACGTTGACGTTTTTTCAATAAGATTTGCATAGTTATTTACGGCAGACAGTTTTTCCGGATCAATCCTGATCAGGCTGAACTCCTCTTTTCGCGAAGCCGCAACCGCTATGATCTTTCCTTTGATACGTGTTCGGTTTGGAATGATCGATGTCATGTCATCGGTATAAAATGATTAGCGCCTGGCGACCTTCTTAACGGGCTTTTTTTTCTTTGGCTTTTTCTTCTTTGGTGGTTTGATGGCCCCGGGGCTCACATAAAGGTCAGCGGTCACCACACCACCACTCAGTTTGATGTCCTGAATCTGTACATTGGTTTCCAGTCCACCATAGGAAAGCGTGCCTGGCGTGGTTTTGCCACTGATGCTTTTCTTTCCCGCCGATCCTGGCCAGGAGTCACCAGCATCACCCCTGTTGTTTCCTGATTCAAGGTCCTGCTGTCCATCGGCCTGCACGAGCCCAACTTTGTAGTGACGTTCGTTGTCGTTCTCTTCGATGTTGTCATCAACATGCCATACAAGCAGTCCGCCACCGGGCAGAAACTTATCATAATTCTTTTGTTGCCTGTTTTCTATGAGAAAGTATTCATTGCCAGGGCCACCATCCTTCCACAACCGGAATACCTGCTGGGATTTTTTAACGTCGTCGATGACTACGGCTTTCTGATTCACAGTCTGGTTGACGACCGTTACCCAATCCTGTTGCTTCTTGCACCAGGCGGAGGGATGAGCCGGCGTGAGCCCACTGTTGTTCCAGCTGCCACCGCCCATCAGGCACCAGTCGCCAACACCTTCACTGGAATAATCTGAGTCGTAGAGATCCGGAAAGCCAAATAGGAGATGACCCAGTTCGTGTGCGCAGACACCAAGCTTGCAGTCTTCCGGAACGGTGAGATAAGCGTAGATCTTGGTGCCATCCGCGTCGTATTCTTCCGGTATCAGCCATTTGTGACTCCAGATGTCCGACTTGCTGCCGGTCTCTTCTGCGCCACGTCCGGCATGAATGACAATGAATGCATCCACATAACCATCCTGGTCATTGTCATATTTTGAAAAATCTATGGAAGGATTTGCAGCTATGGCGGCGTCTTTTGCCATGGTTCGTGCATTGGGAAGCGCGTCTCCAATGCCACTGTCGTTGTGCGCATAGGCGTTTAATTTTTTTGGAAGCTGGAAGGGACCCGCCACTTCACCCTGGATGTCCACAGCGCCATTTGTCACCTCGGCATAATATTCGTTCACACTCCCTGAGGGGACTACTCCCTTTGAAAAGAAGAGATCGTTGTATTGTTTTTTACCCAGTGACAGTTTCTTGTCGGAGAATTCAACAAGAATAACAACTATCCTCAACACACCTTTTGCAGGCACCAGATTTCTTTCATGCGCACGAACGCCAGAAATGGAAGTGCCAAGAGGAAAAACCCTGCCCGGGTAGATCAGTCCATCGTTTAGACCGAGCCTTGTTTTTTGTTTCACCCCCAGCAGGTTGCTTACCAGACCCGCTTGTGCGATGCCTTTCAGCTTTTCCAATTCTTTTTTGATCTGTTCCTTTATCTGGGGACTGGGGGAGATCATACAACGGTTACCATCATTCGATTTTGCCGCGGCAGTGTAGATATCAAGAATGTCGGGGAGTAATGATTTTTTGGATTTCGGTTTCATGTTTTGCCGGTTTCGGTGAGCGTAAATAAAGGCAAAACGAATGTAACAATTATTTTTTGCTGAATATTTGCTTCAGCGTGTCAAAAGATTTTTTTGGCCTGCGGTCGGTACTCACGACCCCATAGGGACCGAAGGCAGTGTATTTTACGAAATGCTGACGGTGGTAATAGTCTGCCCAACACCAAAGTATGCCGCCGGACAACCCGCCAACGTCCATGATCGCTTCCCAGATCCTTTTGATGTACGCCGCCTGAAATTCTTCCGAATTATAAAGGTCGCCATGGATATTCCTGATGCCTGGGGATCCGAACTCACCCAGGTACATGGGTTTGTCGGGCATATCCTTGCGGTGTTTGGTCATCTTCTGCACAAACGGTTCATACCCGTTTTTTTCAATGTCGGCAATATGATGGGACGGGGTTCCCTGGATGGACCCGTTATAAGTGTTGATGGCGATGACGTCCGCTTTGTCATAAGCCTTGCTTTCTAACGGATTTTCATAGCCATTGAGCACATAAGTAACCAGTCGTGAAGGATCGAGCGTTTTAGCCTGGGTAAGCAGATCGCGCAGTACCGTGATGGCTGCCTCATTTGTGGTGATGCACTCATTACACATACTCCATATGATGATGCAGGGATGGTTCTTGTCTCTTTTGATCATCGTGGACAAGGCAGGTTTTGCCTGCTGGAGAATGTCTACCGACTGTACCGCATCCTTGCCGCCCCACCAGCAGAATGGGATTTCTTCCATCATCAGGAATCCATATTCATCATACAAATCAAGCAGGTCTGGGTTTTGGGGATAATGCACACGGATCATGTTTACTCCGGTGCTCTTGATCATCTTAAGTTCTTCACGCACGAGTTGTTCCGGGGGCGTCGGTCCCATTCTACCGTAGTCGTCATATCTGTTCACTCCCTTGATCAACAGGGGTTTTCCATTTAGCAAAATGGCCTGTCCTTCCGCCACAATCGTGCGGATGCCAAATCTCTCACTGAGATCGTCTACAACCATTCCTTTGTTCAGCAGGCTTCCTTTCGCGGTATAGAGATCGGGACTCTCAGGCGACCACCAGGCCGGGGATTCAATTTCAAGGTCGAGGTTGAAACTGCCAGTAGCGTCTTTCCCCAGTTTTACCGGCATTGTTTTTTTTACGACTGTACCCTCCCGCATGACCTCTATTAAAACCTGCGTGCTTACTGGCGATTTGCCTTTGTTCACAATCTCAACACGACAATGCACCACGGCCTTCTCATCCTTACCTGAAGTCGTGATGGTTAGGTCGCTGATATGCAAAGGAGCCACCCCTGTTAAAAATACTTTGCCTAGTATGCCTCCATACAATATCCACTCAATCTCTTTTGCCGCCGGCAGCCATTCCAGTCTGGGTCGATTGTCCGCCCTCAGGGTGATGGTATTGTTCTGATCCGGCTTCAGCAGAGCGCTGATGTCAAATTCAAAAGGCAGATAACCATTGGTATTTTCGCCCACGTATTCACCATTAACCCAGAGTTTAGAATGATACATCACCCTGCGGAACAGGATGGAAGAGATTCTGGAGGCGTCAAAGTCCCGTGCGGCAATCACTGTCTTATACCAGGCCACCCCCTCATATTGCCACAGGCCCTCCTCATAACAGTCCCAGGCTTGTGGAACCAGCCCGGCTCCCCAATCGGTCCCCTCATTGCCTGATGCGTACCATTTTTCTTTCTCGCCGATGTCCTGTATATCGACCTGGAATTTCCAGACCCCTGAGAGATCCCTGATCTTACGTGAATCAGAAAGGGGTACCGGGGCGCTGTAGGCCGCGGCTGGTTCTCCTGCATTTAACAGTACCGGGCTCGCGAATGCTGCGCTTCCAACGAGAGCTCCCATGCCTGAAAGGGCCTTTCTTCTGTCCATCTTTTTCTAATTTTGCTGGTGGATAATCGCGACAAACATAAAAATCACCCTTTTTAGCAAGTGAAAACTTTGATTTTTGGACTGATTCGTATGCTTTTATATCCAGTTCCACCCCTTTTGATAAAGAAAGACGGCATCAACGGCAAAAAAAATGCGCACTATGGACAAGAATTATCTATCAGGCATCACCAAACAATTCCGGTATTATAAAATGCTGGCGGACCGATCCATGGCCCAGCTAAATGATTAACAACTTTTCTGGAAATACAATCAGCGGAGCAACAGCATTGCGGTGATCATCCGGCACATGTCGGGCAACATGATTTCCTGGTTTACCAATTTTCATTGTCTATCCCACCAAATGCTTCGAAGGAATACAATGAGGTAAAATTTGCGCGGGAAAAAAGGCGAGCGCATTTTACAGATGACCTGATCGATGATGATGAAAAGAGGTGAACCGGCTTATCTGGGAATTTGGATCATTAGTCCACTGGTCTCCGACTTAAGATAATAAGTGCCGGCAACAAGACCCGATGTAGACACCGAATGTGTGCCCGGAGTGAATTTTCTGTACCATTTCATTCTGCCATTGATATCATAGAGAGCAATATGCTGCATTTCATCTACCCGGATCTTAATCGTTCCGCTGGCTACGGGATTTCCCAATACCCGGAAGGCATTGCTTTGTTCGATTCTCACCAGCCTCACTTCGCTATAAATATATCGCCTGTCTTTGTTGATCTGCCGCAGGCGGTAAAAATTATTGCCGGTCATTGGCGCAATATCGTCGAACTGATATGAATTTGTAGCGGCCTGATTGCCTGTCGCCTGTACGATCCCAATATCCTTCCAGCTGCGACCATCTGCGCTTCTTTCTATGATGAAACTGTACTGTATTTCCTTATGGGTTGAATGCCAGCCCAGTTTCACCGACTTATTCTGTTCAACTGCGTTGAAGCCGATAAGCGGAACAGGTAGCATTGCAGAACTTTCTATAACCGCGAAATAAATCGCCATTTCACTGTATCCTGAATAGAGCAGGCTGGTGGCCGTTGGAGAACTGGAAATTCCACTGTTCGCAACTGACCATAGCGAGGAAAAATAATGATACATGACAGGATGCGTCACTCCATTGTTTTGTGCGGGGGTCCAGTTGAAAACAAAGTTGCTCCCTGATGGTGAGATGTTCAGTGAACGCTGGATTTGCCAGGTCCTGATGATGTGCGCATCCGGGATGACGGCACCGGACAGACTATTTACATAAACTTCATCCAGTACGCGCGCGCTGTACTGGTCTGCATCCGCGTTGTCGTTCGTTATAGAAACGGGATTGTATGTTGAATTCCCTACCGGGAAATTTTTAGAAGATCCTCCACCAGGAATGCTCATTCTCAGTTTTCCAGTGCCGTTGGTTTGCACATAAGCCGTAGTACCGCCGCCGGTCACCGAACCCACAGTGACGTTATAGTTGTTCAACTTCAGCTTTCCACTGGCAAGGGTAAGGTTGTTGTTGACGACAAGGTCCGAGCTGATCGTTACACCAGTTGAATTGTTGATCGTCAGATTGCCGATACCTCCGGGATAGGCGGCCGGGGAGAGGGACTGCGCAACAGCCCCCGAATAAGTTACTGATGTTGCATTGGAAGTGGCATTGATCGAGCCGGCGCTTTTCGTCACCGAACCATTGATGGTCAGTGTTGATGAATCAAGGTTAAGCACTCCGGTTGAAAGCAAAAGGGTATTGTCCACTCTTGTATTTTCCGATAGCGTTACGCCCGAGGCGTTGCTCACCGTGAGATTTTTCAGATTACTGAAACCCTCAAGTACCTGGACATTGGTTCCGTTCAGCACCAGGGTAGAACCAGTTCCGCTTTCGATGTCACCATGGTGGCTGATTTCGCAGGAAAGGGTGGTGGTGGTGCCGGCGGTAATAATCAAGGTCTTGTCCGCGGGAATAATGAGCTTGCCGGCGACCATCCAGTTTGTTCCTGTACTGAATGTTGAATTTCCATTGCTGTTTGTAAGCACAAATTCATTTCCGGCACCAAAGCTTCCGGGGGCCGAACCGGATCCGTCAGGCGATGAAGACCAACTCGACAAGGTGCCCAATTGGCTGATGCCCGAAGGCTTAACATAGAAAACCTGCCTGGCCACAATGACCGTATTTGAGTTGGCAGGCGAAAGATTGCTCGATGTGAATGTAAGTATATAGGTGCCGGTGTCACAGGGCATCACCAGGTTGGTGAATGTCGCTGTTCCCGAACTGTTTGTTACGACTGTTGTAGTTCCCGCAAGTGTGCCCGTGCCCACTGGTCCTGAAAAAATGGATGCGGTAACGGGTATGCCTGCCTGCAGAATATTGTTTCCTCCTTCGTCCATCACCTGTAGAACTGGCTGTTGGGCAAGGGCCGTACTACCAGTATTGCCACAACAGGCGGGGTTGGTTAGTGGAGAAGGTTGAGTTGTGACTCCCAGTTTGGTGGCCACACTCAGGGAAGGCGCGTTGAATGCGACAAAGGCCACGTCGGATTGACCGTTCAGCCTGTAGATTAGCGCCACAACACTGGATGAATTTGCGGAACTGATTCCGAAACTCGAAAGGTCTGCGCCCCACATGCGGATATCTCTCTCCGAATTCGCAAAGACGATGGTTCCGTTGGGGTTGTAAAAATCGGGCATCCACTTGCCCGTTATCGTAACAGCGGTCTGGTTGATTGCCATTTTATTGCCCACCACGTTGCCAGATGCGTCAACAAAATATATACTGTCGAGCGTAGCACTTGGTGAAGCGACCTGCGTCACCAGCACGTCGGGTACGTTGTCGTTGATAGCGGAAGAACTTATTCCTGAAGCACTCAGGTTGAATCTCAATTGACCGGTGGCGATATTCGCTACGCAGGTGCCGAGATCGAGACCTTTGAGACCATCGGTCAGGAAACCAGCGAGGTCTGATGTCGAAGCAGGAGTATTGAATGGTGCAGGACTGGAATATCCGTTGTTAACTCCATCGTCTAACTGGCCCAGTCCCAGGTAAGTGCTGCCTGTTGAGGGAACCGCATCAATGGGCAGTGCACGAAAATCTTTTGCGGCGAAGGAAACACCTTTAGAAGTAAGGATGCTGTCATTTACTCCTGTAGAGTAAGTGACGCCATTCCAGGTAAAGGCCAGCAGGTTGTGACTTTTTTCAGGTTTGGTTGAACTGATAGATGCTGAAGTGGATTGCCAGTAGCCGTTGTAATCCGTGTATAGGCCCGTCACATCGAATTGTGAATAGGCTTTTGTACAAAGCAGGGAAAGGACAAATAACAGTTTAAGACAGGTTTTCATCGGGGATCGTACATAAAACGAATGATGCAGGATAAAATTTTGTAAAAAAGACCTGCTAAAGTCAGTGCCAGAGCAAATTGACAAGGGTCAACCAACCGGCACGGCCGGACTCATCAAAAACCAAGGAATACTTTTTTTGTAATGCGATACCACTCAATCTTTTAACTTGGATCGCTCCTAAACGGTACTCGTACCTGTCGATAGTAATGCCTGATAGGTGGAAATAGTTAGTGCAAAAAAATAAACTTGTGGAGTTGAGTGGTAGCCGAAGGAAGATCATTCCATGGCCTTCTTAATCAGGTCAAAATCTTTCTTTTCAATTTTCCTGAAGCCGCTCATCAGGTAGAAGCCCCAGCGTTTTTTGTTCTTGATGAAGTCGAGCTTATCCAACAGTGGTTTGATGGGCGCGTTGTTGGTTTTCAGGAAATGCACCTTTCTTCTGTATGGCTTGAAATCCGACTTTGTATCGGGCTGGAACGGTTCTTCATCCATCACCCTGCCAAGGGCCGTAAATTCCTGGAGAGGCTCTCCTCCTTCCATCTTGTCTTTTGATGAATAGAATAGCAACCAGTCTCCTTTTGCGGGCCTGTTCATTGGGTTTTTTCGGCCATGGCCGGCCTGCGCAAAGCCTTTAGCAACGCCTTTGCGTACGTGGTCTTCAGAAGCGCAGATCAGAAAGTAGGTATCCAAGATGAGTATTTAGACAAAATTGAGAAAATTTTTGAAGTCTGCTCTGTAATTTCATCCCGCGCCCTGATTCTGCTTTCCTTAAATTTAATGGGTATCAATTAACGAATGAATGACAGGATCGAATCGGCCTTCACCTCCGCAGCTTCGCACATTTTCACTTACCATGATCGTAATCGGGCTGGTGATCGGGTTGGGCATATTCAGGACGGCCAAGGACGTGGCCGGTGCTGCCCTCACCCCCGGGATATATTTCGCAGCATGGATTGCCGGAGGCATCATTGCGATTTGTGGCGGATTGGTCTTTGCCGAGATCGGGAGCCGCTATCCGGTGACCGGCGGGTATTATGCGATCTTTTCATATGCCTACCATCCTTCCGTGGCCTTTGCGATCAATTGTGTAATACTCGTCAGTAATGCGGCGTCCTTAAGCGGAGTGGCGCTCATCGGCAGTGAATACCTTTTGGAGCTGTTCCGGCCTGGTTATGGCTCTTCCCCACTGCTCGCTTCCCTGGCGATATTGATTTTTTATCTCGTAAATTTCGCGGGTTTGAATTTCAGCTCGAAGACTCAGAATTTTCTGATGATCATCAAGATCATGGTGCTGGTGCTGATCATTGGCGCCATTTTTTTTATTCCCGAAAATCCAAACGCAAAAGCGACTGAAGCGATACCCGGCGTTGGCTGGGTGGCAATGCTTATCTCCTTTGGTGCTGCCCTGAAAGCGGTTTCCTTTTCTTACGGTGGATACCAACAGACCATCAATTTTGGTGGCGAAGTACAAGACGCAAAACGTACAGTACCCCGGTCGATCATCGCCGGAATGGTAGGCGTGATCATTCTCTACCTGCTCGTGAACCTCGCTTATTACCGAATCATCGGCTTTGAAGAATTGAAGCAGACCAATGCGATTGCATCAACGGTAGCCGGCAGATTGTTCGGAAAGGGAGGCGCCTGGACTTCGGGCATCATCATGTTCATTGCGGTACTGGCATATGTGAACGTCAGCCTCCTGAGTAACCCGAGGGTGATGGTGGCCATGAGTCGCGATGGCATACTTCCTTCTGCCTTTCAGCGTCGTCATGAACCCACCGGTGTTTTCCGTGTGTCCCTTACCGTATTTGCCGGCATCTGTGTATTCGTATTATTTTTTACCGACACCTTCAACGAAATACTCAGTTTCGTGATCTTTCTCGATTCAATAGGCATGGTAACCGCTGGGATCGCATTGTTTGTTTTTCGAAAAAGGCAGGCCGCTGCTGATGCTTCAAATGCATACAAGATCGGCTTGTACCCCCTGGTTCCATTGATCTTTATTTTTGGTTATTTTTTTGTGGCTGCTGTTATCACCCTTCAGTTCCCGCTCTACGCGTTGAGCGGAACCGCGGCCCTCGCCTTTTTCTTTATCTTATATTTTTTGATGTATGGAAAATTATTCCGGAAATAATCTGTCTGAGATCATTTACAGTCTTGGTGAAGACCGAAACCTGTATTTCAACTCCATTGCTCCACCGATCATGCAGACCAGCAATTTTAAATTTAACAAGGTGGCTGACTTCACCGGCGCGATCGAGGATGAATACAGCACCTATATTTATAGCCGTGGCAGAAACCCCACAGTAGACATACTGAAAGAAAAACTCGCCGCCATGGACGGAGCAGAAGACTGCCTGGTTGTCAACAGCGGATCTACAGCGATCTTTGCTTCGGTGTTGTCGCAGGTGCAGTCAGGCGATCACATCTTCAGCGTGCGCGGTGTGTATTCTTGGGCACAAAAAATGTTCGACAAGCTGCTTCCGCGATTTGGTGTTAATACTACCTACATCGATGGCAGGGACATAAAGAATTTTGAAACCGCCATTCGCCCGGAAACCAGGCTGATCTACCTGGAATCCCCAACCAGTTGGATTTTTGAAGAACAGGACCTCCCCGCGGTGGCCAGCCTGGCAAGGGCCAACAACATCGTTACCGTCATAGACAACACATATTTTACTCCGCTGTATCAGCAACCTCTCGGGATGGGGATCGACATCGCGATACAATCGGCGAGTAAGTACATCAACGGCCACAGCGATGCGATTGCAGGGGTCATCTGCGCTTCACACAGCATTATCCAGAAAATTTTTCACAGTGAATTTCTGAACATTGGTGCAGGCATACAGCCCTTCAACGCCTGGCTGCTACTGAGGGGACTGAGAACCCTGCCCATCCGGCTGGAAAAGATCAGGCAAACTACGGCCAGTATGAAGCCCTTTTTCGAATCCCATCCTGCGGTGGATCACCTGCTCGCGCCAAAAAATGGTTTCGGATTGTTGACCATCGTATTAAAAACTCCTTCCCGGGCGGCAATCATAAGGTTTTGTGAAACGGTTGACATACCCATGGCCGTCAGCTGGGGAGGATACGAAAGCCTTGTGTTGCCCCGATGTGCAGGCATACCGGATGAAGTGTTTGATGCCGGCGACAGCTTCCACAAGTCTGTCAGAATCTACCTGGGCCTGGAAGAACCGGAATATTTGATGGAAAAATTTGAAAAGGGCTTCGCCCTGATCTAAATTTTTCTTTCATTCAATATCATTACTTTTAAATCAAACAACTGCTCATGAACAGAAGGCGGTTCCTGCAGTCCGGCTCGATCTCCGGATTGAGTCTGGTGCTAGTCCCAGACCAGCCCTGGCTTGAACCGGGAAGGGTTCCCGACCTGGTTGAGACTACTATACAGCAATTGCAGGAGCAGATGAAAAATGGACAGACCACTTCAGTCCGGATAACCCAGGAATACCTCAAAAGGATCAAGTCGATTGACCGCCAGGGTCCAACGATCAACTCCGTTATAGAGGTCAACCCCGATGCAGTGGAGATTGCGGGATCGCTGGATAAAGAAAGAATGAACGGCAAGTTGCGTGGACCGCTGCACGGCATTCCGGTGCTGGTGAAAGATAACCTGAATACGGCAGACAGGATGATGACCACAGCGGGCTCGCTGGCCCTCGAGGGAAATGTTGCAAAAACAGATTCCTTCGTTGTTCACCAGCTTCGGCTGGCCGGAGCCGTTATACTTGGCAAAACCAATTTGAGCGAGTGGGCGAACTTCAGGTCGAACAGGTCCACCAGTGGCTGGAGCAGCCGGGGAGGGCAAACCAAATGTCCCTACATGCTCGACCACAATCCTTCTGGTTCCAGTGCGGGATCGGGTGCTGCTACGGCGGCCAGCCTCTGCGCAGTTAGCATTGGAACTGAGACCGATGGCTCCATTGTTTCACCGGCTTCAGTAAATGGCCTGGTTGGCATCAAACCCACTGTGGGCCTGGTTAGTCGTTCGGGTATCATCCCGATCTCTGCCACTCAGGACACAGCAGGGCCCATGGCCAGGACGGTAAGAGATGCTGTCATACTGCTGGGTGCGATCACTGGCATCGATCAGGATGACAAGATCACCCTCGAAAGCAAGGGCAGGTCGCACGCGGACTATACCGAATATCTTGACAATAATGGACTCCGCGGAAAGAGGATCGGCATTGAAAAAAAACATCTGACCACCCATCCTCCCTGTGTAAAATTATTCCGCCAGGCCATCAGCGTGCTTAAGGCACAAGGGGCCACGATTGTTGAGGTGGAATTGTTCAAAGCATTGGATCAGGTTGGTGACCATTCGGAATTCGCGGTTCTGCTTTATGAGTTCAAGGACGGGGTGAATAAATACCTCGCTGATAATAATACCAGGATAAAGTCACTGGCAGATGTGATCGCCTTCGACTCAGCAAATGCCCCGAAGGTCATGCCCTGGTTCGAGCAGGAACATCTTATCGAAAGCAATCAGAAAGGAGATTTGAATGATCAGCCATATAAAGAGGCCTTGTCAAAGACTCTGAGCTCAAGGAAGATCATCACTGAATTAATGAAATCGCAAAACCTGGATGCGCTTTGTGGGATTACTGCGGGACCTTCTTTTCCGATTGACCTTGTCAACGGTGACAATGGCTCAGGTCCCTCTATGTCAACTCCCGCCGCCATTTCGGGCTTTCCCCATATTACGGTTCCGATGGGTCAGGTTCATGGCTTGCCTGTGGGCATTTCTTTTTTTGCATCCGCCTATCAGGAGCCAAAATTAATTTCTATCGCTTATGCCTATGAGCAGGCGTCGAAATTAAGACAGGCCCCCCGCTATCTTCCGGCTTTACCCGTACAAGGTTAATTGACATCCTGGGGTACGATGGTTCTCCATCCGCCACTTTTCACATACCTCGTCCTGGTTCCCAGGATCGGGCCATTGTTTGTTTCCAGAAATACCGGTTCGCTGACGAACCTGCTGCTTTGATTTTCCATTTTCCTGATACCGGGATTGGCGACAGCAAGTTTTAACATGACCGATTGAGTCATTTTATGCTGCATCCCGTGTCTTTTTCTGTGTTCCATTTTATTACTTTTTATTTGTTTATAGTATGACGACGATTGGTTTTTAAAGGTTACACCCGCTTCTCCTGTTTTCAATTGATTTGCAAAATTCTCAACTTTTGACAGGTCATTTAATCACCGAAAAGTGTTCGCCCGATCACTGAATCCGGTGATTGGGGGCGATCTGATTCGATTTTCCTGATATCGTAATGCCTATTCCGCTTCCCGTAACCTAATGTTCTCACCGCTGAATATTTTTGCGCCGAGATTACAGATTATGAAAAAATATATTTTCCTTTTTGTCTGCTTTGCGTTCAATGTCAGCATATTATCCGCCAACGAAATAGAGGGTAGGGGCCAGATCGCCGGTCAGGTTACCACCTCAGATGGCCAACCAGCCGCTTTTGTAACCGTTTCTCTTGAAGGAACCAGGTTCAGCACCCTCACGGGTGAAAATGGCCGCTTCGTCCTCCGAAGTATCCCCGAAGGAAATTATCAGCTGGAAGTGACACTGATCAGCCATGGAAGGATTGTTCGGCCGGTAACTGTTGACAACAAGAAAACTACTTCGATTGCGCTGGAGCTTTCTATAACCGACAAGGAACTCCAGGAAGTAGTGATCACCGCGGTAAAAAATAACTATTCCATACGCAATCCGTCATCCTCCCTCAAACTTGCTCAGCCCCTGCTGGAGATCCCGCAAAATATACAGGTGGTTACCTCAACGGCCCTCACCGAACAACAGGTGATCAGCATGAGCGACAACCTCATCCGCAATGTGAGTGGTGCTACTCGTCTCGAACACTGGGGCGACCTCTACACCAATATCACCATGCGCGGCTCACAGATCCAGGCTTTCAGGAATGGTTTCAATGTGGTCAGTTCTTACTGGGGACCACTGACCGAAGACATGAGCTTTGTTGACCACATCGAATTTGTGAAAGGCCCCGCGGGTTTCATGCTGGCCAATGGCGATCCCAGCGGGTTGTACAACGTTGTCACAAAAAAACCTACGGGAAAAACAAAAGGAGAGCTATCACTGACCACAGGAAGTTTCAACCTGTTCAGGGGTTCACTGGACCTCGACGGCAAACTCAGCAAGGATGGCAAGCTGCTCTACCGCCTTAATCTGGCGGGTCAGAATAAGGGATCGCACCGTCCCTATGAATTTAACAACCGCTATAGCTTTGCGCCTGTAATTTCTTATCAGCTTGATGATCAGACCAAGATCACCGCTGAATACACCTGGCAGCGTGCGGAGATGTCTGATATTGGCTCGTATTATGTTTTCTCCCCATCAGGCTACGCCACGCTTCCACGCGATTTCACCACCATGCCTCCCGGATTACCTACAACCAAGATCGATGACCAGAGCATATCTGTCAACCTCCAACACGACCTCAGTCCAAACTGGAAATTAACTGCTCAGACGGCATATTATGATTATAAGCAGCAAGGCACCAGCATGTGGCCAGCTTCGGTAAATCCGGATGGCACCATGATCAGGTCCGTAGATATCTGGGATGCGAAGAGCAAAATGACTCTCGCACAGGCTTTCCTGAATGGTGAGGTAACTACCGGTGGGGTGTCACATCGCATACTCACGGGTATCGACGTGGGATCTAAGGATTACTGGGCCGACTGGATACAGAGTCATGACCTGGATTCGGCAGGAGCGGAATTTGATCCCAAAGCTCCATATTACGGCACCCCCGTTAACGGCTATCCGGTATATGATCGCAGTCTCAACCTCGAAGCACGAGCAGTGAATGGCGGAGGTCTCATCGACCAACGTTACTCGGGGGTCTATGTGCAGGATGAACTTGGATTTCTGAACAATACTATAAGGCTAACACTCGCAGGCAGGTATACGACCGTTACCCAGTCTGCCTGGGGCGAGGATGCCCAATCGGCAAACCGTTTCACACCAAGGCTCGGCCTGAGTGTGTCGGTGAATCCACAAACTTCATTTTATGCCCTCTATGATCAGGCCTTTATCCCTCAATCTGGACGACTGGCGGATGGCGGTCATGTGCAACCGATCACAGGAAACAACATGGAGCTGGGTATCAAGAAAGACTGGGCAGATGGAAGATGGAATACTTCGCTTTCTATTTACCGGATTTTGAAAAATAATGAGCTCACTGCCGATCCGAACAGTGCGCCAAATTCGGGCCTCAGTGTGGAACTGGGTCAGAAAAGAGCCCAGGGCATCGAGTTTGACATTAAGGGAACACTTGCAAAGGGATTAAATCTCACTGCAAACTATGCGTACACAAATGCCGAGGTAACCAAGGTTACCGATGGCGTGACTGATTACAAAGTAGGGGACGTGCTCCCTGGTTACGCGAAAAACACAATGAACGCCTGGCTCAGTTACAGGATACAGGACGGCGCATTAAAAGGAACTGGCATCTCCGGTGGCTTCACCTGGCTGACCGACCGCGCCACCTCAAACTGGAGTAAAACCAACGGCGAGCTGAACCTTCCGGATTATTTCAAACTGGATGGCGGACTGTTCTGGGAAAATCAAAAATTAAGACTGACGCTGAATGTATTCAACGTCCTCAATGAATACCTGTATATAGGCGGATATTATGATTATCTCACCGCTTACTACTGGCAGAGTGAACCACCAAGATCTCTAAGATTCAGCATCAATTACAAGTTTTAAACTGCTCTTTGCATCTAAAGGTTGGGTATAAATGAAGATTGCATGGACGCCTAGTATTAATGGCTTCCCGAAATGACTTTCAACACGAAACCCCTAATATCCCCGGCCAGCAAATCAGGTTCTTCCATAGCCGCGAAATGTCCTCCCCTGGGCATGTTGGTCCAATGAATGACGTTATAGAATCTTTTTGCGTACTCCACCGGAGCGGGGATAAGGTCTTTAGGAAAGATCGCTGCGCCGGTTGGCACTGTCACCTTTCCTTTAGCCAGTGACTGAAGGCTTTTTTGCATTTCATAGTAGATCCTCATTGCGGAATTGATTGTTCCGGTACACCAGTAGATAGTCAGGTTGGTAAGCAGTTCGTCTCTGGTAAAACTGTTTTCCAGTTCACCTCTGTTGTCACTCCACGAATAGAACATTTGAATAATCCAGCCCGCAAGGCCTGCCGGGCTATCTGTTAAACCATAAGCAAGGCTTTGGGGTTTGGTGGATTGAATCATCGCGTAGCCTCCTTCCTTCTGTTGCCATTGCTGCCCGGCCTGCAGGTATTTTTTTTCGGGTTCAGATAATTCCCCTGGTGGTATATCAAACAACCGCAAAAAAGGAATATCTGTAAGATGCAGGCCCCTTACGGATTCCGGATGTGCCAGAACGAGTTGCTCGGAGATGGCGCTTCCCCAATCGCCGCCGTGAACAAAAAACGATTCATAGCCCAACTCGTTTTTAACCAGCTGATAAAATAACTCAGCAATTTTTTTTGGACCCATTCCAGCCTTTGTAGGAACGCCGGAAAATCCGAAGCCGGGAATGGAAGGTATAATCAGGTCGAAGGACAATCCAATTTTTTCGTTTCCAAGCAGGGGTATAAGTTTTAGGAACCTGACGAAAGAATCAGGATAACCATGGATCAGCAGGAGAGGTACCGGCTGTGCACCCGCTCCTTTGATATGAATAAAATGAAGTTGATTGTTTTCTATTGTAGTCAAAAAATGAGGGACATTGTTCAACATCTTTTGCTGGGAGGGCCAGTCAAATTCATGCTGCCAATAGTCGCAAAGATTTTTGATATAGGGGAGACTGGAGCCATAATTCCAATGAGAACCTTCTATTTCATCGGGCCACCGCGTGTTCGCAAGGCGGGCCCTGAGGTCGTTAATTACTTCCTTACGAATATCAATTAAGAATTCCTTTCTCATATTGCTTTATGCAAAACAATCATGCCAATCCGGATCAGTCTTGAACCCTAGTCTTCGTTTCAATTGGGAGTTCAGGAAATCCCAGAGAGGAGAAATATTATCTCTATGCAGTATTCAATACCGTGGGATTCCGGCCGGATTCAGTAAATTATAACAAAATCACCGCCATGAACCCCACCTTCCCCCTTGTCTGTTGCGTTGTATTGGCCGGCTGTCAGCAGGCTCCGTCAACCACCACCGCCGAAAAAGTAAAGGAATACAATATCGAACAATTTTATGCGAACACCAATGTTATGGGCAGCGCGTTCAGCCCGGATGAAACAAAACTGCTGGTCAATTCGAACCAATCCGGCATTTATAATTTGTATGAGCTTTCAATTGCTGACAGCTCCATGAAGCCACTGACCCGGTCAACAAAAGAATCATATTTTTCTGACGACTATCTGCCGGGGACAACAAGCTTTATATACAACGCAGACAAGGGAGGCGATGAAAACTCTCACCTCTATCTTCAACGCCCTGGTGACACTGCAGCTATCGACCTGACACCCTGGAAGGGCAGCGCCAACAGCCTATTCGGGTGGAGCGCAGACAAGAAATCAATGTTCGTCAGCTCCAATAAAAGAGACCCTAAATTTTTCGACTTCTGGGAACTGGACACCAGTTCATGGAAACCCATGCTGTTATACAAGAACGACGCAGGACTATTGCCCAGTCAGATCAGCAAATCCAAAAGGTTTATTTGTCTGAACAAAGAAATAACCACGGACAAAAATGAATTATATATCTATGACCGGACGACGAAAAAAATGAAGCGATTGAGCAACGACAACGAAGCCGTCTGGTACCCCGCGGTATTTGAGAAAAGCGACAGTGTGCTCTATTATATCACAAATGATGGCAGTGAGTTTACTTATGTGGTGAAGTACGACATTGGAACGGGAGCCACGAATAAGATATTCGAGACCAACTGGGATGTGATGGACGTGTCGCTTAGCGAAAAGGAAAATTATATGACGATCCTGATCAATGAAGATGCCAAAAACAAGATCGTTCTTCTGGATCATCATTCGAATAAACCCATTGATTTTCCGACAATTCCCGACGGGGATATACGGACGGTGAAA